>Ga0073934_10002148_pt1 | contig 42615 bp, 37 predicted proteins | sample LarsenN4metaG_FD_76834 | JGI IMG/M metagenome (GOLD analysis project Ga0073934, IMG submission 76834) | Hot spring sediment bacterial and archeal communities from British Columbia, Canada, to study Microbial Dark Matter (Phase II) - Larsen... ...
AAACATTCATTGATAGTGTTCCATTGGCCAAAGAGAAAATGTTGGCGGCGTGAGTGGAGATTCAACAACGACTGACAACGAGGACTTGTCAGACGACTGTCAGATGATGTCTTGACTTATACAAGTAAAAGTACGTGAGCCTTTCTTCTCGATGATATCATCGAATGCTCCTGACAGCCCTGACGCGAAGGTGAAGGCCGGCCGTCCGCACGTTCTTCACCGGTTTAATCCATCTAACGCCAGGATAACGTGCGGCGCGAAGCGCCGTCGGGTCCATCCTGTTAGACGCTCGGAATAAAGTCCAAAGAGCGTCGCATAACGAAGTCGATGTAGCAACGCTCGCATACCCACGTCTGCTGGCTGCTCACATATCCGTCGGACTGACCGCCGGTGCCAAGTGTTTCCGAGCAGATGACGCAGTGTTCATGGTCCCAGCTGCCCTCGACCACCTCGGCACATCTTGTGTCGTCGGCACTCTCGGCTCCAGAAAATTCCCGCGCACGCGTCGGCGAATCCTCATCGGTGTCCGTCACTCCATGAATCCGAATCGCGTCCCTGGGTTGAAAGGGTACCTTATCCCATCGGCGTGTCGCGTCGAGCACGATTTCTGCTCGCTCGCCCCAGTACCCATCGAGGATTTCCCACTCAGGCGTCGCCTGGATCGCATTCAGCTGATTGCGATCGTCCGGCTCAAACTTCCACAGGTCGCCACCTCCGTGGTGCCACCGGCCTCGCACCAACTTACCGCCGCCCATAAGAAAACCGATCCATCCGTCGCCTACCCAGTTCTCGCGACCATGCGTGGTCCGTGTAACAGTACCAACGACGGTCTCTGCCCCGCCAACATTACCCGCTCGAACGTGAAACACTGGAAACATGGCTGATTACGCGCTCACTAGTGAGCCGACAATTGCCGTTTGGTTCGACTCACGCAAAGGCAGACCTCATTCTTTGGCGGTTCGTCTTCCTGTCCACATCAGGACCAAGCCGATGAACGCAAGAACTGTCCCCAGTCCAAACTGGACTGAAGCACTACCCAAATGTGCTTCGACAAAAATCGGATAACGGGCCCAGTCTGCGTTCGTTCAGGATGCTCGCTGAAACCGACATGGAACGCAATTATTCCAACTACTGCGGAGAGAATGGCGAGGCTGCCGACCGAGGTCATAATGCCGCCCACGGTGCGAGGCCCTGATGGATCGCTCGTTCAACCAGCGCCGGCTGCTCGAGGGCAAGAGCAGTGCAAATTTCCTGCACGGCGCCATTTTGAAGATCCAGCAGGAAGCGCTGGATCTCACGATGAAAGCAATCTCGGGCAAACCCCGAAAAGAAAGACACGGCCGATAACAAGCCGGGCCAGCCACCCAGCCGCAAACAAAAGGCGCACGCTTCTTAAAATTCGCCTAACAGTGGCGGCCAAAAGCGCTCGCATCGGAGCACGGGAAATGTTATTCTGACCAACGTCATGAAACAGACGTACGTCGTTACTCTGACCGCCGGCGAAGACGGCTACATCGTAGCCGAATGCCCCGCGCTTCCAGGGTGCGTCTCCCAAGGGAAGACTAGAGAAGAAGCCCTTACAAATATCCGTGAGGCGATCGAGGGCATAATCGAAGTACGTCGAGCGCAAAAGCTTCCCATTCTCTCTCCCGACATTGTTGAGATCAGCGTTGCCACTTAATGGCTACGCTACCGGTCATTTCCGGCCGCGACGCGGTCAAGGTGTTTGAGAAAGTCGGGTTTGTCTTCCATCGCCAAAAGGGAAGCCATATGATCCTGTATCATTCGAACGGGCGTCACCTGTCAGTGCCCGACCATAGGGAACTCGACCGCGGAACACTGCGCGCGTTGATCCGCGGTGCAGGCATCACCGTAGAAGAATTCGTCGCCCTAATGTAAATACCCCCCAATGAGTGAAAACCGTCTAGTGCTTGACGACGGCGGTATTCGAGTTTCAATTAAGACTTCTCCTCAAACACACCGAGGAAGCGGCCCTTAGGCTGATTTCAGAGAAAGTATGGCCAGGGACAGAATCGAACTGCCGACACGAGGCACGGAACGCAAGCGCAAGGAATGATATGAAGTGTCACCTCGCTCGTGAATCCTGTTCTTCGCGGTTCCGCTGTGTGGAGCAGCGATACGAATTGTTATTCCGTTTTAGCACATTCCCGGCACACGAGGCTTAAGAGCGTTCTTTCTTGTACACGGCACCAAAACTGAAGAGTTCAATCATAAGTTCTCCAAAAATCTCTTTTCCTCCGCCTTCCGCGTCGCCTGCTCTTGTGCTCTCATGCCCCGCGTTGCCCACCATGCGATCCCGAGCACGTATGCAGCAATCGCGGCGAAGAACAGCATTCCACCAAGGATCACCAACACAAAAACTGTTAGCATTATACCACCCGAATTGTTCTCCTGGTGTTATGACGACTACGATCTAGCAGTGTTACCCTTTTTCCCGGGTCTCTATTAGCTTTAACGCCATTTCCACAGCTTTGGGAATGGGAATGACGCCGCCCTCATATCTTGAAATACTAGGTCGGCTTTTACCGAGTCGCTTTGCGAGTTCCTCTTGGGTCATTCCAAGCCGTTCTCGCTTCTTTCTAAATGTTTCCTTTTCCATGCCCGATTGTATCATTGTGATACATCTTCGGGCAAACTATTCCCCGCTTCTGCCTCTGTGCGATTTCCGAGAATGAATCCACTGTCACGTGCGCGTCACCAAGAGAGCCCTGGCCCGCTGGGGTGCCAGCTCCAAAGCCAAAGCCAAACAGCGTAAAGCCCAAGGCAATCCTCAAGAAAGTAGCCCATCTTGCTGCCGACACGCTGGCCCAGAGCCGTCAAGCGTTGGAGCGTCTGCCGCGAACCGTGCCCGCTCAGCTACCCGGCTGACAACCAGCACTTTCAAACGTACTTTTTCAGTGAGAACTATTTAATAGTCCTCGTGTTAATAGCGGTCAGCAGAATCGGCTGACAAGGTGTACAGTGCCTTTATTGTAAAGCCTAGTTACCGGCGGGTGACTGGCTCTGTCCGAAATGTGAGCAGGATGTAGAGTAAAAGGCCGATGAGTAATTCCGGTGAACTCGGCGTCATCTCTCCAGGGAGATGCTACCGGATACTTCCGTTAGGTGTTCTCCTTTTCAATGCCGGTGGATGTGCTGTGTTCGGCATCGCGGCTCTGCTGGAGCGACGATGGCCTCGCGACTCATCAAGGACCTGACCGACAATGTAGATTGGCAACCCAACCGGCGAACGGAACCCGGGTGGGGACACGTAACAGGTGACGCCCTGGATCATTTTCGGGCCGTTTGCGAGAAGAACCTCAGCAATCGCGACATTCATCGGCTGGTACCGCTCCGCCTTCCTGCGCGCACGATGCTTTTGATATTCCACGAAAGCCAAGCGCCTCGGCTCGACGCTATTGTTCGGCATTGGTGTCACCGATTGTGATGTGATCAAGATCACACCGTCACTTTTAATCCATGGCGGGCGCAAACCTCTGTGAGCTTTTCCAAGTCGGGATTCACAGGGGCTACCTCGCGGGCCAGGTCGGCAAACATTTTCGAAGCGCCGAGACGCGACGTCATTGAAAGCATTTCGCCGCCGCCGCTACCGAAGCGGAACCAATGCATGGTACCAGCAGGAAGATGGACAAGCGTGCCAGGCGAAGCCGTGGTAGACTCCGCACCGATGCCAAAGTCGATCTGACCTTTGATGACGAAGAAGGACTCGTCCCAAGGATGATTGTGCGGCGGCGGACCACTGCCCTCCGGCCCGCGCTGGAGGAAAATCTCATAACTTTCGGTAGCTACACCCGAGGCGAGTACGGTAACGTGTTCGCCAACGATGTCCAGCGCGGGCGCGTAGTCCTTGGGCTCAATAACGAATGCTCTTGCGGGCATCTTGGTTTTCTCCTTTCGTACTGAGAACTCTAGCTTGACAAGCCGAACTATTAAGTGAGCCGTTGCGGCCACCGAAAATTACTGATCGGCCTATCTCGGCAGCGGCTCAGACAAGAAAGTTTCCAATCGCTCGCAATATCGGTCAATTAGCCGAACTTTGTCAACACTGTGGTTTCCGGGATAAGGCGCCAAGGGCGGCGGATATCTCCCTAACGATACGCGGCTTATTTCGGCCAAACCATCGCAAATTTGCTGTCCGATTGAACTGATCAGTTAGGTCTAAAATCGAATGCGAGCACAGAATGTTCGGCAACAGGAGTCAAGGTCAGGCGCATTCAGCTTAAAACCCGTTGGAATAAAGCGGGCCTAAAAAGTAACGATTCTCTGGCCGTCAAACTTTGCAGGAATTGTGCGACGAAAACAGCGCAAATTGGCGAACCGAAATTGTGGCTGTTTACGGTACACGGAACAGCAACATTTACCTCTGAAAATCACGAAATATTGCCGTAGGACGGGATTGAACGACGCATCAAGTCGACTCACGCGTAAACACTAGCGAGATGGCCAACGCAACCGGCTTGACCGATGCAGCTACGCCGAGGCTCTCCAGAACATCAAGAATCAGCAAACTGGCAAAGTAGAGCCGGAAAATGGAGTTCGGTCGAGAGCGCAGTGATTGTAACCGGTTGATTTCTCAGAGGAGAAAGTGTGGCCAGGGACAGAATCGAACTGCCGACACGAGGATTTTCAGTCCTCTGCTCTACCGACTGAGCTACCTGGCCGTGTGGGTGGAAAGCGGAAACAGGAATATTACTGAAAAGCTCGGGCGAGTCAAGTTTTTGCCGGCGCACGCGCTAATTTTTCCACCTGTTGTTCGACAAAATCGACGACCTGGGCTTCGAGACGAACGCCGTTGAGGGCGTTTACCTCTTGAATGCCGGTCGGGCTGGTGACGTTCACTTCGGTAAGAAAACTGCCGATCACGTCCAGGCCGGCGAAGTACAATCCATCCGCTCTCAAATAGGGCGCCAGCGCGGCGCAGATCTCGCGATCGCGCCCGGTCACTTCGGTCTTCATGCAGGTGCCGCCGACGTGAATGTTGCCGCGCGTCTCGGACTCGAGCGGCACGCGCAAGACCGCGCCGAGCGGCTCGCCATTGAGCACGATGATCCGCTTATCGCCCTGGCGGATTTCCGGCAGATAGCGCTGTCCCATAATCAGGCGCCGGCCGTTGTCGGTAGCCGCTTCGAGGATCGAATTGGTATTGCGGTCGCTTTCGTTCAAGTAAAACACCCCGCTCCCGCCGCAGCCGTCGAGCGGCTTGATGATCATCTCGCCGCCCAATTCCGCCATGAAGTTTTTCAGCCGATCGATATCGCCGCTTACCATGGTTTGAGGGATCTGCTCCGGGAAGCGCAACGCGTAAAGCTTTTCATTGGCCTCGCGCAGCCCTTTGGGGCTGTTCATGACAAAACATTTGCGTTGATCGATGAGACTCAGCAGATGGGTGGCAAAAAAAAATTTCATGTCGAAAGGCGGATCCTTGCGCATCCAGACACTGTCGAAGTCACCCAAGGGTCCGACCGCGAAGTCGCCCAATTGGTAATGCGGCGTCGCCCGAGCCAGCCGGAGCGGACGGTAGCGGCCATGCGCTCGGCCGCCCCGGATGAAGAGGTCGTCGAGTTCGAGAAAATAGATCGCATGGCCGCGCCGCTGCGCTTCCAGCATCAACACAAAGGTGGTGTCCTTGTCGATGTTGATCTTGTCGACCGGGTCCATGACCACGGCGATCTTTAGCTTCGCCATAGAGTTACTCGCGCAGCACCCAGGTGCGCGCCAGATAGTCGTGCCAGGCGCGCTTTTCGCGGCTCCACAGGATCCATAAGAAACTCAAACCGATCGACGCGCAGCCGAGACCGACCATGCCGATCCAGCGCAGCAACGCGCGCCGGTAAGAGATCGGTCGTTCTTCCGAACCCACCAGGCGAAGGCCGAACATCCATTTGCCGATCGTCTGCCCGACCATGCCGTGAAATACGACAAAATAACTTGCCGCCAAAGCCAACCAGCCGGCGGTCAACAGCACCATCAGGGGGCCGGCATTATCCCAGGTGACGACCCGCCCATGGGCGGCAAGACCGACCTTATACCCGATATAGGCCATAGCTCCCATTAACCCTGAAATCAAAAGGATCGACAAGACATCGACGATAAAAGCGCCGAGACGGCGAAAAAAACCGCCGTAGCTAATGACCGGTGCCGTTTCCGGAGGATTCTCTGGCGCCGCTGCCCTGGCTTCGCTGCGGGACGGGATTCGCACCTCCTCAGGCTCGTCGCGCTCCTCACCTTCGTCCGGCTCCGATTCGGCGGTCAGGGCAACCGCTTCTCTGCGCGGCAGACCGAGAACCACTCTGCGACTGAGCAGCTTGGCGCCGCAATTTTCACACCGCTCGGCCTCGACCGGCACTTCCGCTTCACAGTTCTGACATTTCATCGGATCGATCCGGGATCATTCGCGCCCAGCGAGTCAAGCGCGCAAAGTTCGACCCCTGTTTTCATTTTTGACTTTTTAACGTCGCGATCTTTGCGCCTTTGCGCGGAGGCTTCCGTAGATGCAAGCATTTAGTTCATGTCTCCCCAGAGAAACTGCACCAGCGTCAGCGCCGTGAGCGCGGCGGTCTCGGCGCGCAATATGCGCCGGCCCAGATGAACTCGCTCAAATCCATGACGCCGCGCCCGCTCGGCTTCGCTGGCGCTAAAGCCGCCCTCCGGTCCGACCGCCACGAGCACCGCTTGGGCCTCGCGCAGACGTTCGTGCGCTTGCTGCAAAGACTGCTCGCTTTCCCTTTCCCAACAGAGAAACCTGACCGCCGGCAACGCGGGATGAACCAGCAAGTCATCGAACCCAACCAGCGGCCAGATCTTTGGCACGCACGTACGGCCGGATTGTTTGGTCGCGCTCAGCGCGATCTTGCGCCACCGTTCCGCTCGCGCGGCGATCCTCCGATCGTCAGGCTTGGGCACCGCATAGGCCGATGCGAACGGAACAATCGCCTGGACGCCCAGCTCGGTTGCCTTTTCTATCACGAACTCGAGCTTTTCGCCCTTGGTCAGCGCCACCGCCAGAGTCAGTTGCAGCGGCGATTCGCGCTCGACCCGGTACGAATTGACGATCTCGACGGCGGCCTGGGCGACGGTGACCGAGCGAATCACCGCTTCGTGCTCCCAACCGTTCTCATCGAATGCCGTGATGCGATCGCCGGCCTTCAACCGTAACACTTTACGCAGGTGTTCCAGCTCCGAGCCCTCGATCACTCCAGTTTGACCGCGGATGTTATTGCGCGGCAAAAAAAAACGTGCCATCCGTCAGTCCCTGAACTTAGCGGCTTTGCGCCTTGGCGAGAGAAGGTCCGATCCGAGCCCGTTTAGGCTTTCGCGCGAGCGTCCCTTCCTGCGCAATAGCAGGGTCACCCATTCGCCGCGGCTTTTTCGCCGCTCCACTCGGAACTCAGCGCTAAATCGCCGCATCACCGGACTCGCCTGCCGCCGCAAAATCCCCGCGAGTATGAGGAACCCCGCCGGCTCAACTTTCTTCTTCAGCGCCACCGCCAGCATGCTAAGGGTCTCGGCGGTGAGATTGGCCACGACCAAAGGGAATTTGCGCCGAATCGCGCTGAGCTTAACATCCGACAAACGGACCTTCTCTAAGACATCGTTTGCGCGCAAGTTCTCCCGGGCGACTTCGAGCGCCACCGGATCGTGGTCGATGGCCCAAACCTCGCGCGCGCCCAATTGGGCCATCGCAATGGCGAGGATGCCGGAGCCGGTGCCGACATCGAGCGCAGTGAACTGACTGCCGCCGAAGCCGGCGACGGCTTGTTCGATAAATTCCATGCAGCCGCGCGTAGTCGCGTGCGTGCCCGTGCCAAACGCGAGACCGGGCTCGATGGTGATGACCTGGCGCGAGCGAAACTTTGGCGCACGCGCCCAAGGCGGCGTCACCCAGAACCGCTTTCCTATCCGGCGCGGCTTGATGAAGCGGCGCCAATGATCATGCCAATTTTCCCGCCGCACCACGCGCCACGACATGCGCGGCCGCGCGCGCCGCCGCGCCGAGCTTTGCACATCGCGGACGTATCGAGCGACCGCCCTTTTGATCTGCGCGTCGTCATGCCCGCGAAAAAAATAAGCTTCCACGCCGCGCTCCTTGACAACGACGCCGGGCGCGCCGCGTTCGATCAAGAAATTGGACAAAGCGTCGAGGTTCTCCGGCGCGGCATGAACCGTGAGATGCAACCAGGAATTGGTCACGCTCTCTTATGCCACAGCGAAGCAAGCGGATCAATTTCAGAAAGAGAGCGCGTCGCTTGTGAAATCGGCCGCTTCCAGCTATTGAAATTGTCAACGCCGTAAAAGGAGCTGTGCATGAAGTTAGCAAGCATCAAACCGAACGACCTCGCGCTCGTGGTCAACGCTACGCTCATACCCCTCGGCGAGACCTTGCCGCGCGGCTCAACGATGATCGATTTGATCGAGCAATACGGCAGCATCCAAGATCGACTGAAGGCCCTGGTCGCGAGCGGCAAAGGCATCCCATTGGACGCTCAACTGCTCAAGCCGCCGATCGAGCGGCCGTCAAAAATCTACGCCGCGGCGGGCAACTACAAACGCGGCACCGGCGGCCTCGAGGCCGGACGCGGGCGCGGCAGCGCTTCCACGATTTCTCCGGAGGAGCTGTTGGAAAACATCTTCTTGAAGCCGCCCTCGGCCATTGCCGGTCCGGAAGATAACATCATCATTCCGAAAAACGCCGAAACGATCTTTCCCGAGCTTGAGCTGTGCGTCGTCATCGGCCAGAAGGCGCGCCACTTGAGCAAAGCCGAAGCGATGGATGCCGTATTCGGCTACACGATCATGCAAGATGTCACTGCGCGCGGCTTTGGCCGGAGCAAAAACATGTCGGGCACGCGCAGCATACGCAAAGGTTTTGAAACCTTCGCGCCCATCGGGCCTTGGATCGTCACCCGGGACGAAATCCCCGACCCGCACAATCTCTGGATGAAGCTTTGGATCAACGGCGAATTGAAACAGTCGGCCAAGACGGACGCTATGATCAACGATATCGCGACGCAGATCAGTTTTCTGTCCCAGGTGACTACGCTTTATCCCGGCGACTTGATCACCACCGGCAATCCCGATTCGCCGGAGTTCCAGGAAAAGCTGAAACCGGGAGACATTCTCCGATCCGAAATCGAAGGCATCGGCGCCATGAACCAAGGCGTCGCCAAGGAAAGTTAACGTTTTCTCGCGCAAAAGTGCCGCGAGCAAAATTCGCAACACGAAATCCGAAACCCGAAAAAACCCATGGTACGCATCGCGCCTTTCCGCGGCGTCTTTTACAACCAGAAAAAAATTCGTGACTTGAGCAAGGTCATCGCGCCGCCTTACGACGTCATATCCAAAGAAGAGCAAGAGAAGCTTTATAAAAAATCTCCCTATAATTTCGTTCGTCTGGACTTGAGCCAAGAGCCGGACTCCTATGCGGCGGTGGCTCAGCTCCTTGAACAGTGGCAGAGCCAGGCTATTTTAGAGCGCGACGAAACGCCGGCGATCTATTTTTCAGCGCATCGCTTCAAGCTCAAAAGCGGCGAGCCGAAGCTCCGCCTCGGCTACTTCGCCTTAACCGAGCTGCAGGATTTGGCCGGCGGCGACATCAAACCCCATGAGAACACCCTCGCCGCTCCCAAGGAAGATCGCCTGAAGCTCATGCTTGCTTGCAATGCCCAGCTGAGCCCGATTTTCGCCCTCTATGCTCAACCGAAACAAACGATTCATCGCATTCTGAGCGTCGCCGTCGAAGGCGCTCAGCCGTTCATCGATGCCGAACTGGACGACGGCGATGCCGTCAAGCTCTGGCGCATCACCGACACGGCGGTGATCGATAAGATCCAGCGTGAAATGGCTGAGCTGACAGTCCTGATCGCCGACGGCCATCATCGCTACGAAGCGACGCTGCGCTATCGCGAGCTATTGCGCGGCGAGCGCGGAACGGGCACGGGCCGCGAGGCGTACAATTTCATCCTGACCTATTTCGCCGAGCTAAGCGACGACAATCTGGTCATTTTGCCGACGCATCGGCTGGTGCGCGGCTTCGTGCACAAGCCGTTTCTCGAACTGGAGCAAGCGCTGCAGACTTATTTTTACGTCGAACAGCATCCGAAAACCGCCGAAGGCAAGAGTTCTTTTTTGAAGGCGCTCAAAACGGCGGCGAAGAAACACCGGGTGATCGGCGCCAGTTTCAAACGCGACCCGCGCTATTTGATCCTGCGCTTGAAAAACAAGCGCATCATGCAGCGCCTGGCCAAAGACATGAGCGCGGCGCTGCGCGAACTCGACGTGAGCACGCTGCACCTGCTTATCCTGGAACATATTTTGGGCATGTCAGCCGAGCAGCAGGCGAGCGGTGAAACCCTCCGCTACTCGCAAGACGAGGAGGCCGTACTTCAGGCGTTGGAGAAAGAGGAGTTTCAGGCGGCTTTTATCCTGAGCGCCACCAAAAAAGAAGAAATCCTAACCGTGGTCGCCGGCGGCGAGAAGATGCCGCAGAAATCGACCTACTTCTACCCCAAACTGAGCTCCGGCTTGATCGTCAACAAGATCGACCCCGAAGAGCAAATTCGCACCGCTGCCGAATAGCCTAACCGAGCGGCTTCACCAACTCTCCGTCCCCGGGCTTGCCGACGATCTTGCCGTCTTGCATGACCGTTTTGCCGCGCAAGATTGTGCGGATCGGCACGCCTTTGACCTTGCGGCCGTGGTACGGCGTCCAGCCGACTTTGGTGTAGGTGGTCTCATTGGAGATGCGCTCTTCCTTGTTCATGTCGACGATCACCAGGTCGGCATCCGAGCCCGGCAGCAAGACGCCCTTTTTCGGAAAAAGCTTGAACACCTTCGCTGGGTTGTAAGAGGTGATCCGCACCAGGCGATCGAGCGTCAATTTGCCCTGATTCACCGCGTCGAGAAACAGACTCAGATAGTCCTGGATCTGCGGCTCGCCCCCCGGACAACTCCACATGTCGGCCCAGCCGCGATCTTTTTCTTCTTTGGTGTGCGGCGCATGATCGGTGCCGATCATGTCGATAGTGCCGTCGTTGATCGCGCCCCAGATGGCGTCGACGTGAGCCGGCGGGACCCAGAAGCCGAGGCAATAGGGGCCCATTTTCTCGACGTTCTCCCAGGTGCCCAGGAAGAGCGCCCACGGGTTGACCTCGCAGCTGCACGGTCTTCCCTCGTCCTTGGCGCGCCGCAGCATCGCGATCCCTTCCGGCGTCGTCATATGGAGGATGTGCAGGCGCGCGCCGAGCGCCTTTTGCATGCGAAAGAGCGTCGCCATCGCCGTGTCCCAGATGATACCGTCGTAGTCGCGATACGCTTTGGCGTAAGCTTGCGGGCTCCGGTCTTCGCGTTTCCAATAGCGCCCCTCGATCTCGTCCATCAAATCCTGATCATGCGGATGAACCATCAGCGGCAGTCCGGTGCCGGCGACAGCTTCGAAGCACTTGAATAGCTCGCCGTTGTTGTTGATGCCGATCCCCGGCATATGCGGATAGTCGCGGCCAGTGTCCTTGACCATGAAAATTTTGAACGCCAGCGGTCCTTCTTTGGCGAGTCCGGGAATTTCCTCCGGCACGGTCCCGGAGGGATTGTGGTTGAAATCGACGATGGCATTTTTTCTATGGTGTTCGACCAGCGCGCGATAGCGCTCCACCGTGGTCGTCGGCGGATTGACGTTGGGCATACCGATCGAGGTCGTCACTCCGCCCGCGGCCGCCGCCATGGTCGCGGTGGTGATGTCTTCTTTGTGAGTGAATCCCGGATCGCGGTGGTGCGTATGCGTATCGATCAAGCCTGGGATGATTTTTTTCCCCTTGGCGTCGATGACATGATCTGCGGTGGCCGGCAGCACCGGCGACTTGCCCAGCGCGAGCACCTTACCGCCGCCGACCGCGATATCGGCTTCGATAAAACCTGCCGGGGTCCAAACTTCTCCCCCTTTCACGAGCAAGTCGATCTGGTTCATGGATGACTTTTCTCCCTTCGATTGTGCATGAGAAGCCCTTTTATATGACCCGCTTCCGGCGCTGTCAAATGTGCCTCACCGCAACCCGCTAATGCTTGACTCACTATGGCAAATTTGAAACTATCTGCTGCGCTCGAACATCATCTTTTCCATCCTCGACCCAATTTGTAACCAACCGGAGGATCCAAAGTGGAAAAACTGTTTCTGACCGTCGCCTGCGGTGACTACGACCGCACCAAGGCTCTTCAGGACGGCTCAGTGGAGCCCGAAGGAATCAAACTAAACTATATCGCCATGCAATCGGAAGAGATCTTTTGGCGCATGGGACACTACCGGGAGTTCGATGTCTCGGAAATGTCGCTTTCCGCCCATGTGACGATGATCGGCCAGGGCGACTCCCCCTTTGTTGGTATTCCCATATTTCCTTCGCGCTACTTCAGACATTCCTCGGTCTATTACAACGTCGATTCGGGCATCAAGAAACCGGAAGATTTCAAAGGCAAAAAAGTCGGCACGCCGGAATACGCCATGACCGCGGGAGTCTGGATCCGCGGTTTTTTTAGCGATGACTACGGCGTGCGAGCGCATGATGTCAAATGGTTTCTCGGCGGACAGACAGACCCCGGCCGAAAGGAAAGAGTCAAGCTGGACCTTCCGCCGGCGATCAGCGTTCAGTCCATTCCAGAGGACAAAACGCTTAACGAAATGCTTGAGCGCGGAGAAATCGACGCGCTGATTTCCGCCCGCAGCCCGTCCGGTCTCGGCAGCGGCTCAGGAAAGGTGCGCCGCTTGTTTCCCAACTACAAGGAAGTGGAAATCGCGTATTACAAGCGCACCAAGATATTTCCCATCATGCACATCGTGGTGATTCGAAAAGACCTCTACGAACGCCATCCCTGGATCGCGCGAAGTCTTTACAAGGCATTTTGCGACGCCAAGGAGCGCGCGATTAAGAACATGCACGTCTCGAACGCCCATGCCTACGCGCTACCATGGCTCTCCTGGGAAAGAGAACAGCTCCAAGAAATCTTCGGGTCCGACTGGTGGCCCTACGGCATCGAGCCCAACCGACACGTGCTCGAATCACTGCTGCGCTACTTGAGCGAGCAGGGACTGCTCAAAAGGCAAATGAAAGTGGAGGATATCTTTGCGCCGAGCGCAGTGGGGGAATTCAAACTCTAAAACGGCAATAGCCATGAGGCAACAGGCAATAGTCGTTGCTCGTCGTTTACCGTTCTGCCCTTCTTGCTATGGCCTCGTGGCTGTTGCCTCATGCCTTTCCTGTTGAGTCTCGCGCCTGAAGCCTCACGCCTCGTGCGCGCCGCCCGCGTCGCCCATCTTGCCACCGCGGATGAATCCGGCCGGCCTCACGTCATCCCGATCTGCTTCGTTTTCGACGGCAAGTATTTCTACTCTCCCATCGATGAGAAGCCGAAGCGCGCCGCGCCGACCAAGCTCAAACGGCTGAGAAATATCGCTGCCAATCCTCGCGTCGCTCTGGTGATCGATCGCTACGCCGAAGACTGGCGCAAGCTCGCTTACGTGCTGATTTTCGGCAAGGCCCGCCTGCTCCGTTCCGGCAAGATCCATCAAAGCGCGGTGGCGCTCCTGCGCCGCAAATATCCACAGTATCGTCGGATGGGGATAGACCAGCGCCCGATGATCGTCGTCACCCCGGTGCGTATCTCGAGCTGGGGAGATTTGTGAATAGCCGATAGCGGGGATCAGTTTTACCCGATCCCCAGCCCTTTGATTAGTTTGAGAAAGTATTTTTCGTGCAAGCCCAGCGCTTTGGCTGCGGCCGACCGGTTGCCGCCGCTCCGGGCCAAAGCCTGGGTGACAAGCTGGCGGCGCATGCTCTCGATCGATTGTCGATACGAAAGATGGGCGTTCGCCGGCGCTTCCGCCGCGGCGATTCGCCCCGGCAAGTCCTCCACGGCGAGCAACGGACCGCTGCCGAGAACCACGGCACGCTCGATCACGTTGGCGAGCTCGCGCACGTTGCCGGGCCAGCGATAGGCTGCCAGCTGCGCTTGGGCTGCGGCGCTGATGCCGCTGAACCTTCTTTTCGCTTCGGCGGCGTAGCGCTGCAAAAAATAATTCGCCAGAAGGGGAATGTCTTCGCTGCGCTCGCGCAGCGGCGGCAGGGCGATCGCAATCACGTTGAGCCGGTGGAATAGGTCTTCGCGAAAACGTCCCTCAGCGACGGCGCTTTCCAGGTCTCGGTTGGTCGCCGCGATGATTCTCACGTTGACACGGATCGGCGCCCGGCCGCCGACCCGATCGAATTCCCTCTCCTGCAGAAATCTCAGCAACTTCGTCTGCAGTTCCTGGGTCACGTCGCCGATTTCGTCCAGGAAAACAGTGCCGCCGTTGGCGAGCTCCATTTTTCCTCGCTTGAGCTGGTCCGCGCCGGTGAAGGCGCCCTTTTCGTGGCCGAACAGCTCGCTTTCCAGGAGTTCTTTGGACAACCCGACGCAGTTGATCGCCACAAAGGGTTGATGACTTCTCGCGCTCCAATGATGGATCGCCCGCGCGAAAACCTCTTTGCCGGTGCCGCTTTCACCGAGCAGTAAAACCGTGGCGCTGCTCGCCGCCGCTTTGCGCGCTGTGTCAACGGCCTGCCTCATGTTCTCGCTATGGCCGGCGACCAGACGATAGCGGCTATCGGTCTCTTCCGAGAGCAGCTCCAAACCTCTTTTCAAACCCTCGCGTTCGAGAGCCTTGCGCACGACGAGTTCGAAGTGATTGGCGTCGAGCGGTTTGGTGATGAAGTCATACGCCCCCTCGCGCATCGCTTCGACAGCGCTTTCGATGGAGCCGTGCGCCGTGATGACGACCACGGGAAAATTCATTCCCGTGGCGCGCAGATGGCGCAACACCTCGATGCCACCCATTTTGGGCATCTGCAGATCCAGGAACATCAAAGCGGGCTCGTGCTTTTTGATTTCCATCAAGGCATGCTGGCCGTCCTCGGCCGATGCGACCTCGCATCCGAGAGCCCGCAACCGCACCTGCAGCAGGCGCCGGGCCGGAGCATCGTCGTCGACAATCAATACGCGCGCGCCCGTTATGGCGTTGTCGCTAGTCACAGCAATGTCTACCTGCTATTCGCACGACCAGGCGCCAAGCTCGCCATGTTTCAAGCTCCTTGCCAAAATCTTCGTGCCTTTGCGGCCTGCGGCAAGGAGGTCCGGAGTTCAACTTATTTCAAATGGCGGCTGATTTCGGCCAGGAAAATCGTCTTGTCAATCGGCTTGGTGACATAGCCGCTGCAGCCCGCCGCCAGCGCCCGTTCCCGGTCGCCTTTCATCGCGTAGGAGGTCACTGCCAGGACGGGAATATCGGCCATCTCGGGCGCTGCTTTGATCTTCATGGTCGCCTCCAATCCATCCATTCCGGGGAGTTGGATATCCATGACAATCAGAGCCGGGCGCTCCTTTGGAATCATCTTGAGAGCGTCGAGCGCCGTCGTCGCCTCGATCACATGATAACCCTGCGAGCGGAGCAGAAACCCCGCCAGCCGGCGGTTCACCGGGTTATCTTCGACCAGCAAAATCTTTTCCCCTGCCACAGTAGCACCTCACGGCCGTACTCCGTCCGATGAAGACGTGAGCGCCGCCGCGCCGTTTGCGACGGATCGCTTCCCCGCAACCTTGCCCGGTTTCAATTCCGCGGCTCGCGATCGCCTCGGATGCGCTTACTGCCGCGGACGAAGAACGTCCGTTAGCGCGCGCACGTTGGAAAGCTCCTGGAGCCGGCGCGTCATCACGATCGCGCGCTCGATCTGTTCCCCGATGAGAATTTTTCCCGTGAGCTGGCGGAACTTTTGCTCCAGCATCTCGTCGGACAACAGATTTTTGGGATGACCCGGCGGAAACACCATCGTCTCACGCAGCTCCCGCCCGTCGATTGTGCGCAGCACAATCGTCGCTGGGTTGGCGGCCGGCCAGTGAACATCGAGGGCTTCGTCCCAATACACCGTCGACTTGTCGACCAGGGAAAGAATCTCCGGGGCGCGAAGTTTCTCCGCTTCGAACTGCTCGGCCGTCAGTTGGCCGTCGACCAGAGCTGCGCCGACGCAGAAGCGTACGCTGTGATTGGCGGTATCGCGGCTCTGCGGCCGGGCGTAAGACTCGCGTTTTTGCGTATTGGCATCGCGCTGCGCAAAGCCGATGCGCAGGGATGCGATATCATGCGGGCGCAAATGATTTTTCCTCATCAACTTGAATGCCGCCGCCACTGCGGTTTGACCGCATTTCACAGTGTTGTAAAGCTTGGTGTAACTTTCGAGAATTTTGTAGCGTCCAATCGGCGCCACCAGGCCGGCGAAATTAACCGACCCGGCGACGGCTTGAGCGAAGCCGCCGGCGCTTTCAATCACCGCCCGCGGCCCGCTGATCCCCCGCTCGGCCAGCAGCGTCGCCACGATCGCGTTCGCCGCTGCCATGCCGTCGAGGATCGATTTGTTCATCGGAATCTGCCCATGGCTCGCGGCGTCGAGCACGTTGCCGTGAGTGATCGCCATGCCGAGCGCGCTCAGGGTCCGCTCCCGATCCAAATCAAGCAAACCCGCCGCGGCAAGCGGAACCGAAAACGAAAGGTTGGTACTCCCCGCCCAGCCGCGCGCGCCGAAATCGGGCAGACCGGAGTTCTCCTGAAACCGCGGCATGATTTCGTAGGCGGCGACAATCGCGGTAGCGAGCTGTTTGCCGTTCGCGCCTATCCGTTCGGCCAGTGCCAGCAGCGGCGGAATGTTGAAACACGGATGGCAGGGATAAGGACCTGGATGCCCATCCATGAAATCGAGAAAACGGAGCGCGGTACCATTGACCAGCGCGGCGCGATCGCACGAGGTTCGCGCCGCGGTGCCGAGCACGCTCGACTCTGCGGCGCCGCCGAGATCGGCAATAACCGTCCGCACCGCGGCGGTGGTTGCGCCATGGGACCCGGCGATCATGCAACCGAGCGCATCGAGCAAGCGCCTGCCCGCTTCGCGCACTACCTCGGCCGGCAGATCGTCGAACCGAATGCCGCGCGCCAGATCCACCAGCTTTTCAGTCGCTCCATTCATCTTAGTCGCGACTAACATAGGCGTCAAAGCGCTGTCAACCGTTCGAAATCTGGAGTCATGGAGCACTGGAGGTTTTGGGGTCGGATAACCATCACTCCATTACTCCACCATTCCAATACTCCAATTCTCCCTTTCTCAGCTTGACACCCAATCAGCCCGAGAGTATCCCAGCAGCAGTGGCGAAGCCTGGCAACTGGGCGCTTTTGCGTCAAGTTTCTTCAATCGCCATGGCGTAAACAATGAACACGGTCAATGGAGAAACGTCCCATGTTAATCACCGATGTGCGCATCACGCGCCTTAAAATGCCCCGTGTCGATCCGACATGGCGCACCGCCTCCTATGCCAGCGGCTCTGTCGAATCGTTCATTCTCGAAGTGGACGCCGACGGCATGACCGGCATCGGCGGTACGGCGGCACACCCCAAGAGCATGCCCGCCGAAAAATTGGCAGCGGAGCTTAACGGGCCGGTCAAGGCCGCCTTGTTGCGCTCCGATGCCCTCTCCGGCAACCTCATTCGGGATGCCATAAGGCGCGCCGACGTCGACGCGCGTTCGTTGATCGCCGCCGATTTGGCGCTCTACGATCTCCTCGGAAAGGCCGCCAGGCTGCCGTGCCATGCTCTTTGGGGCGGCGCCCTCCGGCCGCGCGTGCCCATCGACCGGATGGTCGGCATCAAAGCGCCCGATGACCTGGTGGCCCACGTCGGTCAACTGCTTGAACAAGGCATCACTCATATGAAAGTGAAAGTCGGCACCGGTATCGCCGAAGACGTCGAACGTGTTCGCGCGCTGCGCCGGGCATTCGCCGAGCGGATCTCGATCGGCATCGACGGCAACGGCGCCTACACGCCCGACGAGGCGATCACGCTGAGCCGTTCCCTCGAGCCGTACAACGTTCTCCTGATCGAGCAGCCGATCAATTACCGCGATCTCGACGGCCTGGCCCGAGTCACCGCGGCGAGCCCGATTCCCATTATGGCCGATCAGTGCGTCGAAGACGCCCAATCGGCGCTCGATGTCTGCCGGCGCAAAGCCGCCCACGTCGTATCCGTCAAGCTCACCAAGATGGGATCCATCGATGAGTGCCGGCGCGTCTTCGACGTCTGCGCTGCCTTTGGTTTGAGAGTTCACCTCGGCGGTTCCGCCGGGCCCGCGGTAGTGGACATCGCCGCGGCCCATTTAGCCGCGTCCTGCGCAGCGGTGGATGACGACTGCGAAGTCGGCGAGTTTCAAGCCCTGTCCGGCGAGCCGACCAGCGGCGCGGTGGTCAAGAATGGCTGCGTCGAGATTGGCGATGCCCCGGGCTGGGGTCTCAGCTTGGGCAGATAACAGAGAATGGAATGTTGGAATAATGGAGTAATGGAGTGATGGGTTTTCGGACCCATGACTCCAATACTCCAGCACTCCAGTACTCCAATTTATTCTGAGGAGGAGCTATGAAATCGATCATTATTGCCATCGTGACGCTAGCCGCGACGCTTGGGCTCGGCTCAGTCTCATCCTTTGCCGCGGCGGTAAGCGCTTCGTTGGCCAAAGCCAAACAAGACGCCGAGGCCAAAGGCTATCTTTTCTTGAGCAGCCGCGAGGAGATATTGGCGCGCGCCAAGAAGGAAGGCCGGATCCGCGTTCTGAGTTCCCAAGACCCGGAAGCGATCAAAGCCATGAGCGTGGCGTTCAAGAAAAAATATCCGTTCATCGATGCGCGCATCGAAGAGATCGGCGGCATGGAAAACTATCAGCGGATTCTCCAGGAGATGAAGGCCGGCCTGGCCAAAACCTGGGATGTCAACTACCTGGCTTTTGATTTCTACAGCGAGTTCGTTCCTTACCAAAAGAAATTCGATATCCTCGGCATGGCCGAGCAGGGCGTGCTGCAAATCGCTCCCAAGCTGGTCGATCCGATCAATCGACTGGTGGTGGCGATCCAAAGCAACATGCAGGTGATCGCTTACAATAAACAGATGATTTCCGCCGATAAAGTCCCGGACGGCTGGGAAGGCTTTCTCGCTCCCGAGTTCAAAGGAAAGAAGTTTCTTCTCGACGTCCGGCCCAAGCCGCTCGCCGCGCTCGTCCCGCTCTGGGGTCTGGAAAAGACGGTCGAGTTCGCAAAAAAGCTAGCCGGACAGCAACCGATCTGGTATCGCGGCGAATCGCGCCAGCTGACCCAAATGGTCGCCGGCGAGTATCCCTTGATCCTCGGCCCCAACTACAAATCCGCCAAAGCGACGCGCGATCCGCGCGGAGTGCTCGAGGTCAAAGTCGTCGAGCCGGTGCCGGCGCGCTTCAGCGAGGTCCAAGCCGTGTTGAACACGGCCGCCAATCCTCACGCAGCGCTGCTCTGGTTGGAATTTCAAGCCAGCGCGGAAGGGCAGAAAATCCTCGACGAGGTCGATCTCGCCGCCACTATTTATACGCCGGGATCGGTGCACGAAAAGCTCACGCGAGATAAAAAAGTTTCGCTCTTGGCCTGGGAGCATTTTCCGCGCATGGGCAAATACGAGGAAGAGATCATCAAGGCGTACGGTTTCCCCCGCGCGGACGCGAAATAGAGCAAGGTTTCACGCGGCGCCTTGCGGGAGATATTCCGAATCGAGAGCTCCCTCTGCGGTGAGTCGGCCTACTTCGAGCCGACCGCTTGGGCCTTCGGGAAGCCGTAAGCCTCGAATACTTTTTTCTGCAGCTCCTCCAGTTTCGGCGCGTGCTCCCACGCCACCACCGACACTTTTTTGCCTTGAGTCAACTGGTGCGGCGTCGTGCCGGGGAAGAACACCGAGCCTTTGTCGTCGCGGTTGATGATATTCTGGGTTTCAGCGCTGGCGATGAATTCGAGCCAGAGCAGGCCGGCGTACGGCGAACTGGCTTTCGCGAAAACCGCTTCATGATCGGCGATCCGGATCGGCACCGGCTCGACGACTTTGAAAGCCAGGGAGCCGGTGCGGTCTTTGGCCATGGCCCGCTTGGTGCTGTTCAGATTAGCGCCGAGCAACATCGGATACTCGCCCGCGACCATGGCGGCTAGCGTGCGCGAGTGACCGCGGATCCAGATCGGCTCCTGCGCCGCGATCGCCTTGGCGAATTGCAGCGTCTTTTCCAGACCCCAAGCCGGGACCAAATTGGCCACCTCCTGCGGCCGGATATCGACGAGAAACTTGCGTCCCTTGAATTCCGGTTTGAGAAAATCCTCCCAGGCAGCGGGCACTCGTTGTTCGGCGATCAATTTCTTGTTATACGCCACCACTTGGGTGTTGGTGCTGTAGGCCACGATGTTGCGGTTGACCGGGTCGATCATCCCCACGGGCATCTGCAGCACGCCGTGTTGCGCCATGCCCAGAACGTCGAACTTCTTCTGGTGCGGAAAATAATCGTCGTAAAAATCGGTGGTGAGATAGTTGACGTCCCAGCCGCTCGCCGTCCCTGATTTCATTTCCAGAAGCATGCGCTGATAAGTATCCGTGCCGGCGATCTCCTCGGCGCGCAGGTCGATAAACGGATATTTTTTCCTGAACGCCTCGGACACCGGCTTGAGGCTCTCGTTTTCCAGTGAAGTCAACACCCTGAGCTTGCCTTCTTTCCTCGCTTTGGCGACGATCTCGTCGCGGCTGGTCTCGAAAATAAACCCTTTCGCCTCCGCTTCCTGCTTCGCTTTCTGCAACGCGCCGGCAGCAGCGGCCGCATGCAGCGCGACAGGCGCGCCGCACAGCAGCGCCACAGCGACCATCAACGATTGCAGCCTGATCGAAAAACGCATGGCGAACCTCCGTGAGAGTGGTGCATGAAACAAATCACAGACGCAAGTGCGCCGCAAGCCCGGCCACGTCGCTCGAGTTTTCCAAATCCTGCGCCGCATCGACAATCATCCGGGAGCGCCGTTCGCCGAGCACCGGCACGCTGAGCAGATTGAACTTCTCTTCGACCTCCGCTCGTGTCAGCGGGTTATACGGCGCGCCCGGCATGCGATCGAGCAGGATCTCGAAGCGGCCGCCGCCTTGCGTGGCAATCTCGACGATCGCCGAACGCACTTTGGGAAACGCCTTCGTCAACTCGGCATCGGCGACGATCTCAACGCGCTTCTTGTATTCCAGCACTTTCGGATCCCGCATGCGCTCGAAGTCGTGCGAGTTTTGAAAGTCGATTTTGCCGTCGAGCATCGCCACCGCGAGCATATATTGGCAATTGACGTCGGGCATGTGGCGGTCGTTGATGGTGCGCGCCTGGGTATCGGGCAGGCGCACGACAATTTTCTCGATCTGCCGCGCATCGATTCGATGTTCCTTGACCAGCCGGAAGTAGCCTTCCAGGGTCGCCTGAATCGGTTGGCCGGCGGGATACTTCTTGATGCTCGTGTCGAGCAGCTCGTAGCGCTCGCCCAGCTCCTTCACGGTTTCCTCAGAGTTGGCGTTGTCGGTGATCGCTTTGAAAAAATTCTCCTCGCCTTCGAAGACCGTCGCCGTGCCGGTGAAGCCGGCTGCCGCCATCAGCGCCGCGCTGACGCCGTTGCGCGCCGGCGCGCCGGAGAAGCATAGCGCCTTATCGATATGCTCGGGGTCCTGGCGCCAGGTATTGACGCCGCTCGCCTGGGTTCCCGCCAGCGCCAGCGCGTGGCGCACCTGCTCCCGGCCGGCGTGAAGCAGCCGGCTCGCCGCCGCGGCGGCGCCGAAGACCGCGCAGAGTGAGCCCGCATGCAAGCCGCGCTTGCCCATCCAATGGCGATCGAACGCTTTGTTGATCCGGCACATCACATCGTAGCCCAAGACCACCGCATCGATCAGCTCCCGGCCGGAGCGATGCCGGGTCTCGGCGATGGCCAAAGCCGCCGGCAGAATCACCGAACCGGGGTGAGTGACGGTCGGGAAATGGGCGTCGTCGGTTTCGTCGGCATGCGCGGTCATGGCATTGGCGAGCGCCGCCCAGATCGGGCCGGTCCGCAAGTCGGTCGCGACCACCACGGTTTCTTTCGGCGCGCCCTGGCCGCGCACAAATTCGATGGCGACCCGGCCCGGCTTGAGCTGCGACCCGGAAATCATCGCGCCAAGGGTGTCGAGGATATGAATTTTAGCGCGGTCGATGACCGGCGCCGGCAAGCGCCCTGCTTGCTCGCCGACGATATAATCGCATAGGGTTTCGGTGATATTTGGCATTACAACTCCTTTAGGAATTAACAAACACGAAAATCCGAAGCGCCAAATCCGACAAACCGGGCAACTCGTTAATCTTTGCGTCTTGCGGGAGAATTCCTAAAGCCTAACCAGCTCGCTCAGCTCGCCGACATCGGCGACATCCTCGAGCTTATCCACGGTGGCGATGATTTTCTCGATATTCGGCGCTGTTAACACGCGCGCGGCATTGGCGCGAAATTTTCCCACCCACTCCTCGCGCGCGAGCGGGTAGCGCCAGTGGCTCCGCGGCAGCGGCTCGGCGGCGCTCACTTCCCTGCCGTCCTTGAGTTTGATCACGACCGTTTCATAGACCAGGTCGGAGTTGATGGGAATCGCCGCATCCACGCGCAGCGTCATTTTTTTCAGCAATTGCTGAACGTCATCAGCGAGCGCGCGTTGATCGTGGAAACTTTCGATGGTGAGCTGCCGATCCAAGATCGCCATGGCAACATGATACTGGTAGGAAAATTTTCCTTCCAAACCGCTCTTCACGGTAGGCCGATTGAAATGGCCGCGGCGCGGCACGATCAGTTCGACGGCATCGATTTGCTCGGGCCGTATATCGTGCTGGCGCACCAGCTTCAGGGCTGCTTCGAACGGGTGATGCAGGTGATAGCCGCTCGGATACATTTTTACGCCGATGCCCGGAGTCGCAAGGTGAAACGGTTTGCCCAAGAGGGCGGTCAGCTGCCAGTTCTCGTTATTGCCGGTGCCGTAAAAAGTCTCGAAGAACGGGCCGTCCAGAACGTTGGGATTGGCGCTAAACCCGTCGGCGGCGAGCATCGCGGCGACCACGCCGTTGCGCGCGCCGTGGCCGGAGTGAAACGGCTTGGTCATGGTGCCGCTGTGCGAGCCGATGCCGCTCGCCTCCGACGAGGCGATGCCGAATGCGAGCTGCACTCGGCGCGCATCGAGGTTTAACAGTTTGGCCACTCCCGCGGCGGCGCCGAACGTGCCGAACACCGGCGTCGGATGCCAACCGGCGCGCTTGTCGGCGCAGACGTGCAGCTTGCCGGTAATCTCATACGCCGCCACCTGCGCTGCCAGCAGCCGGCGTCCCGATGCGCGCAGCGCTTCCGCCACCGCGAGCGTGGCCGGAAAGGTCACGCCGGTCGGGTGAGCCCCCGGCAGCCACATGTCGTCGTAATCGGTGGCATGGCAAAAAATGCCGTTGGCAAACGCCGCCTGCGGCGCCGAGCTGCGTAGCTTGGTGCCCCATATCGTGCACTCCGGCGTGCCGCCGGTGCGCTCGACGAACTTGCAGGCAAGCTTGCCGACCTCCTGGGTGCTCCCGGCCAATGCCACGCCGATCACGTCGAGAATCTGCCGCTTGGCGCGCTCGATCACCTCGCCCGGAATGTCTTCGTACTTAAGCTCGCTGACAAAACGAGCGACAAACTCCGTCGTGCGTTCCATGAGAGAATCCCCTCTATTTCGATTCCATCAGCTGTTTGACGCGCTCGACGATGTCGGCGGGCTGTTCGATCACTTCTTTGGCGAGCACCTGGAGTTCCTCGCCTGGAATGTGCTCGACCTCCCATGAGCGTTTTTTAGCTTCGTCGAGAAGATCGGGTTCTTTTAACGCTTTGGCGTACGCGTCGCGGAGTATCTTGACCCGGTCGGCGGGGATGCCGGGCGTCGCGATGGTCGGGAAGTTGCCGAAATGATCCGACCCGAGCAGCACCAGCGCGATGCGCCGATTTTTTTCTGCAACCTTGTAGCGGTCCATCAATTCGTGCACGCTCGGCACGTCGGGCAGTTTGGGATTGCGCTTGCGCGGCGTCTGCAGGAGCACCCGGAGAAAACCCTTCTTTACCCAGCCCTGCATCGGCCCGCGACCGAGATAGGCCGCCGTCGTGACGCCCCGGCACTGCACTTCGCCTCTTTCGATGGCGAGATCTTGTTCTTGGCCGCCCCGGTATCCGGTAATAATGTTGAGCTTCACGGCGAAGGCTTCCTCGATCATTTTCAGCGTCAAGTAGCTTGCCGATCCGAGCGCCGTGGACGAGCATTTGGGCGGCTCGCTGGCATTGCGAATGTCATCGATCGATTTGTACGGCGCATCGCCGCGCATCACGAACAGATATTCATGGCGCTGCGAAGAGCCGATCCAATTGTAGCGGCGCCAGTCGAATTGCGCCTCGCTTCGGCCGGCGAGCTGATGAAAATAGTGCCCTGCGGAGATCGATCCCATGGTCAAGCCGTCCGGTTTGGCCACGCCGTAAACATAATTGGCCGCAATCAGTCCGCCGGCCCCCGGCATATTCTGCACCAGCACCGAAGGATTGCCCGGAATGTGCTTGACCATATTGCGGGTGAGCGCGCGCGACCAGAGGTCGGTGGAGTCCCCGGCCAAAAGCCCGACCGTGTACGTGATCGTCTTGCCCTGGTAAAACGGCGCCTGGGCCGAAGCGTTGACAGCAAGCAAGGGAATCGGCACGAACCAGGCCGAAGTCAGAAGCGCACGAACAAAGTTCATGGTTAATCGTGTCATCAGCAGATCTCTCCGTTTACGCGAACTCTATGACGAGGCCGCGGCCAGCAGGCCCTACTCTGCGACCCTGGCGCCGTTTGCCATCACACCTTGAGCCGATTGTACAATGGCGCGCTGTTCCAGCACTTGATCCAGGGCCTCGAGCAAATGCGCCGGCGCAAGCGCGATATCCTTTCGGTATGCGCCGGCGCGAAGCGCGATCAATCGAGCCTTCTCGCAGACCGCGGAGATATCGGCGCCCGAGAACCCAGCGCTCCGCGCGGCGGCGCTTTCCACTGCAGCAGCCAATTTTTCTTGCGCCGGCACGCTTGATAACAGGACAGTGAAAATTTCTTTGCGCTCTTCTTGATCCGGCAAACCGACGTAAATTTCCAGTCCCAATCGGCCCGGCCTGAGCAATGCCGGATCCAGCAGATCGCGCCGATTCGTTGCCGCCAACACGATCACCTGACTGGCGGCGCGCAAGCCGTCCATTTCCGCCAGCAATTGATTGACGACGCGCTCGGTGGTCGCATTGGCCGCTTCGCCACGCCGCCTGGGCGCGATCGCGTCGATCTGGTCGAAGAGAATCACCGTCGGTTGCACCTGACGTGCCATTTGAAAAACATCGCGAATGGTTTGCTCCGATTCGCCGAGCCACATACTGAACACTTCGGGGCCATTCACCGGAATGAAGTTGGCGCCGCACTCGCGCGCCAGCGCCTTCGCCACCAGCGTTTTGCCAGTGCCCGGCGGGCCGTACAATAAGATTCCCGGCGAACGGCGCAAGCCGAGTCGAGCGAACGCGTCGGGATAGACCAGCGGCATCTCCACCGCCTCGCGCAATAGACCGATGACTTTTTTCATCCCGCCAATGTCATTCCAGCCGATATCCGGCGACACCCATAAGGTTTCGCGCAGTGCGGACGGCGAGGTTTTTTCCAGAGCGGCAAGGAAGTCGTTTTTCCCGACCACGATCTTCTCCATCCCGTCGCCGCTTCGCAACGCCGAGAAACCGGGTCCGGCGGCAGCGCGCAGCGCGTTGAGCCCCGCCTGACGCACCAGCTCCATTAAGTCGGCGCCGACGTAGCCATGAGTACGCTGCGCCACTTCGGGCAGGAACGCGATCGCCTCTTCGTCCATCGGCACTCGCCGTGTATGGATATTAAGAATTTCCAGTCGACCCTCGGCGTTGGGCGGCGCGATGAATATCTCGCGGTCGAAGCGGCCGGGACGCCGGAGCGCAGGATCGACGGAATCGACCCGGTTGGTCGTGCCGATGACGACCACATCTTCCATGCTGGTCAAGCCGTCGAGAAGAGAAAGCAATTGCGTCCCCATCCGCACGTCGGCTTGCGAGCCGCTCTCGCCGCGCCGCGGCGCGATCGCGTCGAGTTCGTCCATCATGACGATCGATGGACTGTGCTCCATCGCCTCTTCGAAGACGCGGCGCAAATTCGCTTCGGTGCCGCCATGGACCGAGCTGACCAGCTCGGGGCCATTGACGTAGAGAAAGTGCGCGCCGATTTCGTTGGCGATCGCTTTGGCCAGGTAAGTTTTGCCCACCCCGGGCGGGCCGTAGAAGAGGATGCCGCGCGGCGCTTCGATGCCCAGATGCTCATAGACCTGGGGAAACTGAATCGGACATTCGATCAGCTCGCGGATCGCCTCGATTTCCGTCGACAGCCCGCCGACATCGTCGAAAGTCACCATGTTCGCCGCGACGCCGGCCCGTAGCGCGCTGGTGCGCAATACCACTCGCGTGTTTTCGCCGACGAAGGAACGGTCCGGCTCTGCCGAGATCACGCGAAAGATGATGTTGCGCGGGAACTCGAACAACTTGACCGACAGCAGCATACCGCTGCACGTCAGCTGCTTTTCTTCGACGAAGCGGGTCTGCAGCTCGCGCTCGAGCGCGCTCAGGTTGCCCGTAAGCGGCGCCATCGGCTCGAGCACCAGTCGCTTGGCTTCTTCGATCTGGACCACTCTGAGGCTGATTTTCTCGCGCAGGTCGGGTTTCAAAAATTGGCTTTGAAAGCGGTCCAGGCGGAGGCACCCGCGCCCTTCATCCTGCGGCCGCGCCGCCACCCGCGCCAACAGACGCCGACCGCGCCGGGTGGTGAGTTCGACGACACTGCCCTCCGGAATGGCTGATTGGGCCAGAATGCGCGCATCGACAAATGCGATATTGCGCCCGCTCTCGGCGCTCGGTAGTCGCTCCACCGGCAACTGCAATGCGTCCACCCTCTCGCTCGATTCGCTCAACTGACTCACTCCCTATGGTTCAAGCCGTTCAAATCGTTCAATCACTCCGTTCCGTTCAAAACGTTTTGCACGGAGCGAGCGGGTTGAAAGGCTTCAACGTTTGAACGGTCTTATGATTTCTTCCAGCTCGACGCATCGCTGATGTGTTCGATGCCGCCGAGAAATTCATGGGACAACTGGCGCGACCATGACGAAATCAGCCGGGCAGGCTTTTCGCCGTCGTTGAAATGCTGGTGCGCTGTCATCGGTGGAATGCAGATCACATCGCCCGCTTCCCACGGGTATCGGGTCTGCTCGTGAACGTCGTAGCCTTTGCCCTCTTGCACGTAAATCATTTCTTCGAAAATGTGCCGGTGCTTGCCGGTGTGCCCACTGGGGGCGATCTCCATCGTCATCAGGTCCATCGCCCGCGCCGCCACCTCGGTCCAAAGGCTAATATAAAATTTGAGCTTGCCCTGCCGCGTGTCTTCGAGCTTGGTATCGACTCCCTTGATGATCCGCGGCCCCTTGGCTTCGACATTATTCTCCTCGATCAAACGATCGAGGAACCAGTCGTACTTGGTCTTAGCCTCGCTCCCCTGCTTGACGCTTCGCCGTGCGGCAAAAACCGCTTCGCGTTTGCCGTCGGCGCCCTTGCGGATCTCTAGGTCTTCCTCCAGACCGAGCATGCCGCGCGGCACCTTGAACCCGATCAGTTGGCCATTTCCGTCTTTGACCGGCAGGGTGCCTTCGGGTGCGGATTTGAAGTCAAACTGTTCCTGCCAGAGCAGTCCGAGCACGTGCCAGAGCCGCACCTGCGGCACCCAAGCGCGAAACCCGCTTTTCTCATCGGCGATGAACTCCTGCTTCGTATAGGGTGGAATCACCACCAAGTCGTCAGCCTCGAAATGGTAACTCTGCCCGTCTTGAACGCAGGTGCCGCTGCCTGCCAAAATATAAGCGATCATCGACGGGATGAGTCGGATCTGTTCGCTTTTCTCTCCGGCTTTGAGATCGATAAAGCTCGCCGTCAAAGCGCTCAATGGCGCTACCGTGTAGCGCTCGAACACGCGCAGGTCGCCGAGAATATGACCGCCCTTGGCGAACATCGGTGGTTTGACCACCCGCGGCAGAAGCTCCATACGCTCGCGTTCAAGCTTCTGCTTGATAAACCTCCCCTCATAGTCATAGTAAAGCTTCGGATCGACTTCGTTCTCGCGCAAGTTTTCTCTGATTCGTTCCCTCTCTGCCATGCTCGCTACCTGCCTTTCACTTCTCGTATGCTGCTGAAGTCATTTCAATCGCGATGCGATGACCGCCCCTTCCAACTTGGAGTACTGGAGTATTGGAGTAATGGGTTCCCGGTTCGGTCCGAGCCAACACTCCATCGCTCCAGTACTCCAACACTCCCTACACTCCTCCATACTCCGGCGCATTTTCGATTTGCTCGATGCCACCCAAGCCGAGGTCGGCGCACATGCTCGGCATTGAGCTCATCAGCAACACAGGGTTTTCCGGATCGGCATTGAAATGTTGATGTTCCACCATCGGCGGAATGTTAATCAGATCCCCCTTCTGCCAATTCCAGCGTTCGCCGTCATGGATGTCGTAGCCGCTGCCGTTGATAATAAAGATCTGTTCTTCCGCCATGTGGCGATGTTTACCCGAACGGCTTCCCGGCGGAATCTCTTGCAAGTAAAGCCACACGCGCCGCGCCGATGACTCGATATGCGGATGGGTATACCATTTCAAGCGACCTTGGCGCGTCCACTCCCAGGGCTGTTCTTCGTAGCGAATGACGTGGGTAATCGACTTGCAGAACTTGACCTCGTCGCCGAGTAACTTGAGATAACGGTCATAGGTATTTTCCAGCGGCCCGCTCCATTCTTTGCTCTCCAGGCGCGCGCGAAACACCCCCTCGACGTCGGGCGAGGGTCCCAGGAAAACGTCAATGTCCTGGCTAATCCCCAGGACGCCTTTCTTGATGCGATAGCCGATCAGTTTCTTCTCGCCGTCGTAAAGCGGCTCGGTGCCGTCGGGAAAAGTCGGCTTTTCGGCAAATTTGATCTGCTCGCGGTGTAGCAATCCGAGAGCGTGAATCATGCGCGACTGCGGCACATAGATCTGGCAGCCGACGTCGCGGTCGCCGCCGTGCTGATGAATCGTGTAAGGCGGCACGATCAGGAGATCGTAAATCGAGAATTCGTACGTGACGCCGTCGTTCCACTCCCAGCCTTTGCCCGCGATGCAAAACAAAGTCGGCGCGCTGATATGACGGTGCGCGCCGCGCACCGGAGCTTTCGGTGGAATATCCGAAAAATGGCAGGTGAGAATATGCAAAGGCCCGCGGTTGAGTATGTCATAGCAAAGCAGGTCGCCGGTCTGGTGCGGGCTCGAATGGCCGTTCATCGTGCCCTGCGGCGGGATCGGCTTAAGCACCTGGGGCAGACTGTTGACGAAATATTCCTCGCGGCGTTGATGCACAAAGCGCTTGATCTGGTCCGAGCAAGCACCCTCGCCGTTACTTTCCCATGGTGTCAGGTCCGACATTTAGACCTCCGCATCGAGAGCTGGGTCGAGAATCGAAGATGGAAGATCGAGGAGAGTAACCGACGGGACAAGTCGGAGGTCGGAAGTCAGAGATCGGCAATTCCGACCGTTGACCTCCGATTTCCGATCTCCGCCTGTTGATTTCTGATTTCGGAGTCGAATCGCGATTCGTCATCCTCTATCCTCGATCCTCGGCGCCTACCCCTCGAACTCCGGCGCATCCTCCAGCTGCTCGAAGCCGCCGACGCCCAAATTGAGATAGGTCGCGGGAAACGCGCACAATAGGCGCACGGGATCGCTGCTGGAATTAAAATGCTGGTGCTCGGTCATACCGGGGATGCAGATCAGATCGCCCTGCTCCCAGTTCCAGCGCTCGCCGTCATGAACATCGTAGCCCTTACCCTCCAAAACCAAGATCAATTCCTCGGCCACATGGCGGTGCTTTCCCGAGCGGCTGCCCGGGGGAATTTCCTGGAAGTAAATATATTTGCGTTTGGTCGCAATCCGCATGTCGGGATGAATCAGCCACTTGATTCGGCCCTGTCGCGTGTTTTCCCACTGTTGTTTTTTTTCCAGCACGACATGGTCCGCGTGCCGGCAAAGATCGGCCTCTTCGTGCATTAATTTCATGTAGCGGTCGTAGGTGTTTTCCACCGGGCCAGCCCAATCACCCGCGCCGCGACGCGCTTGAAAGCTCGCCTCGCGATTGGGTTCGGGGCCAAGAATCACTTCGATGTCTTTGGTAATGCCGAGCACACCCTGCTTGATGCGGTAGCCGATCAATTTCCCTTCGGTATCGTTGATCGGCTCCGTGCCTTGGCGAAAAGTCGGCTTCTCATTGAGCTTATGCTGCTCGCGCCAGATCAGGCCCAAGGTGTGATGAATGCGGCCGTCTTCCGGCACGAAGATCGTGCAGCCGATGTCCTTATCGCCGCCATGCTGGTGGATCGTGTAAGGCGGCACAGTGAGTATATCGTAAGTTTCGAAGTGGTAGGTCTCGCCGTCATTCCACTCCCAACCTTTTCCGGTAACGCAGAAAAGCGACGGCGCGCCGATGTGCCGATGGGCGCCCCGCACCGGCGCGTGAGGCGCGATCCGCGTAAAGTGGCTGGTCATGCAGTAGAGCGGACCGCGCGTCAGCATGTCATAAGAAATATGATCGCCGGTCTGATGCGGGCTATCCATGCCCATAACAGTCGGTTGCATGGGCAGTTGCGGCAAGACATGCGGCAACGACCTCGCCCTGTCGTCTTCCTGGCGCTGATAGACGAATCTCTTGATATGATCCGGTTCCTGCTGGACTTCACGCCATGGTTCAAGCATAGCTGCTAGCTCCTAAACGCGAGGTGTATACCCAATCTTATGTGAGTCTTCCCGCCATAAATTTCACCGAAGGTGGAGGATAAAGATCGAGGATGGTGCTTGAATCTGACCTCCCGGATTCCCACTATCGATACTCCATTCTCAATCCTCTATTCCCGACCTTATCCGGTTCACTCGGCTGCGTCTTCGAACTGCTCGATACCGCCGAGCCCCAAGTCGGCGTACACGCTTGGCGATGCGCTAAACAACAGCGCCCCATCGCCCAACGAAAAATGCTGATGCGTGGTCATGGGCGGAATGCAGATGAGATCGCCCTGCTCCCAATTCCAGCGTTCACCATCGTGGATGTCATAGCCTTTGCCTTCCAGCACAAGGATCAATTCCTCGGCTATATGGCGATGCTTACCCGAGCGGCCGCCCGGGCCAATCTGTTGAAAATAGATCCAGGCATGATTGGTCGCGGTCTTCGTGTGCGGATGTACCATCCACTTGATCTTACCCTGCCGCGTCTGTTCCCATGGTTCCGTGGCATCGCGGGCGACGTGATCGACTTCGCGGCAAAAGTCCGCTTCATCGTGCATCAGCTTCACATATCTGTCGTAGGTGTTTGCGACGCCAGCTTTGAACGCGCCGGCGCTGCGCCGCGCCTGAAAGCTCGCTTCGCGGTTGGGCTCGGCGCCGAGAATCACTTCGATGTCTTCGCTGATGCCGAGCACGCCCTTTTTGATCCGGTAGCCTTTGAGCGTACCATCTTCGCCGTAAATCGGCTCGGTGCCGTCGCGAAAGGTTGGTTTCTCATTGAGTTTGTGCTGCTCGCGCCAAGTGAGTCCCATGAGATTGCCGACGCGACCGGTTTCCGGCACGTAGATCGTGCAGCCGATGTCCTTGTCGCCGCCGTGTTGGTGCATGGTGTACGGCGGCACGATCAGCAAATCGTAGGTTTCGAAAATATACGTCTCGCCGTCGTTCCACTCCCAGCCTTTGCCGGTGACACAGAACAATGTCGGCGCGCCGATATGTCGATGGATGCCGCGAACCGGAGCCTGCGGCGCCACTCGGGTGAAATGGCTGGTCATGCAGTAAAGTGGGCCGCGCGTCAGCATGTCGTAGCAGACATGGTCACCGGTTTGATGCGGGCTATCCATGCCCATCACCGTCGGTTGCATGGGCAACTGCTTGAGAACGTGCGGCAGCGAACAGGCCTTGGCGTCCTCTTGCCGCTGATAGACAAAGCGCTTGATCTGATCGGGTTCGCGTTGAACTTCGCGCCACGGTTCAAGCATGGTCCCTCCCCGCCGGCAGCTTTGGGCACTGTTGAATCCCGTACTGAAGTAGCATTTTGAGAAAATTCGATTCCCCGCCGGAGTGCTGGAATGGTGGAGTAATGGCGGATCCGAAACCCAGCACTCCAATACTCCATGACTCCAATTGGGCCCGATCCGTATTTGCCTTACAGCTCCAGCGTCGCCGGCGCAAACAACTCTTCCAGCTTGAATTTGTTTTTCGTCAGGCCCTGCTCGTGCGAAAAGTCGATGATCGTTTGCAGCATGTCGCGGTTCGCTTTAACGCCGTAGGGGAACGGATCATCGCCGAAAATTTGCCGCGTCTTGGCATAATACTCGTCGCGGAAGATGAGTCCGCTCGGAATGCTGTCTTTGAAGCGTTCCTGCCAATACTCTTTGCTGGCGACAAACGCCTTGAAAAGATTAAACGCCAGCCAAGGATATTTGCGGTCGACGTCGCCGCGGATCACGTAGGCATGATTCGCCGGCACATAACCGTGCTTTTTGAAATAGCGCGTGCCTTCCTCGATGACGTCAGGAAACAGCGGCTTCACTTTGCTCCAATCGCCGCCGCGGGCGCGAATTTGCGTCGAGCGGTCGACGATGTTGCTCTCGCGTGAAAACGCCCGGTGCACCGACGCGACGTCAAGCTCATGGTTCACCATCATCGATGCGAGGCTTTTGTCCTTGGGAATGCGATGAAACTTAATTCCGGGCGGCGGCGTAAAGCCGGTAGCGCCGCCATGACTCAGCTCTTCGCTTCGCTCCATGTACCAATCGACCTTGTACTGCGACACGCCGAAGTCATGCTCGAGAATGCCGCGCACCCAGAGGGAGGCGGTCTGCTGGTATTCGCCGACACCGATGCGCTTGCCGACGATGTCTTGCGGTTTTTGAATGCCGGAATCGACGTGGTAGGAAAGCTGACAATGCATAAAGCGGCGCGACGGGAAAACCGGAATCGCGACCATGTCCATGCCGTTCGATTTGGCGATCAGATACGATGACAACGACATTTCCGAGATTTCGAACTCCTGAAATTTTAGCTGGCGCCAAAAAGTTTCCGAAGGGTCGGAATACGTGGTGATCAACTCAGCGCCTTCGATCGGCACGGCGCCGCTGATCAACGGCTCCACCCGTTCGTTCGGACCCGTAATGAAACTGAACTGCAGCTTGGGCATGGTACGATCCTCCGGTAGTTCTTTCGATGACGCTGATGGGAGTACTGGAGTGATGGAGTGTTGGAGTAACGCGTCCGGAGACCCAACACTCCAATACTCCAATACTCCATGACTCCAATTTACTTGATCTCGTTCACCAACTTCTTCACCACATCGCGGTCCCAGACCTCCGGCCCCCAGAGCCGCTGGTATCTCACGTTCTTCTGGCGCAGAGCCCAGGGAGGGAAATCGTCTTTCGGAATATCTTCACGCAAGGAGTTTGGCCCGGGATCGTTGAGCTCGCCCTTTTGCACCGCGATCTGCCCTTCGCGTGAGAGAAACCAGTTGAGCATGACTTTTGCGGCGTTCGGATGCGGCGCTTTATTCAAGAGCGCGATCATCGTGCCGCCGGCTTCCATCGCCACGCCTTCCTTCGCAATGGCATGCGGGTCCATCACATCGACGGGCAACCCTTGTTTTTTCGCCTCGTCCACCTCGTTGGCCTTCGCCGTGATCGCAATCGGCGCTTTGCCCGACGCGATCCAATCGGTCTGCTGGCGTTCATCGCGCACCAAAATGAGCCCGCCCACGGTGATGAGCTTTTTCAAATATTCCGGCCCTAGCGCCGGATTGTAGTAAATAAACAGCAGCGGACTGGCGCCGCCGGGATCGTTGGGGTCTTTCGCGCTGATCTTTCCCTTCCATTTCGGATCGAGCAGATCCAAGAACGACGTGAGCCCTTTGGGATCGACCATCTTGGTGTTGTACGCGATCATGCGCAGAGGAAAAGCCGCGTATACGAAGATATACCGGTTCTCGCCGTCGTTATAATGGTGCTTGCCGTCGAACCATTTAGACGTATCTTTGACCTCCGGCATGATCAGCGCGGGCGGAATGGGATCAAACGCCTTGGCATTCAACATCGTCATGGCCGTCCCGCCGCCGGTCCGGACCACGTCGGCCAGATATTTTCCCGCCCGCCGCTCGGCCATGATGCGTTGCAAGATTTGCGATCCGCTGCCGGCAATCAAATTGAGCTTGATCTTGGGGTATCTTTTCTGAAAGCCGTGGAACTCGGCGTCTGTGCCGAGCTTGTAGACGGTGACCTGACCCTCTTGTTCGGCCGCCCTGACGGTCTTCTCCCACTCATCGCTCGTCGCCGCGACCAAACCAACTCCGTTCGAGAACAGCAGGATGCAGCAACCGACGATAAACGTATTGGCTAGCTTCATAGTTCTTCCCTCTTTCGTTTTTGGTACCCTCCGGCGCCATCGCCCTGGCCCTTAAATCCCCCCACAATAGCGGTGTTGGTCTCGCGCCAGAAGCAATCGACGTCTTCGAAGCCCGCGCGCCGGAGCAAACTTAACTGTTGTGCCAAGCTCGGTGCTGCGCCGTCCATAGTTGCCGCGCGGCCGCGCTTCCTGATTTGCAGCTGGCGGAAGTACGCGCGCAATTTTGGCGTGGCAAAATTGACCCGCTCGACATTGAGAAAAACGCCGCCGGGCCGCAACAGTTCATGGATTTTGCCGTATACCGCGCCGATCAACTTGGGCTTGCGCAGATTGTGAATCGCCCGGGCGCTCACCACGGCGTCCAACTCGCGCGGCAGGTTTGCCGACCATCCGTCCGCGCTAAAATCCGCTTGCTCATACGAGACCCGATCGCCATAGGAGCCCAACCGCTCGCGCGCCAATTTGAGCATCTCTTCAGAGCCATCGGAACAGATCACGTGCATATCGGGAAACGCCGCAAGGAGTTTTTCCGCCAGTGTTCCGGGGCCGCAGCCCAGATCCATCACACGCGCCGGTCCATCGATAAACGCCGCCAGCCAATTGAGGGCCGCCGTGAACTGCGCTTCGCGCTCAGCCGCGCGCCGGCTGTCTTTGTCAGCCCATTCCTGGTCATATTGACGGGAGCCCCATTGGTGTTCGCTTTTCGCCATAAGTCGCTCTCACCCGGATGATTGGAGCGATGGAATATTGGAACATTGTTTTTCGGGACCCCATCCTGCCATTATTCCAACACTCCATCACTCCATGATTCCATTACTTGCTCGTTTTATCGCGTCACCTGACAGCGATCGGCCGGCACATGAACGTAGACCCGCTCGCCGGGTTGGAACACCTCGTGAGGACTCAGCAGCGCGCGAAAATTTTTCCCCTTGATGGTCACTTCGCCATCGATGAAGCTGCCGAGAAAAAGCGACCGTTTGATCGTTCCCTCGAAACAATTTTCGCCAAACGCGCCGCGCTGGTGCGAGCACACCAACCCCTCCGGTCGAATCACCACGTAAACCGTGTCGTTGGAGTTCACGTCGTTTTTGCTGAGATCCACCGAGATCGCTCCCAGCTCGGTTTCCACCGCACCCTTGTCGCCGGTGCGCACGACCTTTCCCTTGAGAGAGTTGGCGGTGCCGAGAAATTCCGCCACCGTCTTGTTCTTCGGCCGGACGTACATTTGATAGGGCGTGCCCATTTCGACCAATTCCCCGCTCATGATGACGCCGATTTTATCGGACAGAGCGAGCGCCTCGGTTTGATCATGGGTGACGAAGAAGGTGGTAATGCCGACATTGCGCGCGACCTCCTTGAGTTCCACGCGCATCTCCTCGCGCAGCTTCGCGTCGAGGTTGCTCAGCGGCTCGTCGAGCAGCAGCAGCTTGGGCTTGCGCACCAGCGCGCGCGCCAAGGCAACCCGCTGCTGCTGTCCGCCGCTCAGCTGCGTCGCCGGCCGGCCGGCAAATCCCGCCATCTGCACCTGCGCCAGCGCTTCGTTCACCCCCTTTTCCACTTCGACCTTGGAATATTTTTTTCCTCTAGCACCGTAAAGCAGCGGAAACGCTACATTGTGGAACACATCCATGTGCGGCCAGATGGCATAGGATTGAAATACCATGCCGATCGGGCGCTGTTCGGGCGGCACGAGAATGTGCCGTTTGGCCGAGAAAACGCACTCGTTGCCGATGTGAATTTCGCCGTCCTCGGGATGCTCCAATCCGGCGATGCAGCGCAGCGTCGTGCTTTTGCCTGAGCCGCTCGGTCCGAGCAAGGTAAAAAACTGCCCTTCGGCGATCTCGATACTGACGTTCTGCACCGCCCGCACCTCGCCTTTATCGAGAACGAAACTCTTTCTTAAATTCTCTATTCTAAGCATCAGGCTTTTCCTCGATCATAGATTAACCAGCAATCCCTAGCACCGTTCGGCAGGCCGCACCGCGCTCCCTTGAATCATTGCCAATACTAGATTCACCGCTGTACTTCAATGTGTAATTTCTGGCGCGCACGGACCGCGCCGCCGGGCAAGTTGTCAGGGGGGGTAAATATTTGCTAATGAATTTGGAGCGCCATGGTATTGTCTCGGCTAGCCTGGTTCGTGCTCTGCTCATTGCTGCTCTGGAATCACCCGGAGCCGGCTTTTTCCCAACCGGAGAAGCTCGAACGGATGACCGTTTCCTACGCCGGGGTCAATAGCGGTCGCGGCCCGCTGTGGATCGCCAAGGAACTCCATCTGTTTGAAAAACATGGTTTGGACGCGCGGCTAGTGCAGATTACCGCCGGCACCACTTCGATTAACGCTTTGATCGCCGGCGACGTCGACCTGGCGATCACCACGTCGTCTGCGGTGGTCGCGGCGGTGCTGCGCGACGCGCCCTTATCGATTATCGCAACCAGCGGCTCCCCCGCTTACAAATTGCTGGCGCATCCCAGCATCACTTCGGCCGCGCAGCTCAAAGGCAAGGTCGTGGGCTCGAGCCAGGTCGGCTCGGGTGCCGATTTTGCCATCCGCAAGCTGCTGCCGAAGCTGGGTCTGACGCCCGGAAAAGACGTGACAATTTTGCCAACGGGATTGAGCGAATCCTACAAACGCGCCTTGCTGATGTTCCAGGGCCGTATCGATGCGACGCTGGGAACCATCGAAAATGTTCTTCATCTCGAGCTGGCGGGCCAGAAAGTCAATGTGTTAGCCGATTTGAAAGAAATGGGTGTTTACGTCAGCGGCACCGATATGTCGACCAGCCGGCAGTTTTTGAAAAATCATCCGAATAAAATCCGCGCGTTCCTACGCGCCTATATCGAAGGGATTTGGATCGGCTTGCATCATCGCGTCACGTCTGACGCCGTTTATCGCAAGTATTTGAAGATCGAAAATCCAAAATTGTTGGAGGCGATGCACAGAACCACGTTCGTCGCCGGCAATGTGCCGCTCAAACCGTATCCGGTCCTCGAGTCGATCCAGTCCGACATCGATTATTTGACCGCGGCGAATCCCGGACTCAAGACCAAGAAGTCGACCGACGTGGTCGATACCACCTTGCTAAAGGAAATCGAAAACGAGGGATTTTTCGCGCAACTACGCAAGTAACAGCGGAGGCCACATCATGCTTACCAAAGAAGAGAACCAACTGGTGACCCGCGTCGGCCGCGGCACGCTAATGGGCGAAGTAATGCGCCGTTACTGGATGCCGGCACTCCTCGTCGATCAGCTGCCGAAACCGGATTGCCCGCCCGTGCGCGTAAAGCTGCTGGGCGAAGAACTGGTCGCCTTTCGCGACAGCCAGGGGCGTGTCGGCCTGCTCGATGAGTACTGCCCCCATCGCCTCGCCTCGTTGTTTTTAGGCCGCAATGAGGAGTGCGGCCTGCGCTGTGTTTATCATGGTTGGAAGTTCGATGTCGACGGCCGCTGCGTCGATATGCCGAACGAACCCGCCACAAGCAACTTCAAAGACAAGATCACCCTGCAATCGTATCCCACCCTCGAGATGGGCGGCGTGATTTGGGCTTATATGGGGCCGCCGGAAAAGCGTCCCGAGCCCGTCGGCATGGAATGGCTGCGCGCGCCCGAGGAGCACCGGTTTGTCTCGCAGACCCATGAATACTGCAATTACCTGCAATGCGTTGAAGGCGGCATCGATACGTGCCATGGCTCTTTTCTGCACAATAACGATCTCGGCGATCTCGCCTCCTTTTCTCGGATCGACCGAGCGCCGCGGCTCGAAGTGGAGCGGACCGCGTACGGTTTTCGCTACGTGGGCATTCGGGAAATCGGCGAGATCGGCACCTATCTAAGGCTTTATCAATTCGTTTTGCCCTTTCATCAGTTCCGCTCGCAGCAAATCGTCCGGCGCAAGGGGAAGGGCAGCGGCAACCGCGCCGAGATCCCGATCATCAAAGGCCACATGTGGGTGCCGATGGATGACCACAACACGATGATCTACAATTGGATGCTCGCCGTTGATGAGGACAAGCCGCTTACTCGCGAGTTCATCGAGCAGCAGGAAGACAGCGCCGGCCGCGGTCCCGACGGCGAAACCGCGGTGCGCCATCGCACGCGCGACAACGACTGGCTGATCGACCGGGAGGTTCAGCGCACGAAAACCTTCACCGGCATCAAGGGCGTCAACACGCAGGATCTCGCCGTGCAGGAAAGCATGGGAGCGATCGTGGATCGGAGCCGCGAACACCTGGGCACCACCGACAAGGCGATCATTACCTACCGGCGCATCCTCCTTGACGTCGTCCGCGATTTCGAAAAAGGCATCGAACCTCTCGGCGTCGATCCGAAGAGTTATCGCCACGTACGCTCGGCGGATGTCGTCATTCCCAGAGAAGCGCGCTGGCAGGACGTCGCCGACGAGAGCCAGGCACGCTGGTGAGAGATTGTGACATGAAACGCGAGCACCATTTCGGTCTTGCTGCGTCGAGCAAAGGAGCCGGCGATTACACAGAGACACTGAGGGCACAGAGTTCGGAATATTTATTTCTTAAAAAGTCTTTTCTCTATGTCCTCTGTGCCTCTTATGAAAAGAGTTTTCTCACTTTGATCGATAACCAGTACAACAAATCCCCCTCTTTCCCCCTTTTGGTAAAGGGGGATGAAAGGGGGATTTTCATGCGCGGTGTTGTACGGACAGGTACATGAATTACTCTGTGGTAAATATTCTTCCAAAGCAGATTCGCCAAACAATTGTAATTCCAATTGGGTTCATTCTCTCCCTTCTCTCTCCCACGGCCCATGCCGACTGGAAAAGCGACTGGGAGAAAGTCGTCGCGGCCGCGAAGAAGGAAGGCCAGCTCAATCTTTACGTCGGCCGTTACGGCCAAGCGGCGCTGCTGGACGAATTCAGAAAAGAATTTCCCGAGATCAAAATTACCTCCGTCAACGGCACCGGCGATCAACTGGCCACGCGCATCGCCGCCGAAGCGCGCGCCGGCAAAGTGATCGCCGATCTATATAGCGGCGGTCCCAACTCGAACTACGGACTCTATCGCGCCAAGCTGCTCGACCCGATCAGGTCGGCGTTCCTGCTGCCGGAGATTGTCGACGAGTCGAAATGGCTCGGCGGCAAACATGTCTTCACCGACCGTGAAAACCAATTTGTCTTCGTCTATGTGGCGCTCCCCGGCTCGCGCGGCTTGTCGTTCAACACCGCACACGTCAATCCCAAAGAATTCAAGTCCTACTGGGATCTGACGTTGCCCAAGTGGAAAGGCAAGATTACCTCTCAGCGAGTCACCGAAACCGGCTTGACGGCCCATTTGCAGTTCTACTATTACAATCCCGAACTCGGCCCTGAATTCATCAAGCGCGCCTTCGGCGTCATGGACATAGTCTTCGGCGACCGGCGCACGATCACCGATTGGCTCGCGGCGGGCAAATACGCCATCTGCCACGGCTGCCGGCAAGTCGACAAGGCGCAGAGCCAGGGGTTGCCGGTCGATGACTTCGACACCGGCACATGGAAAGAAGGCCAACCGTTGAGCACCGGGGGCGGGTCTATCGGTCTTCTAAAGAGCGGACCCAATCCCAACGCCGCGCGCGTCTTCGTCAACTGGTTTTTGTCGCGCCGCGGCCAAACGGCGATGCAACAATCCAAAGATCTCTACGGCGAGAACCCGCCCAACTCGCGCCGCATCGACATCCCCAAGGACATGCTGCCCGCCGAGAGCCGCTTGATCGAGGGCAGAAAGTATCTCGACGTGTCGCATCCCGAGTTCAATGACATCAAGCCGGTGCGCCAGCTCGCCCAGGAGATCATGCGGGCGAGGGAACAGAAGTGAGCATGGAGGGGGAGGATTGAGCATCGAAGATTTGCAATTGTTTTGGCGTCAAATCATCGACGGGTTTATTTTAGCGATAAATGGAGAAAATCATGTACACGAATCGAATGGGTGCATTGCTCGTATTGATCTTCTGGCTGCTCCCCGGGACAAGCTACGGGGCGGCGGCGCCCAGCCTGAACAAAGCCAAACAAGAAGCCGAGACCAAAGGCTACATCTTCGAGACCAGCCATGACGACATCGTCGCCAAAGCCAAAAAAGAAGGCAAACTGCGCGTCATGAGCACGCTCGAAACCGCAGTCGTGAAAGCGATGCGCGAAGGCTTCAAGAAGAAATATCCCTTCATCGATGTGCAATACCAAGAGTTCGGCTCTGTCGATGAAAATCAGCGCTTTCTCCTCGAGCTCAAAGCCGGAGTGGTTCGAAACTATGACGTCAACCGCGCCTACACGGATTTTTACGATCAGTACTTCCCGTATCAGAAAAAATTCGACATTCTCGGCATGGCCGAACAAAAAGTGTTGAATATTCCGACCAAGCTCGTCGATCCGCAGCAGCGCAATCTCGTCGCGGTCGGCAGCAACATCACCGTGGTCGCCTTCAACAAAAAACTGATCGCCGCCGAAAAGGTGCCGGACCATTGGGAAGACTTTCTCAAGCCCGAATTCAAAGGCAAAAAATTCGTTCTCGATGTTAGGCCTCTTCCGGTCGGCATGCTAGTGCCGGCGTGGGGTTTGGAAAAAGCGGTCGATTATGCAAAAAAATTGAACGCGCAGCAGCCGGTGTGGGGACGCGGACACACCCGCGTCATGGCCTCGCTTCTAGCCGGCGAGTACCCGCTTTTCCTCGGCCCCAACTACGGCGCAGTCAGAAGATCGCAGATGAAGGACCCCACCGGTGTGATCGGCATGAAAACTCCCGAACCCATCCCGGTACGGTTGCACGAAGCCAACGGCGTCCTGGCCAACGCGCAATATCCGTACGCGGGCTTGCTCTGGCTCGAATACATGGCTTCGCCCGAGGGTCAGAAAATTCTTGACGAACAATGGCCGTTCGGCGCTTCGCTGTTCACCCCGGGCTCGACGCAAGAAGAGGTCACGCGCGGCAAAAAACTTTCGCTGATCGATTGGGGCCACTACACCAAGCTCGACGATTATATCAACAAGGCCGTCGAGGCGATGGGCTTTCCGACCGCGAGCGTGAAGTGAGTTTTAAGGATGGTCGATGAACGACCGCTGAGGCGAGTAATGAAGGATATGCGCATCGGCCTCCTGAGCCCCGAAGGTACCAACTCGGGTCACTTTCGCAATCTCGAAAAGCTCTTGCCGCCTGGAATCCAGCTGACGATGGAAGGCCTGCAGTTGGCTCGCTCCTCGCGCTACGAGCTCGCCGATAAAACCGCGCTCATAGTCGAACGAGCCCGGGATCTCGTTCAAAAGCTAGCTCTGCAAGGGCTGATCGTCACCGGCGCGCCGGTGGCGATTCTCAATCCGGGATTGGAAGCTCAAGTGGCTCAGGCTGTGGGGATTCCCGTCGTCACCGCAGTATCATCCTGCATCGCTGCCCTCAAAGCGGTGGGCGCCCAGAAGCTGCTCGTGATGACGCCCTTCGACGTGCCCATGAACGACAAACTTATCGCGGAACTCGAAGCCGTCGGGCTCAAGGTCGTCTCCTGCCCCCCATTCAAGGATCCAACCTTCGGCGCCAGCTCGAAGGTCGGTCCGGATGAAGTCGTCGCCACCACGACGGCCGCTTTCCATGCGGCCACCGGCGTTGATGCGATTTATTTTCAAGGGGCGCGGCTCGACCCCCTGCCGGTCATCGAAAGATTGGAAAAAGAGCTCGCGCTTCCGGTCGTCGCCAGCAATCCGGCGATGCTGTGGCACGTGCTCTCGCGCTTGGCCGTTAAATGCTCCATCGACGGTTACGGGAAGCTGCTGAAGGATTGGCCGGCATTGTCTAAGCAGTGACCTCCAGGAGCGATGAAAGAGCGCGTCGACGGTTCGCGTGAACAGCACTTTTCCGCTATTTATTGGTTTCCGTTCGTCGGTCGGATAAGGAGAAACCGAATTCGTTAGAGGCTGGTAACTTGTTTTTCCGAACTTCGCGTCTTTGCGCCTCTCATGAAAATAGATTCTTTTCGTACTTTTTTGTTCGAAAAACCAGTACAACAAATCCTCCTCTTTCCTCCTTTGTATGGACCGGAGACATAGGTAACAGGTGTACCGGAGACATGGGTAACACTTTTTCCATAAGCACAGGCATAATCCTCCCCGAATTGGAAAGGGGGAGGAGAGTATGGCCTGGGGAGTGG
>Ga0073934_10002150_pt1 | contig 42602 bp, 42 predicted proteins | sample LarsenN4metaG_FD_76834 | JGI IMG/M metagenome (GOLD analysis project Ga0073934, IMG submission 76834) | Hot spring sediment bacterial and archeal communities from British Columbia, Canada, to study Microbial Dark Matter (Phase II) - Larsen... ...
TCCGTTCGTCGCTACCGCAAGCGCTAAATCCATCACCGCCTGTAAAATCATTTCCTTCGACGCCAAAGAGCTGCTTGAGGAATTTGAAACCGACACGCACTTTGGATACGTGATGATGCGAAAGATCGCACAATTGGTGCGGGACAGGCTGAATGCAATTCGGATCGAGACCCTGACATACTTGATCGAATAATCAATAAACAAATCTCAGTCGGTTGCTTCTCCTGCAATCTAAGGAGTGGAAATGTCCTGATCCAACCGGTCAGGACATTTCCGCTCTCAATCCCATCGCAATCAATCCATAGTCACAAACCATCCGTACATAATAGCACTCACGAATATGAAGAGCTGATTCTTGGTAGGGTGAGAGCAGATTTTGTTCTCAGAAAGGAGGGTTGGACCAAAATTGACTATCGATTGCACATGAAGACCGTATGTTTACAACATACTTGAAAATCTAAAAGTGGTGAATTTATCGGAGGTGAAACGTGTTTACAAGTATCCGGAAAAGTCGATCTGCTACAATATTGATCCTGGTCATGACCGCAGCGTTGTTGATATCCCTGGCTTTCGCGGCTCGCCCGGCACTCGCCGAATCCTCATTCCGCCTCGTAAAAGCCCAGTTGACTGGCGCAGCAGAGGTCCCTGGACCAGGGGACCCGGATGGCAGCGGGTCGGCCAGGATCAGATTGTTCCCGAATGAGAATATGGTCTGTTTCACGATCCGTGTTAAGAATATCATTCTCCCGACAATCGGCGCTCACATCCATGCCGGCACCGCAGATGTTGCCGGACCAGTCGTTGTTCCACTCACTCCTCCAGACAAATCCGGTACTTCTAGCGGTTGCGTGGAGGCTGACGAAGCGCTGATCCGGGAAATCTTCAAGAACCCGGCCAACTACTATGTGAATGTCCACACAACTGATTTCCCTGGCGGGGCAGTCCGTGGTCAGCTAACCAAGTAATCTGTGATTCCACCAGATTGGGATCGAGCTAACCGGGGACCTGGAGGATAACTCCGTTCCCCGGTTATCAGGTTAATTTGAAGAAAATCTCAACTCCCCGGAAGCAGCTCGCGCTTAATTTATGACCCACTTCCTCTTCGCAGTAACCAACTTCGGCGCCTCCCCTTGTTAACTTCTCAACGACTTCCCATGCCTTTTCGATGGGAACCATCTCATCCAGTTTACCATGAGCCACGTAGATCTCCTTACCCGCCAGGGGTCGTGATTCAATAAATTCATCAATTTTCTCCGGCACAAATCCTGATATACCCGCAACTCTGCCGATTTTCTCTGGATAGGCGATGGCCATCGTGTAAGCCAGCGCTGCTCCCTGGCTGAAACCGAGCAGATTTAATTGACTGAGGTCGGCATCTGGAAAATTTTCGGGAATGAGTAGTTCGAACAGAACTTCCGTGGATCTCATAAACTCCGAAACTGGTGGCCAACTGTCGTTCTCACTTTCTTGCCAGCTGAACCCTCCCAGCCTTGAGGGGAAAATCCCTCGCGGAGCGATGAGTTTATATTCCTTCGGCAGTCGGTGAACGAAAATTGACATCGAGTGCTCATCTCCGGTCAGGCCATGGAGCATTAAAATTACAGGACATCGTGTCCTGCCGTCCAGCGTCCACTCGCAGAGGACGATATCCCCAATAATCCTTTTTTGGCATTCGAGATCCATCATGGATCGGGATTATAAAATATCCTCACGCTGGTGATATACTCTCGTTTCGGTCAAAGATGAGTGAATCGGACCCGATCGGTCTTGCGAGAAATGAGATCATAAAAGCTTTGCAGTCCCGACAATCGGGGAATGAAGGCAGAGCCAGGGTCTGTGCGCGTCGGGCCGCGGGTTATCTGGTGAAGGGGTACCTCGAGAAAAATGGCATCAAAGACCCCGGGTCAAGTGCAATCATTCGTTTGAGGTTGCTTCTTTCCCAGCCAGGCCTGTCTCCAGACGTGAAGCAGACCGCTGGGTATTTCATAATTCACGTCAACCCCAACCACGAATTGCCAATCGATGTTGATTTAATCGACGCAGCACGAAGGCTGGCCGACCTGCTGCTTGGGATACAGCTGTAAGCCGAAAATCCTTACTCAAGCTTCAAGGTCGCGCCTTCTCTCAACGGCTCTGTGATCCTGGTGTCTCGCAACAACGCAAGGATGACCTGGCTGATCGTTATGAAGAATATCACCCCACTCAAGATACTAGCGATCAATAACAAGATGAATTTCAAAGAAAATTCTTTTGGGTATCGCACGGAGGGGGTCAGCGGATCCGTCAACCGTTTGTACAGGTGGTCAATGAATTCAGGTCGTGGATCGATCGGCTGGAGTGAAGTGCTCATCAAATTTTCGATTCTTGATATTTTATCAATTCGTGCGCTGTTCATCTTCGACTTTTTGTTGCCTTGTTGGAATTATCCCTGCCATCGTTTTCATCGTAGTTTCCGTCGAACAATCCTTCATCGAATTCATCCCGCAGGGACATCAGTGTCCGATGGTAGAGGCTTTTTACTGCTCCTTCTGACCTGCCCATAATCTGGCCAATCTCGGCATTGGATAGGTGTTCGACAAACTTCAGGATAATCAGCTGCTGGCGATCCGGCGGTAACTTTCTGATCACCGATAACAGGCGTTCCTCTTCTTCATTTTTCAAAAGGACGTTTTCAGGGTGCTCGCCTCCATGTCGAACCAGGATTATCTCCTCGAGAGGGACTTCTTTCCTCCTGCTGTTATCTCTGTGCCAGTTTGCGACCAGATTGTGAGCAATGCGATATAACCAGGCAGATAGCGGCAGTCCCCGATCGTTGTAGTTCTCGACATGTTTCAACGCTCGAAAAAATACACGCGCCGTCAGGTCCTCAGCGTCGTGTTCATTTCCAGTACGGTAATAAATATAGTTAAAAATTCGGCTGACGTATCGTTCATAAAGGACACCGAACGCCTCAAGATCTCCTTGAGCGGCAAGCACGAGAGCTTGTTCGTCAGTCAACTCAGGCACAATCCTCACCCTGTCAGGCAAGGTGTACCATCTGCTAATGGTAACACCTCCCTGCTTGAAAAGTTGCACAGAGTATAACACGCCAGGGTATCCACTTCCATCCTGCTGGACTCTCTCCCTGATCAGCGATATAATTCGATTGCTACGGGGATGACAGGCTTCGACGGAAGAGGCTGCACCCGGATTGCGAGCCGAGAGGCGCCGAACTCGTGAAATCAGCGCAACCAATAAGTGCCAAAAGCACGAATCTCGCCGCTCTTCCTCTCGCTGCATAAGCGATGAACGAAAGCGGCTGACTCCGCAGAGGAGTCACGTCCGCCTGCCCCGCTCTCTGGCCGGTGGTGGGACGGGCGCAACAAAGCCGGAGTGCAGCGTGTGAAGCCATTAATCACGCCTAAGAGGGTCTCTCGGGACCTAATGGCTGGCCTGGCGTCATCTTATGTCGCTTGAGGGGCGTCAGGCAAGATAAACAAACGACTACGCTCGTAGATATCCGAGGTGTGAATCTTTCGGACGCGGGTTCGATTCCCGCCATCTCCACCTGGTATAAGAAAGACCTTCGAATGGCTGCCACGAAGGTCTTTCTTATTTTGCGATTAGAAAGCCTTTTACATATGCCCCTTCGGGGAAATTTAACGCAACGGGGTGGTCGGCTGATTGGTGCAGTCTGCTCAGGATCCGGCCTTCCACAGCAGCGTCCTCCGCTGCCCCAGCAACGACCTTTTGAAACAGTTCTTCCCTGATCCCCCCTGAACAAGAAAAAGTAATTAGAAGCCCGTCCGCACGTAGGAGCTTGAACGCGAGCAGGTTGATATCCTTGTATGCCCTTGTTGCCCGCTGTGCCTGTGCGATGGTTGGTGCAAACTTCGGAGGATCGAGGATAATGACGTCGAATTCTTCACCTCGATCCCGGTACTCCCTGAGCAACCGAAAAACGTCGCCGACGATAAGTTTTACCTTCTTGCCGTCAAAAGAATTCAAAGCAAGATTCCTGCGAGCGAGTTCCAGCGCGGAGGATGATGAGTCAATTGCAATTACTTCCTCCGCTCCCCCAAGAAGAGAAAATATCGTGAATCCCCCCGTATATGAGAAACAGTCTAAGACTTTCTTGTTTTTCGTGATTTCGCTGACGAAATGCCGGTTCGCCCGCTGATCGAGATAAAAGCCTGTTTTTTGGCCTCGACGGACATCAACAGCGAATTTAACTCCCTTATCTTCGATCAAGATCAGCTCGGGAGGCTCATCTCCGTAAATCCTCCCTACCCGTTCTCCCAGCCCTTCCAGCTTGCGGACATCCGCATCCGACCGCTCATAGATCCGCGCACATTCCGTCAGCTCGACCAATAGTTCGAAGATTGTCGATCTCCAGCGTTCGATCCCGGCAGTCAGGCACTGCAGCACTAATGTATCGCCATAGCGGTCGACGATCAGTCCAGGCAGCCCATCGGATTCAGCGTGCACCAGCCGCATCGCATTTGTCATCAGTAGCTGGGAGAGATCGATTCTCAGCTGAAGGGCGCGCTGCAATTTCCTCGAAAAGAAATCTCTGTCGATCGTTTCATCGGGGTTTGTTGTCCATTTTCTTATCCGAATCTGGGAAGAAGGGCTGTACGCCCCTCTCATCAGGAAATTGCCTTCCCAATCGAGCACATCAACCGTTTCACCCGGGGGGATATCCTGTGTCGTGGGTTCTATTCTCTCGATGGCGCCAGAAAATATCCATGGATGGCCTTTGCTGACTGCAGTCTCTCGACCTGGTTTGAGCCAAACGGTTGACATCGTAAACTGTTTTTATGCTTTAGCGGATCACCCCGACCATTTTTCCAGCTGCTTCGATCACATCCATCGCATGCTCAATCTCGTCCGCATCGTGCGCAGCGGTGACAGTCGCCCGCAGTCTCGCAAGGCCAGGAGGTACAGCAGGTGAGACCACTGGAAGGACGAAGACACCCTTGTGCTGGGCTTCTCTTGTCATGGCAAACGCCATTTCATCTGTTCCGCAAAGTACAGGTACAATCGCAGTGCAAGTCTGCATCGTATCGAATCCGCGCGATTGCAGGCCTTTAATAAACTGGTTTGTATTGGCCTGTAATTTATCGATGCGCCAGGGCTCATCGAGGATTACTTTAAAAGATTCCAAGGCTGCCGCGGCCTGCGCTGGAGGTAGTGCAGCAGAAAAGATGTATGCGCGGCTGGTATGCCGGAGAAAATCGATGAGGTCCTTTTTACCGGCAATGTATCCCCCTACCGATGGGATCGTCTTGCTCAGGGTTCCCATCTTGATATCGATGACACCCGGCATTCCGAAATGTTCCTCGATCCCGCGGCCTGTCTTCCCGAGTACACCGATAGAGTGTGCTTCGTCAATCATCAGCCAGGCCTTGTATTGCTTGCACAGCTCCACAAGCCGCGGAAAATCGATGACATCGCCATCCATGCTGAAAACAGCATCCGCGACCACTAATTTGGTTGCGCCGGGTTCGATTTTCTGTAGCCGGTCTTCCAAATCTGCCATGTCATTATGGCGGAATCGAAGAAACTTCGCTCCGGACATCAGGCAACCATCGACAATGCTGGCGTGATTCAGCTTGTCCGAGATCACGTAATCCCCGCGGCCCAATAGTGTCGAGACAACCGTGAGATTCGTTACGTAACCAGAGGTATAAGTAATTGCTGCCTCAGTTCCTTTAAAATCAGCAATGATTTCCTCTAATTCCTTATGTAATTTGAGACTTCCTGCGAGTGTGCGCACGCCGTGGGTCCCGGTGCCATATTTCTCGATAGCGTTTCTGGCCGCGGCATTAATCCTTGGATGTCCAACCAGTCCGAGGTAGCTATAAGAGGCGAACATCCCCATTTCGCGACCATTCACGATAACGCGGGCGCCTCCACGCAGTTCCGCAACAGGCTGGTTATAGAAATAGAGGTCTTCTGCCTGCAAGGAAGTGACGCGCTCTACCAGTGCGTTGATCCGTTTAACAATCATGTCTTCGTGATTTGAAAAATCCATTCATTGGCTCCTACAAATCTGAATTGGTCCGGCTTTATTTTGTCAGCTCTCTAAGCCCGTTTACGTCCAGGATTGGGATCCCCAGTTCCTGTGCCGTCGTAAATTTCGAGCCAGGCTGATCGCCTAAAACAAGATAATCCGTTTTCTTACTCACGGAACTGCTGACCTTCCCACCCCTGGATTCGATTAATTCCTTGGCCTCTTCCCGCGACAATCCTGGCAACGTCCCGGTGATCACAAATGTCAGACCTTTGAGCGGCAGGTCGGATTCGGCAGCTTTCTCCCTTATTTCGGCTTTCGGCCATACCTCTGCTCGGCGAAGTTTCTCCAGCACTTTGCGATTGGCCGGGCTGGAAAACCAGTCAACGATGCCCTGAGCGATGTTCGGCCCAATCCCTTCGATCCTGAGCAATTCTTCAAAAGAGGCACGACTCAGCTTATCCAGATCCGTAAAAACCCGGGCCAGCTCGGCTGCCCCCACTTCGCCGACTCCCCGGATCCCCAGGGCTGTAATCACGCGCGCGAGACTGCGCGATTTTGAGTTTTCAATCGCCTGGAGGAGGTTGTTGGCTTTTGTCTCAGCGAATCCTTCCAGCCCAAGCAAGTCTTCTTTCTTGAGGAAATATAGGTCTGCCGGGTCATGAACAAGTCCAGATGCAACCAGCTGTTCCACAATTTTTAACCCCAAACCTACAATATCCATGGCGCCACGGGAGACGAAATGTTCCAGGTTCCGTATTAATTGGGCCGGACAGGCGGCGTTCACGCAATACCACGCGACTTCACCCTCAAAGTGCTCGACCGGCTCCCCACACACAGGGCAGGTTTGGGGTGGCTCGTACCGCTTCGAACCGTCCTGCCTGGCCTCCAGTACAGGTCCAATGACGTACGGGATAACATCACCAGCCCGTTTGATCAATACCCGATCGTTCACCCGGATGTCTTTCTCTGCGATGTAATCGAAATTGTGGAGGGTTGCCTGTTTAACCACAACACCTCCAATCACCACTGGTTCCAGGATCGCATAGGGAGTGATCACACCCGTCCTTCCAACATTTACTCCAATATCCAACAATCTGGTTGAAACCACTTGCGCTGGAAATTTAAACGCAATCGCGCCGCGTGGATCCTTCCCGACAACGCCCAGCTCATTGGAGAGAGCGATGTCATTGATTTTTATCACCACCCCGTCAGCTTCGAACGGCAGTGAATTCCTCTTCGCAGCAAGTGCATTTCCTTCATCGATTGCCTCTTGAATTGTCTGGCAAAGTCTGGCATTGACGACCGGGAATCCCAGACGTTGCAAATATTCCAGGGATTCCATGTGTGTCGCTATTCTTGGTCCCCCAACGAGATCGATGATTTCGTATGTGAGCAAGGTCAGGGGACGGGAAGCCGTCAGTGCTGGGTCGAGCTGCCTGAGCGAACCCGCTGCCGTGTTTCTGGGATTCTGGTATGGCTTCTCTCCGGCTTCGATCAGCTGGGCGTTCAACTTCTCGAAGTCCTTGATAAAGATAAAGACCTCTCCTCGCACAACAATGCGTTCTGGGGGAGACAATCGATCGCCGAAAACCGGGATTCTCAACGGTAAGGATTTAATCGTCCGGAGGTTCGAGGTGATATCTTCCCCTATCTCTCCATCACCTCGGGTTGCACCCTGAACAAATATCCCATCCTGGTAATGCAAGACAACTGTCAGCCCATCGATCTTCGGTTCTACCACAAATTCCGCCTGCTCCACCCGGTCGTCCAGGCGATGGATGCGGTCATACCAGGCTAGGACCCCTTCAGCATCGAATGCGTTGCCGAGGCTCAAGATAGGAGCAGGATGGCGTATCTTGAGAAATTTATCCGCCGGCTGCGCCCCTGTCCTCTGGGTTGGGGAGTCGGGAGTGATCCACTCAGGATGATCGCTCTCGATTTGTTTTAATTCCGCCATCAGCTGGTCAAACTCATAGTCGCTGATGACCGGAGCATCCCATACATGATACCGATAATTGTGATACTCGATCTCTCTGCGCAGTTCCAGGTATCGTTGATAGAGTTCGTTGTCGTTCATAATGGAGATTATAGTCCAGGCTTAAAAGTGAGAAAATTAAGATTCAGAGGTTTTCGTAATATACAGCCTGTTTCATCCGGTCGGTGTCTTGGGTTGCCAATTTCTCTGGTTGAAGAACATTGGCGCTCAACAGAATCCAGATGATCCAGACAGCGTCTGCAAGGAGCAGATGAAGGATTTGCATCCAGACTGGAGCTAACAGGATCAAATTAATAAAACCCGCGGTTATCTGCACCAGAATGAAGATCTGCAGCAAACGGCCAAATCGCTGGACCAGCACTTCATCACTTTTAGAGACGAGCCACCCGGTGAAAATGAACAAGTAAGAACACACGAGACCAGCAATCACTGGATGGAATACCCGCAGACGGATCAGCGCGCTTGCGGTGGATGAAATGTCCTGGCGGAACCCCTCCACCAGGCTGCTGGCTGGGAAAAGAGTGTCGCCCAGCGCAGTCACCGCACCGCTCATCCCCAGTATGATCAACCCAAGCACCCCAATCAGGATCAGCCAGGTTTTTGGGTCCCTGCGTAGCCACACAGGAGGTTCGTACCCGGATGCAAGCCAGGCGGTCATCGTCAAGCTGGCCAGTAAAAGAAATGTATTAAATAGATGGATGGCGATAATCACTGCCCGGGTTATTGAATCATTTTCCGCGACAAGACCGAACAGGACAAGCCCGGCGCCGACGAGGGCTTCGCTGACCATAAAAGCCAAGGACAGCGCCGACCATGACCGAAGTGCAATATTGGTAGGGGTCAGCCGCCATGCCCAGACTGAAAGGATAGCAACGCCGAGGAAAGCCAGCCCGCTGCTCCCTCGGTGAATGAACTCGATTAGAGTCTCGATTCTTTCAGGCCGAGGGATCACTTCACCATTGCAGAGGGGCCAGTGACTTCCGCAGCCAGCTCCCGAACCTGTCGCCCGTACGAAAGCCCCCCACAGGATCACTCCGATTATTACCAGCAAGACTCCCCAGGCGTAATTCCGAAAGGTATGATGGGATTGCATCGTATCACTCATCTTAGATTTGCGAATAATGGAGCAATTATAATTGACGTGCAATCGATCCAATAATAGAGTAGATCACTTCATCGCGGTATTATTACGATCCCATGCAAAACATCCTGGTTTATGGAGCAGACTGGTGTGGCGATTGCTGGCGAGCCAAACGGTTTTTTGATGCGCATTCCATTCCGTATCAGTGGATTGATGTCGAATCTAATTTAGCGGCAGATGGAACTGTCCGCAAGATCAACAACGGGAAGCGGATTATCCCTACAATCATCTTTGAGGATGGCTCGATCCTTGTTGAACCCTCTGACGAGGATCTGGCTGAGAAATTCAACATCAGGAAAAACGAAGAATAGACGTGGAAAAAATCTTAATTGTGGAAGATGATCCCACCCTCCAGGAGACTCTTACTTACAATCTGGAGCGGCAGGGATATGCAGTGAAAACTGCTGGCGATGGTAAAGAGGGGATCCGGTTCGCGCGGGAATTTTCTCCCGACCTGATCGTTTTGGACATCATGCTCCCCCTCCTGGATGGATTTGAGGTATGCCGAATCCTCCGACAAGAATCAAATGTCCCCATCCTGATCTTGACTGCGAAAGACGAAGAAATCGACCGTGTGATCGGTTTGGAACTGGGGGCAGATGATTATCTTACAAAGCCTTTCAGCATGCGTGAGTTCCTGGCTCGGGTGAAAGCACATCTACGCCGCACCCGTTTTGACCGCGAAAGCCTGGAATTAAAACCCTCTGCACCCGGTAATTCTCTCGCTTTCGGAGATCTTGTCCTCGACCACCTACGGCGAGAAGTCAGGTTTAAAGGGAATCCGCTTCAACTCAAGCCGAAAGAGTACGATTTACTTCTTTTTTTTGCCCAGCATAAAAGCCAGCTGGTCACTCGTGATGTCATATTGGAACAAGTTTGGGGCTGGGACTTTACAGGAGGAAGTCGTACTGTCGACGTCCATGTCCGTTGGTTGCGCGAGAAGATCGAACGCGATCCTTCAAAACCTGAGCGGATCGTCACTGTTCGAGGCGCTGGATATCGCTTTGAAGGATGATCATGCGTCGTTCCCGCTTCCTTCCCTACATACTCATAACAATCCTGTACTTACTGATTTTCGGAGGTCTGGCGATTTATTTCAGCCTTGTATTTCAATCAATTGAATCCCCCGCCACAGAAGCTCGGGTAACTCCTCCAACGCAGGCGCAATCCGGGTTGACATTGCTCTACCAGGCAATACTTTTCGCAGCAGTTCTCTGTATCGTGATGACAATATTGCTCTTCAAGGTCTCGGGCAGATTAGTCACCAGACAGATCCAAAGGCTGAACCACATCTTGATGAGTTCCAAACTGGAAGACATTAATCTAGTATCCTCCGCGGATCAGGAGGAAATTCGTCAGCTTGCCGACACCATCGAATCTGTAATCGACGATTCCCGTAAACGAATCGCGATGCTGGAACGGGAGAAAAAAAGACTCATCGATGTTATAGATCATGTTCCAGATGGGATTCTTGTCGTTGGGAACGAGGGGGAGCTCCTTTTTACCAATCTAGCCGCGCAGAGGCTCTTCGATCTCGACAAAACCATCAGGATTGGGGAATCCCTGGCAAAAGCGACACGCCACCACCAGATCGTGGAATTATGGAGGCAGGCTCGAGCAGACGGAAAGATCAAATCTGCCGTGATTGAATTGCCTGCCAGGCGTATAACCATTCAGGCGACTTGCTCTCCACTCGATGATTATTTACCTGGAAGCACAATTATTCTATTGGAGGATATTTCACGCCTTCGCCTCCTCGAAACGGTCCGTAGGGATTTCATCAGTAACATCTCCCATGAACTACGCACTCCGCTTGCTTCACTGAAAGCTCTTACAGAGACTCTGATGGATGGCGCTTTGGAGGATCCATCCGTTTCCCGCCATTTCCTGACCCAAATTGATACTGAAGTTGATTCGCTAACCTTGCTGGTGCAGGAGCTTCTGGAACTCTCAAGGATCGAATCGGGGAAAGTGCCCATACACATGAACCCGCACTCTGCAGAGGAGCTGATTTTACCAGCTGTGGAACGCCTTCGATTGCAAGCCGAAAGGAACGGATTGACTATACGCGTGGACATTGAGCCTGGGATCCCCCATGTGTCTGCCGATCAGGTTCGCCTCCAGCAAGTGATAGTCAATTTAGTGCATAACGCGATCAAATTTACCCCACCCGGAGGTGAAGTAGCTGTATCAGCAAAACACATCGACGATTCAATAGTTTTCGCCATCCGGGATACTGGCACGGGGATTGCTCAGCACGATATTCCCAGGATTTTCGAGCGTTTTTACAAAGCAGATCGTTCCCGCTCAGGTGGGGGGACAGGGCTGGGGCTCGCGATAGCCAAGCATCTTGTCGAAGCTCACTCGGGGAAGATTTGGGTCGAGAGCCAGGAAGGCGAAGGCAGCACCTTTTATTTTTCCCTCCCTAGAACCCCTTAACCTTTATCGAATTTATTCAACTCCGCATTTCCTTGATCAGGATGACGCGCTCTCAGAGTGCGGATAATTCCAGGATATTTGCGCGGCTCTTTCTCCATCTCCAGCAATTACAGATCAGCAGACTCTCGCATTAATAGAATGTTCACCAGATATTTACCGTAAATTAACCGGTTGATCTAACCTTGATAACCTGATTCTGGTATCTTATTGATAATAATTCTATCCGTTAATCAATCTGTTGCTCAGGGTACCTCGAGTATTGTTCAAGGAGGAACATGCACATACTGGTTACAAATGATGATGGGGTGACAGCTCCCGGCTTGCTGGCGCTCGCACAGGCCATGAAACACTTTGGAAAGGTGAGCATACTTGCGCCGGATCGAAACTGGTCAGGTGGAGGACACGTCAAAACAATTGATCGTCCTCTACGGATAAAAGAATACCTCCTGTCCGATGGAACTCGGTCGCTTGCAAGCGACGGTGCTCCATCGGACTGCGTCGCTTTGGAGTTATTGGGGTACTACGAAGAGAGAATCGACTTGGTTGTTTCGGGGATAAATTCGGCAGCAAATCTGGGTCACGATGTCACTTACTCGGGGACCGTCACCGCTGCCATGGAGGCTGTCATTTGGGGAGTTCCCGGGATTGCCATTTCGTTGGATGCAGGCGATCGCAGTCAGCTCGAAATCGATTTTTCTCCCGCAGCAACGATCGCCCAACTAATCGTTGATCATGTCATCAATGAAGGAATTCCAGCTGGAATTCTATTAAATGTCAATGTTCCAGCTGGTAAGATACACGGCATCCAGGTTACCCGGCAGGGATTGCGTGTCTATCGAGATCGCCTCGATCAAAGGATTGACCCCCGGGGTGTCCTATACTACTGGATCGGTGGAGATTCACCTACCGGCATTCCGGAAACTGGTACAGACATTGGTGCACTCGATGGAGGTTTTGTATCACTGACTCCGCTGCAGCTTGATCTGACGTCCTATCCTGCCATACATTCTCTGAGAAAATGGTTTCCTGGAAGCAAATCGGAAAATTCCCAAAGACTTCAAAAATGCGCTATTGTCGAAGAGGGATAATCACAAATTAAGTCCGTATTAATAAGGTGTTGACAAGTTATTAAACTGGCTTTCGCCAGTTGTTAATTCAAATATGCTATCCTTCGAGTAGAAAACCAAAACAGGAGAAGAATAAAATGAAACGAACCATTCTCGTCTTGGCAACAGGCTTCATGCTGGCAGCTTTTATCTTGAGTGCGTGCGCACCGCCGCCAGTGATTGAAACCACAACTGAAGGTCCCTCCATCCAGGAAACACAGGTTGAAACCGAAGCTCCAATTGAAGAGACGGAAACCCCGGCAGACCAAACAGAAGTGCCGGGTGAAGAGACAGAAGCGGTGCCAACCGAGGAAGTTGTCCCCGCAGGTATACTGCCTGAAGTCGATCCAGCAGAAGTCAGTGGCGATATTGTAACTGCTGGAAGTTCTACAGTCTTCCCGCTCACCGAGGCAGTGGTTTCCCTGTTCGAGAGCGAAGGGTATTCCGGTAAAATCACGATCGACAGCATTGGTACGGGCGCCGGCTTCGAGCGCTTTTGTGAATCTGCTGAAACCGACATATCCAACGCAAGCCGACCGATTAAAGAAGAAGAAATTGAAGCCTGCCAGGCTAATGGACGCGAGCCCGTCGAGTTTCGCGTCGGCACTGATGCCCTGGCCGTTGCTGTTAGTCTCGAGAACGATTTTGTCCAAGACCTGACTCTGGAACAGCTCGCTCTGGCTTTTTCTACTGCTGAAACCTGGGCAGATCTTGACCCGGCATTCCCGGATGTTCCGATTCAACGCTTCAGCCCGGGAACTGATTCTGGAACGTTCGATTATTTCGTGGAAGCGGTCATGGCTCCAGCCTATGGTGACGACGTCGCTGCGGGTGAAGCCGCCATCCTGGCTGCGGAAGGCATTCAGTTTTCCGAGGACGACAACTTCCTCGTACAGGGGGTTTCTGGCAGTCCGTATGCCATCGCCTATTTCGGCTTCGCTTATGCTCAGGCAAACACCGACCTGATACGTCCGATCTCGGTCGAGGGAGTCGAACCCAATGAAGAAACAGCGGAGAGCAATGAATATCCGCTTTCTCGCCCGCTCTTCATCTACTCAGCAGTCAGCATTCTGCAGGCCAAACCTCAGGTAGCAGATTTTATCAACTTTTACCTGACCCGCGTTAATGAAGTAATCCTGGAGGTTGGGTATTTTCCTGCCTCCGCAGAAGCCCTCGAGCGGGCAAAGCAAAACTGGCTGGATGCAATGAATTAATAAACTCTCTCCCCAGTACAGATGAACTTCAGGGACACGGGTTGTCGAGTCTTAGACTTGTCAGGGAAAAACACCAACCGTGTCCCTGAATCAATTCTAATTGTTATTAATTGGTTAACGATGATACGGACTCATTCTGCGTACTGCTCTTATGATATTATTCGATAGAAGTCCTGACTCAAGGTTTTAATATGGCGAATGAAGCAAAACTGACATCTCCTACCCGCGCCATCAATGAATCTCCGTTGGACCTCAATCTCCGAAAACGTCATCGCATAATTGAACAGGTCATACAGGCTTTCCTTTTTGCAAGTGGTGTCATCTCCATATTCACGACGATAGGGATCGTTGTTTATCTGGGTCGGGAAGCCTTGTTGTTTTTTGCTTCTCCAGAGGCAGACCTGCTTGAATTCTTAACCGGCACAAAATGGCAACCCCACCTGGGTATATTCGGCATTCTCCCCCTTCTCAATGCTACCCTGATGACCACTACGATAGCCATGCTGGTCGCCCTGCCCCTCGGTTTGTGCGTGGCGATTTTCCTGAGCGAGTACGCCAGTGACAGGATCCGTGGTTTGGTAAAACCAATCCTGGAAATCATCGCCGGCATTCCAACTGTTGTCCTCGGTTTTTTTGCGATCTATACGATGACACCCTTCTTGCGCGGGCTGTTAGGTAAAGATGTCGTCCAGATCTACAATACAGCATCAGCCGGGATCGTTATGGGAATCCTGATATTACCGTTGATCAGCTCGATGGTCGAGGATGCGCTGAGCGCTGTGCCCAGGAGTTTACGGGAAGGCGCCTTCGCGGTGGGAGCGACACGATTCGAAGTGGCGACTCAAATCGTCGTGCCAGCTGCGCTATCAGGGATATCTGCCGCGATCATCCTGGGGATATCTCGAGCCATCGGCGAAGCGATGATCGTGGCTATTGCTGCAGGCGCCGGACCCAACCTTACCTGGAACCCGTTCCAACCAGCTGAGACGATGACGGGGCACATTGTTCGCATCAGCAGCGGCGATCTCAGTTATGCATCGATTGATTACAACAGCCTTTTCGCCATAGCCCTGATGCTCTTCTTCATCACTCTCTTCTTGAACCTGTTGAGCCAGCGGATCATCACCCGGTTCCGAGAGGTGTATGAATGACCATCCATGAGAATTATCCTGGCACCGAAGATCGATCTCGGTTTACTGAAGATATTCGACGATTCGAGTTTCAGACGAATCTCCCTCTCAGGCACCGAATAGGTATCATCTGGCGATTGGTCCTGCTGGTTTCTGTGATCGCGGGGATTATCGCATTATCGGTCTTATTGATTTCGATTATTAACGATTCATTCGGGTACGCGGCTATCGAATACAAAGTCCATCCCTCCTCGTTATCACTCAACGGGAGACCCCTTAACGAACTCTCCTGTTCAGAGATCGTCCTCCTTCTGGAGGATCACCTCACAGCCAACCGTTTGCGTCAGCTCGAATCAGAGAATCCATTTTCCACTCGTTCATTGGAAGATTGTCATGAAACTGCAATTTTCGAGATTTCCAAACCGAAAGCTGTCGTGACCTGGAGCTTGTTCTATTCCTTGAAATATTCCAGGGAATTGAAAATCTACGTGGCTCAGAAATATCCAGATGCGGACTTGGTGTTCCAAAACTGGCTCAACTCAGATTTCATCAGATCTCCCCAGAGCAGCGATCCATTACGCACCGGGATATTGACTGCGATCATGGGATCGATCTACGTGATCGGAATCGTAATTGTCGTCGCGTTCCCAGTAGGGATTGCAGCTGCGATCTATCTGGAAGAATATTCGAGCAGGAGTTTCCTCCACAAGATCATCCAAACGAATATCAATAATCTTGCCGGGGTCCCGTCGATCATCTATGGAATGCTGGGACTTGCCCTGTTTGTCCGGGCGCTTGAACCTCTCACCAGTGGAGCGATATTCGGTTTATCCGACTCAACGACTGCTAATGGACGAACTATCCTTTCTGCTGGGTTGACCCTGGCACTTCTCGTTCTGCCGGTGATCATCATTAATGCTCAGGAAGCGATCCGTGCAGTGCCTAACTCGCTTCGCCAGGCAAGCTACGGGATGGGTGCAACCAAGTGGCAGACTGTCTGGCATCACGTTCTCCCTAACGCTATCCCAGGTATCCTGACCGGCACCATCCTGTCGGTCTCCCGCGCCTTTGGAGAAACGGCCCCTCTGGTTGTTGTCGGCGCATCAACTTATATCACGTTCAACCCCGAGAGCATCTTCTCGAAGTTCACAACCATACCGATCCAGATATACCAATGGACAGCCAGACCACAGGATGTTTACAAAAATATTGCAGCAGCCGCTATTATTGTCCTGCTGGTCTTGCTGCTGACCCTGAACGCAACCGCGATCATCCTGAGGAACCGCTTGAGCCGGAGATTAATATGAATTTTCAACTTTTGCAGCAGATCTCATCAACCAACGCCCTGCTCTCGAGCGCTGTTGATCAATCTATCATAGAAGCTGTCAATTTGAACGTATATTATGGGAATTTCCTGGCTGTAATAGATATCAACATCAAGATCGAAAAACAGAAAATCACAGCGCTGATCGGTCCATCTGGCTGCGGCAAGACGACAGTCTTGAGGGCATTCAACCGGATGAATGACCTCATCCCGATTGCCAGGACGACTGGGGAAGTCCTCTTTCTTGGTCAGAACATCTATGCCGAGGATGTCGATCCCGTCGAAGTGCGCAAAAGAATTGGCATGGTCTTTCAGAAACCAAATCCATTCCCGAAAAGCATTTATGAAAACATCGCCTGGGGAGCTAGAATTAACGGTTTTCGGGGCACTAAATCCGATCTGGATGATCTCGTCGAACAGTCGTTGAGAGACGCAGCGCTTTGGGAAGAAGTGAAGGATAAACTGGATCAGAGCGGCCTTTCGCTCTCGGGTGGGCAACAGCAGCGGCTTTGTATCGCAAGAACGATCGCCATAAAACCTGATATCATTCTGATGGACGAACCCTGTTCGGCTTTGGATCCGATCTCGACGTTGAAGATAGAAGAATTAATGCGCGATCTTTCCAGGAATTACACGATTATCATTGTGACTCACAACATGCAGCAAGCTGCGCGTGTCTCGGATTTCACAGCCTTCCTGACCCTCACAGAAGATCGGGCCGGGAAACTCATGGAGTACGGCAGCACGAGTCAGGTATTCACAAATCCGAAAGAAAAAGTGACAGAAGACTATATTACTGGACGTTTTGGTTAGTGAGGAGTGTAAGATGTCGATATCTCCCCGTGAAACCCTTGATCGTTCCCTCAAAGAATTGTTGGATGATATACTCGTGATGGGAAGCATGGTCGAAGAGGCTATCCGGTCTTCTGTCGAGGCGCTGAAACGGAGGGATTTCAAAGAATCTCGGCGAATCTACCTTGAAGATACGATCGTCAATCAGAAGCATTTTGAACTGGAGAACCGGTGCATCACCTTGATCGCCACTCAACAACCCATGGCGCGCGACCTGCGCTTGTTGGCGGCGGTCCTCGAAGTCGTCACGGAGCTCGAGAGAATTGGTGACTATGCGAAGGGGATCGCCCGGATCAACATCCTGCTTGGGGAAAAACCCCTCGTGAAACCTCTCATCGATATCCCCCGGATGGCTGAAAAAGGCATTGACATGCTGCACCGGGCGCTGAGCGCCTTCGTTAACGGAGATGCAGAGGCTGCCCGAGAGATTCCCAAAGAAGACGACGAAGTCGACTTTCTTTACAATCAGGTTTACCGCGAGCTGATCACGTACATGATCGCAGATACATCCACGATAGATCGAGCCAATTACCTTTTGTGGGCAGCCCACAACCTGGAGCGCATGGCAGACCGTGTAACAAATATCTGCGAGCGAACTGTATTCATGGTTACCGGCGAGATGAGAGAGCTGGACCAGACCGACGACGAACTCCGCCTCCTGGTCGGCGATGGCCTCAACACGGAATAATGAATACCGGTTCCTTCTCCTGTTATCACCAGGATGTGATTAGAAGCTATCCCAAAAATAAAGTGAGGGAGTGTTTTGCGGCGGCTGCGCCCCCGCAAAACACCTCAATCTGCCATTTTTAGATAAGTTCTAAAGATTTGTAATCGAATCAGGGGGATTAAACACTTGCTCAGCCTGCCTTAGCAGAGTAAACTTATCGGCAGAGGAGGATTGCCTGCAATGAAGATCATTGGGTACATCGCTGCGGGGATTTTGATTTTATTCGGTGTATTGTTTATTTATGCAAGTTTTGGTCCACAATTCAACTCTAGCTGGTTAATCACCGGTCTCATCAGCGTGGGAATCGGCTTCGTTATCATCTGGTTTGCCACCCGGCAAAAACCTGCCGCTCTCACTGAAGGCAATGTGACTCTTAAAATCGATCTTCCAGCCAACGTGGATCTTGACAGCCTTAAATGCCGCAACTGTGGTGGTTCTCTCACCACCGATAATATCAAGATGGTCGCTGGAGCACCGGTCGTCACCTGCCCGTACTGCGGCACGACATATCAGCTTACCGAAGATCCTAAATGGTGAAATTTGCCTGGAAATTTAACGCATAAAATCTGGAAGTAACGCGCATTCGCCGCCGGTAATCCAAGAGGATTCGATGTCTATCCGCAATTCTTACACCCTAAAATCCATAACCCTGTTGTCGCTTCTGTGTATTCTGCTGTTCCTCCCAGGCAACGCCTTCGCGCAATCGTATTCCTTCAGCCTCCCGGAGCAGTTCGTCGATGTCTACTGGAACGATGACGGAACCAGCTCAATAGACTATCTGTACGTGTTTGTGAATGACGTTTCTGCACCTCCGATCGAGTTTGTTGACGTTGGGGTGCCGACTCGTGACTACGACTTGAACAGCGTTGTGGCGTACATAAACGGCATCGAACTCAGGGACATTGAAAGGTCGCCATACGTTGATCCTGGAGTTGCAGTTGGTCTGGGAGAACACTCAATCCTCCCAGGGGAATCAGGCGAAGTGCGCGTCTTCATCGGTCGCGTGCGGGATGTTCTTTATCCAGATGATCAGGATTCTGAGTACGTCAGTGCAGTATTTGGCACCAGTTATTTCGAACCAGGATCAGTTCACGGTTCCACAGATATGAGGGTCCGGTTCCATTTTCCGCCGTCTGTGCAGCCAGAAGAACCCCGCTGGCATGCCTCTGGTTCCGGCTGGCCATCCGAGCCTGAAGCCGGTATCGACGACGAAGGCCGTGTGACCTATGAATGGCGGAATCAAAACGCCCGCGGGGATACACAATATTTCTTCGGCGCCTCGTTTCCGGCCAAATATGTGCCGTCTGGATCCATAGTAAAAGAGTCGCCTCCCGGCGCAGGTGCGGGCTCAACTGGAGGGGTGAATCCATTGGCTTGTTTATCCCCCGGACTGATTCCTTTTCTCTGTTTCGGAGGATTCATTGCCCTGATTGCTTGGGGAGCTGTCGCCGGTCAGCGGCGGAAGCTGCAGTACCTCCCGCCAAAAATTGCGATCGAAGGACATGGAATCAAGCGCGGGCTGACGGCAGTTGAGGCTGCCATCTTGCTCGAACAGCCCATGGACAAGATCCTGACCATGATTCTGTTCAGCGTGCTCAAGAAAAATGCTGCCCAAGTGGTTAACCGAGATCCCCTGGAGCTGGAGATCTCAGACCCACTCCCGGAAGGCCTTCACCTTTATGAGCAGAACTTTCTGGAAGCTTTCAGAGAAAAACAAAGCGCTGATCGCCGAAAAGCTCTTCAAAAAACCATGGTTGCTCTAGTTAGAAGCGTTGGGGAAAAAATGAAGGGATTCAGCCGGAAAGAGACGGTTGAGTACTACCGCAGTATTATCGAACGCGCCTGGCAGCAGGTCGAAGCGGCTGAGACCCCTGAAGTCAAGAGCAAGGCGTTCGATGAAAACATGGAATGGACGATGCTCGATAAAGATTACGATGACCGGACGCGGGAGGTTTTCCATCAAGGCCCGGTTTTTGTCCCGGTGTGGTGGCCGCGGTACGATCCGACGTTCAGCCGAACACTATCAGGACCCTCAACTCAACCGACCATGACAGCTCCTTCGACGGGACGGTCCACTCCGGCGATGCCTCAATTACCTGGGGCGGAATTCGCAGCCTCCATTGCGACAGGAGTGCAAAATTTTTCGAGTAAAGTTGTCGGGAATATCACAGATTTCACGAGCAGCATCACAAACATCACCAATCCCCCTCCAAAACCGCCAGTATCCACCAGCGGGAGGTCGTACAGCGGCCGGAGCGGAGGGGGAAGTTGTGCCTGTGCCTGCGCCTGCGCTGGTTGCGCCTGCGCCTGCGCTGGCGGCGGTCGGTGAGCGGAGGACGTTCCCATGACGAGCATCCAGGAATCCATCAAAAGGTGGTTCTCTCCCGTTCATCCTCTTCCACCTGGGATCTATCATTTCCAGGCTCCAGCGCACGATCCAAGAAACTACCGGCTGCACCTGCGCCTGGAGAAAGGCGGGACCGGTGTCTTGATCGTGAACGCGTCCACGGTTCTCCACCTGAATCAAACCGCCGCAGAGCACGCTTATCATCTTGTGCACGGCAAATCTGAAGAGGAGGCAGCTCGGGCGATCTCTGCCCGCTACAGAATCTCGTTTGAGAAAGCGAAGCAGGATTACGCAGACTTTCTCGAACGGATCGATACACTGGTGACCACACCGGACCTCGATCCTGTCACTGATCTGGAATTCTCTCGCCAAAGGCCCTATACTGGTCCGATCCTCGCCCCGTACAGACTCGATTGTGCATTAACTTATCGGCTCCCTTTGAATACAACACCCGAATCAGCGCCCCTCCAGCGGGTTAAAACCGAGCTCACTACCAGTGAATGGAAACTTATCTTCGACAAAGCCTGGGAGCACGGGATTCCACACCTCATCTTCACAGGCGGCGAACCGACATTGAGAGATGACCTGATCGAGCTGATCCTGCACGCCGAGAAGATCGGACAGGTAACTGGATTGATGACGGATGGTCACCGGTTCGTGGATGGCAGCTATTTTTCCGAGCTGCTTCAAACTGGGTTAGATCATCTATTGCTTCTCCCCTCGATGGATATTCCCTCTACCTGGAATGTCCTGGAGATGGTCTCCCGAGCAGACATTTACACAACCGTACATATAACGATCTCTCAAGAGAACAAAGAAAAGGTCCCGGAGTACCTGCGCCGGATCGCCGACTTAGGCTTGAAATCACTCTCGCTCAGCGCGTCGGGATATGGATTAAATCGCGAACTGCTGGCTGCCCGCGAACAAGGGGCGAACCTGGGTCTGACTCTCGTCTGGGATCTCCCCGTCCCTTATTCATCACAGAACCCATTCGAATTGGAGTTCACCGATAGAGAAAGACCCTCAGGCGCCGGCAAAGCCTGGCTTTACATCGAGCCAGACGGGGATGTGCTACCTGACCAGTCTATCAATCAGGTATTGGGGAATTTCTTGCACGATCCATGGGATAAGATCTGGCGCCCAGACGACCCTACGAATTGAGTCTTATGCCGCTCTCTCTTACAGACTGGCATGAACGATTCTCTTTGCAGGCTCGCTGGACTCGCGAACTAAGACGCTACCTCTATCGCAAAGCTGGAATTGAAAAGGCAAACCGAATCCTTGAAGTGGGTAGTGGCACCGGCGCGCTTTTTCCCGATTTTAAAGACCTGGGGGCTGCTCAAATCTATGCTCTCGACCTGAACATCTCTTTCCTCGAAGCATCCAGACAGATGGATCAAAGAGTTATACTGGTTCAAGGCGATGGGCATCATCTCCCTTTCCCATCCAGGACCTTTGATGTGTGTCTTTGTCACTTCTTTTTATTATGGGTGGATAATCCTGCCAGAGTCGTTGGAGAAATGCGTCGGATTACTCGTCAGGGTGGTTCTGTGTTCGCCTTTGCCGAGCCTGATTATTCCGCCCGAATTGATTATCCCGAAGAACTGGCTGTGTTTGGATTCTGGCAAAAGGACAGTCTCTCGAAGCAGGGTGCCGATCCTTCGCTCGGCAGAAGGCTGGCAAAGCTCTTTGTCGATAATCAAATCAGAATTAACGAAGTCGGAGTGTTAGGAGGGAGTTGGGATATTGCTGGTCGGATCGAGGAATATCCCAGCGAGATAGAGATCATTCAGCACGACCTCGGTTATTTATCTCTGGACGAAGATGACCGAAGATCCCTCGATCATCTTTTTGTTATCGACCTGGAAAGCAGGAAATCAGGCAGCCGGATATTATTCGTACCGACATTCTACGCCTGGGGGCAGGTGGATTAACGAATTACGATCACCGATCACTCATTCACCGGGACTCCAATCTCAATGTACCCATCGAGGATTCGCACGGGGTAGGCCGGGATATCGATTACAGCCGGGAGACCGGTCGCCTTACCATCTCTCAAATCAAATCTCGCGCCGTGACGTGGACAAATCACCTCGAACCCTTCAACGTCGCCTTCGCCTAAAGACCCGTTGTCGTGCGTACAGACATCTCCAATAGCAAAAAGTCCTCCGGCAAGGTTAAAAACGACAATCGGTCTGTCATCGATTTCCAGGAAAATGCGTTCCCCTTCGGGCAGTTCGCTCAATTGAGCAACCTGAACAAATTCGAAGTCCTTCGAATCGATCATCCTGTAGTTATACATGGGTTCTATTCGACTAGGTCGTCGTCTGCTTCCTTTAAGCCATACACCCCGGCTTTGAGAACCTTGAGTGAAAGCAAGGCGCATTTAAGCCGCACCGGGCCTAGCTCGATCCCCAGCATATCGAGAATATCTTGTTTGGTGAGGGATTTAACCTCTTCGAGCTTTTTGCCTTGAATGGATTCGAGGAGTAAGTCCGCAGAAGCTTGAGAAATGGCGCATCCATGCCCGCTGAACGCAGCTTCCGTGATGGTCCCATCGCCATTCACCCTGAGATCGATCCGGATTTCGTCTCCACACAGAGGGTTGGCGTCTTCGAAAGAGATATCGTGCGGCTCGAGCTCACCCTTGAATAGCGGGTTTTGATATCGGTCGATGATTAACTCACGGTAGAAATCATCCATGGATGCGCTGTCCCTTCCCTGAAGTCATACCCGAAACAATTCCTTGACTTTGTACAATCCATCGATCAATCTGTCGATTTCCTCGATTGTATTGTAGAGGTAGAAACTTGCGCGTGATGTAGCGGTTACTTTAAGCTTCTCGTGCAACGGCATCGCGCAGTGATGTCCAGCTCTCACGGCGATTCCCTGCGCGTCGAGGATCTGGGCTACGTCGTGAGCGTGAACTCCATTCAAAGTGAAGGAAGCAACACCCCCCTTGAACGGTGCGTCCGGACCATAGACCGTAATCCCCGGCACTTCCGCCAGACGTTCGAGCGCATAGGATATGACCACCCGCTCGTGCTCTGCAATGGCTGCGAGGTTGATCTCACTAAGGTAATCGACTGCCGCTCCGAGACCTATCGCTTCAGCGATTGCTGGCGTTCCAGCTTCGAATTTGTGTGGAATTTCGTTCGCCGAGAAGCCTTCCAGCGTCACCCGCTTGATCATATCTCCCCCCCCAAGAAAAGGCGGCATTTCTTCCAGTAAAGTTTTTTTCCCATACAGCACACCGATCCCGGTTGGTCCACACATTTTGTGTCCCGAGAATGCAAGGAAGTCGATTCCCAGCTCCTGCACATCGACCGGGAAATGCGGCACAGATTGCGCTCCATCAACTAACACCAATGCCCCCATCTCATGCGCTGTTCGGGCGATTTCTTTGATAGGATTGATGGTACCCAGGACGTTCGACATGTGTGTCAGGGCAACCAGTCTGGGTCCCTGGTGAAGGAGATTTTGAAATTCATCCAGATCGAGCAGTCCCCTTCCGGTGATTGGGACGAATATGAGGTCGAGCTCTTTATCTGCTGCCAGGATCTGCCACGGCACCAGATTCGAATGGTGCTCCATCTCGGTTAACAGAATCGAATCCCCTTTGCGCAGATGCGCTCGACCCCAGGATTGAGCCACCAGGTTGATCGATTCGGTCGTGTTTCTGGTGAAGATAATCTCTCGCGGCGAAGAGGCATTGATGAAGCTGGCGATTTTCTCTCGCGAGCTCTCATAGAGCGCAGTCGCTTCCTCAGCCAGAGTGTGGATGCCTCGGTGGATGTTCGCGTTCGACCAGCGGTAGTATTCGTTCATTGCCTCGATAACCTGCGTCGGTTTCTGCGAGGTTGCAGTCGAATCGAGATATACAACTCGAATTCCGGGCTTCACTTCCCTTGCAAGGATCGGAAAATCTTGCCTGATTCGGGTCGTATCTAATTTTGTGGTTGGCGCGAGAGTCCTCATGTCTTATTTTGCTCGAGCACGAGCTTTTCTTCTTCGACTATGAGCAGGTCGGAGATTACTGGAGGTCTTCGGACACCAAAGGACATGGTCCGGCACCATCCAGCCATCTGTCAAATACACATTTTCCTCGAACTGGACGGCGATCATTTTCGGATCGACCTGGACGACTGTCCCTACCAACCAATCACGAACGCGCACACCGTGCGTATCTTCGTGATCGCAATATACTTCGACGTGGTCACCCACATTGTAACGTTCACTCTGATCAGGAGCGCTCGTGAAGTAGATGTCAGTCAATTCTGCCTCCCATAATCTTCCAAACCGTAACGATGGTTGGAAACACACATCCTGTATGTTTTGAAGGCGAACCGATTTCCCCAAATCGCTTCGCCGGGAATTCTGTAGTTATCGACCACGTTAATGTCTTGATCGGCCTTGATGCGCCGTGGCTGCAAGATTCAAGTCATTTTTTCTTCAATCGTCTTCTTCAATCGATTCTGCACCCCTTCAAAGGGGATTCGCTGAATCACAGGATCGAAGAATCCCTCGACGATCAATTTTTGAGCCTCCGGGAGCGGTATCCCGCGACTGCGGGTATAAAAAATCTCTTCCGGGTCAATTTTACCTACAGTCGCGCCGTGTGTACAGCGAACGTCATCCGCCATGATTTCGAGACCGGGGATGGAGTCAGCACGCGCCTTATCGCTCAAAATAAGATTGCGATTAGCCTGATAGCCATCGGTTTTTTGAGCTCCGGGAGCTACGTATATCATCCCCTGCCACACCGAACGGCTGCGATCCTTCAGTGCGCCTTTGAACAACAAGTCGCTCGTCGTATGTGGTGCCAGATGATTCTGCTGAGTGTCGTGATCCAGGTGCTGAACTCCATCCGTGAAGTAGAAACCGGACATCCTCCCCGACGCGCCATCTCCGATCAGGTCTAAATCGGAGATATTCTTCGTGAGGCGGCTGCCAACTGCAACGAAGATCCAGTCAAGGTTTCCATCGCGGCTGACTCTTGCCCGCTCGTGGGAGAAGTTCCAAACATGCTCTCCCCATGATTGTAGCTCCACGAAACGCAAATTGGCGCCTGCGCCAACGTGTATCTCGACGATCCCTGCATGGAAGCCATGCCCAGATGGCTCTGTCAACGATGCAGACTCATGGACATAAGTCAAAGAAGAACCTTCTTCCAGCCAGACGAGTATGTGGGACAGGTGGGCAAGATCTACCCCCGGACCCCACAGCACACTGTGAAGAGGATGTTCGATGTGGACACCACTAGGGACGTAAAGGAAAACACCAGTCTGAGAATATGCCGCTGCCAGTGCTGCAAACTTTCCTTCGTCCGATCGGACAACCTGTCCCAGGATATGGGCCAACTTGTCTCCATAGTGTCGTTCCGCAGTAAACAGGTCGGTGAAAATCACTCCTTTTGAGCGGAGCTCCTCGCTCACGTCGACCATCGATCCACCGGGCTGGAGCACGATCTGCCCACCGTGCTGATCGCTCACCAGCGGCTGGAGCAATTCTCCCGGAACAGCCGGGAGATCTTGGAATTCCCCGGCGCCGGGGAGCCGAAAGTCAACTGTCGGCAGCCGGCGGATATCCGTTCTTCGCCAGGGCTCATCGGTAATTTTAGGGAATGGCATGGATTGGTAAGTCTGCCACGCTCTCATCCGATAATCTCGAATGAAATCGGGAGTATCCAGGGTGGTCGGCAGCAATTCCTTCGTGAACCTGAATTCCTGCAATTCTTGGTCGGCTGTTCGCCGGGTTCTGGTAACAATTGTTCTCGCCATGTCGTTGATAGTTTGCTTAGTAGATTTATCCGATCGAGCCTTCCATCTGGAGCTGGATTAGGCGATTCATCTCGACCGCATATTCCATCGGAAGTTCTTTCACTAGGGGTTCGATAAACCCAGAAACGACCATCGTAGTCGCTTCTTCCTCACTCAATCCGCGGCTCATCAGATAGAATAGTTGATCCTCACCAACCTTCGAAACTGACGCCTCGTGACCGATCGTGACGTCATCTTCGTCAATTTCGATGTAGGGATAGGTGTCAGAGCGAGATTCGTGGTCAAGCAGCAATGCGTCGCAAACGACGTTCGACTTCACGTTCTTCGCGCCTTTGTGAACTTTAAGGAGCCCACGATACGAAGCGCGCCCTTTGCCTTTGCTGATTGACTTCGATGTGATCTTGCTGCTGGTTTTTGGCGCGAAGTGCAGCACCTTGCCGCCTGTATCCTGATGTTGACCGGAAGCAGCGAAAGCCATCGATAAGATCTCGCCGTGAGCGCCTTCTTCAAGTAAATAACAAGAGGGGTATTTCATCGTCAGTTTCGAACCCAGGTTGGCATCTACCCACTCCATTGTCGCCCCGCCATACACCAGGGCGCGCTGGGTGACAAGGTTGTACATATTCGTCGACCAGTTTTGGATGGTCGTATACCGCATCCGCGCGCCTCGCTTTACAACGATTTCAATCACGCCGCTGTGGAACGACTCTGTCGAATAGATCGGGGCGGTGCAGCCTTCCACGTAATGTGCCTGTGATCCTTCGTCTGCGATGATCAGAGTGCGCTCGAACTGACCCAGCTCCGCGGTGTTGATGCGGAAGTATGCCTGGAGAGGGAGATCGACTTTAACTCCCGGTGGGATGTAGACGAAAGAACCGCCGGACCACACCGCGCTGTTCAAGGCCGCGAATTTATTATCCTCGATGGGAATGACTTTTCCGAAGTATTCTTTAAAGAGATCTGGATGATCTCGGAGACCATTCTCGATGCTCTTGAAGATCACACCTTGTTCAGCTAGGTGCTCCTGGAGGCTGTGGTACACCATCTCGGATTCATACTGGGCGCCTACTCCGGAGAGGAATTTCTGCTCGGCTTCGGGGATCCCCAACCGGTTGAAGGTTTCCTTAATGTTCTCGGGGACTTCATCCCAGGATCGACCTTCCTTTTCCGTAGGTTTTGCATAGAAGTAGATCTCATCCAGGTTTAACTGGCTGAGATCGCCTCCCCAGGTAGGCATTGGCCGCTGGAAGAAGTGCTCGAGAGCTTTCAAGCGGAACTCCAGCATCCATTGGGGTTCACCCTTCATGGCGGAAATCTGTTGGACAACGTCACGATCGAGGCCTTTGCGCGCTTTGAATACCAGCTGCTCCGGGTCTCGAAATCCCCATCTGTATTCACCAATTCCCTCAAGAATCTTCGTATCTGAACTCATCCGATACCTCCAAACACATTCCTGGACTGGTCAACTGTTCACCCGGCGGCGATTGGCTCTGTTTTTTGACGCAACCAATCGTAACCGTGTTCCTCCAGGTGGAGCGCCAGGTCAGGTCCGCCCGATTCAACTATCTTGCCTCCTAACATGATGTGCACAACGTCCGGTTTGATGTAATTCAAGATCCGCTGGTAATGAGTGATAACCAGCACACCTAGGTTCTCCCCGCGGAGGGCATTCACACCATCTGCGACTACACGCAAAGCGTCGATATCCAGCCCTGAATCAGTCTCATCCAGGATCGCAATTTCCGGATGCAGGGTGGCCAGTTGCAATATCTCCGCACGCTTTTTCTCGCCTCCCGAAAATCCTTCATTGAGATACCTGCCTGCGAAGGAATGATCCATCTTCAGCAAATCCATCTTATCTTTCAAAAATCGGCGAAACTCCGGGATCGGAATTCCCTTATCATCCGGATTGTCTACTTTGCGCCGGGCGTTGATAGCTGTCCGAAGAAAATTGGCCAGTGTAACACCTGGAATTGCGACCGGGTACTGAAAGGCTAGAAAAATACCGAGATGGGACCTTTGATCGGGTTCCAGTTCCAGGATAGTCTGCTCTTTGAATAATACCTCCCCTTGAGTCACCTGGTAAGAAGGGTGGCCCATGAGGACATAAGCGAGTGTGGACTTTCCGGTACCATTCGGTCCCATCAGGGCGTGGACCTCGCCTTGTTTGACCGTCAGATTTACCCCTTTGAGAATTTCCTGCCCGCCAATCCCGGCGTGTAGATCGCGTATTTGCATTTCAGACATGAAAAATCAAAAGCTCCTGTAACCTGTTGATTTAGACTATCCGCGTTGGTAAGGGGACCTCTAAAGTTCCGATCCGCTTTCCACCGGGATTTATTATAGCAGTCATACCGGGTTAAGTCAATATTTACGATATTTATCTTATATATTCAGATAAATAATATTTAGGATAAATATCTTATATATTGACAGAAATCTGGCTGCGTGATATACTCGCATCAGTAGACAAGTCTTCTGGCATTGGCTGACCGACATCTCAATATTTATTGTGGATTAAATCCGTATTTGCTGTCAGAATATTGTCGACAAGGGTAGATTATGTTCGAGGACACCTCAAAAAGCACCCGGGAGCGCGTGCTCAAGACCCTGTTAAAGCAGCATCGCTGCACAATCAACGAACTGGCTGAAGCTGTTGAGATCAATCCGATCTCCGTTAGGCACCACATTTCCAGACTTCAGGCGGATGGCTTGGTCAATTCAGAAGAAGAACGGCATGGCGTTGGTCGTCCCCGTCAGGTGTATTTCCTTACCGAGGCGGGGCTTGAACATTTTCCAACGCGATACCTGCGCCTTACGATACGCTTGCTGGAACAATTAAAAGAGAACCTCCCCTCGTCGATGGTAAGTAAATTGTTTTCAGAAATGGCAGCCGATCTGGTCAAGGAATACGCAAATTCGGCAAAAGCGCAGGGACTGACTACCGTACAGCGTCTGGAGCTGGTGAAAGAGATTCTCAAGGAAGAGGGCTTCGAGATCGAATGGGAACAAAAGGAAGATCAATTCTTCATCAGAGAAGTGAGCTGCCCTTATCTCCACGTTGGACAGAACCATCCCGAAGTATGCTGGATCGATCAGACACTAATCTCCAGCGTATTAGACCTGCCGACTGAAAAAGTGAAATGCGTGCTGGATGGGGATTCTTACTGCACCTACGTTGTTCCGGTTCAGGCGGAAGTCATTTCATCGGAGGAAATTTCATGACCCAAGAAGGACAAAGAGTAATCTGGCAGGCAGAATCCACGCACCCTGACCTTGCTGAAGCAGTGAAAGAATCACTGCGTGAAGTCGTCGATCCGGAAATTGGTTTGAGCGTGATCGAACTCGGGTTGATCCGGGACGTCACGATTGATTCGGAGAAATCCCATATAAAAATGATCCTGACAACACCCTTCTGCCCGTATGGTCCAGCGCTTCTTGAAATGACCCGGCAGAAAGCAGAGCAGGCGTTGGGCCTCCCTGCCACGATCGAGATCGGCATGGAAATGTGGGATCCAACCATGATGGAGGAAGGCGCGGGAGCTGAGTGGGGGTTATTCTAGGAGAGTAAATTTTCCCTTCTCGAACAGGTTTTTTTATGCTAAACTTAGGGACAGCCACGCGAGTTCGCGTGGCTGTCTTTCCGCTCCTGACTTGCCTGCGGCGAAATTCAGGGGCAATCCCGAGGAAAGGAGGCATCCCCCATTGCGCAACTACGAGTTAGTCTTGATTGTCCACCCTGAGCTGGAGGAGTCCGCATTTAAAGAGCTCGTTGATAGAGTTCAGGGCTGGATCACCGATTCTGGCGGTAAAGTCTCGAAGGTGGATTTTTGGGGTAAACGTCAATTAGCATATCCCATCCGCAAACAGATGGAAGGCCAGTATGTGTTGATGCATTCCCAAATTGAACCTTCTCGTTGTGCTGAGTTGGAAAGGAATATAAAAATCCAGGAACCGATATTGCGATATCTGCTCACAACATTAGATGCCTGATAAGGAACCATGATTTCGTGGAGTTGAGGTTATAAAGATGAGCCGCAGATTGAACAAAGTCATGATAATTGGTCGTCTCGGTCGCGATCCGGAAATGCGTTATACACCTTCCGGCCGTCCCGTTACCACGTACAGCGTTGCCACAACCCGCACCTGGAACAGCTCGGACGGCGAACGCCATACCGAAACAGAGTGGTTCAATGTCGTCTCTTGGGGCAGCCTGGCGGAGATCTGTAAACAATATCTTTCCAAAGGGCAGCAAGTTTATGTGGAAGGTCGTCTCCAGACTCGTTCCTGGGAGGACAATAACGGCAACAAGCATACTTCTACAGAGATCGTGGCGAGCGAGATGATCATCCTTGGAGATCGTCGAGACGAAACCCCCGAAGATGAATCCGAACCAGACATCCACGAAGATTTTCCTTTTTAATTTCCAGACAGATCTGATTGCACATACATTAGGAGAAATCCATTGTGACCGACCAAACATCCACTGCGCCGATGAGGCGATATTACACCCGCCCGCGTGTCTGCCAGTTCTGCACCGAACCTAACCTGTCAATCGACTACAAACAGGTCGATCTCCTGCGGAGATTTGTCTCGGAGGATGGGAAAATTCGACCGAGGCGACAGACGGGCACATGTGCCAAGCATCAACGCCAGCTCACCCGGGCGATCAAGCGCGCCCGGCACATTGCGTTGCTGCCTTTTACCGGCGAAATGCTTCGCTGATGAATCAACCGTATGCTTGACGAAGCATCCATTGGGGCATAGGGTAACCCCCTGTGCCCCAATGGTTTCTGATTTTTTTAAATTATTCTAAGAATATGTCAACCCAACGACCTAGCAGAGTTCAATCCGGTGAAAAAAAGGCCCCCACCAGGAAACATCTTGCCCGCATCGAACGGGAACGGTTGCAGCGAAGGTATATCCTGATCGGCTCGATAACCGTAATCGTCATCGTCATCGGTTTAATCGCTTACGGGGTAATTGAAGCAGCCATCATCCAGCCTCGCCAACCTGTTGCCATCGTCGGCGACGAGGTCATTACCACTGGCAACTTCCAGGCCAGAGCTCGGTTTGCCCGCTACCAGCTTATTCAGCAGTACATGGCCACATACCAAAACATGCAGCTTTTTGGAGGTGACGAGAGCACCCAGCAAATTTTCCAGCAATCATTAGATCAGATCGAACTTCAACTCGAACCAATGAGTTTAGGTCAATCGGTGTTGAACCAGATGATCGAAGAGAGCCTGATTCGTCAGGAAGCCGCCCGGCGGAATATCACTGTTTCTGATGAAGAGGTGGAGAGCCGCATCCAGGCGGAATTTGGGTACTATCCTGAGGGAACCCCGCCTACTCCGACCGCTGTCCCAACGACGGTACCCACCTCGACATTGAATCCAACCCAAAAAGCCTTACTCCCTCCGACCTTGACCCCCACAGCCACACTTACCCACACACCGGATCTGACTGCCGCAGTCACACCAACCCAGTCATCCACACCCACCCCATCGGAGACTCCTTCTAGCCCAACAGTGATCCCAACCGGTCCAACTCAAACCACAGCGCCAACACTTACCCCCACACCATTCACCTTCGAAGAATACCAGCGGATTTATCAAGAGACGATCGATTCTCTCAAAGATGCAGCCGGGATCAGCGAAAAAATCTTGAGGGAGATTTTTTTGAACGATCTCTATCGGGAAAAGCTCATTGAGGTTATCACGAGCGAAATTTCTCCTCAGCAGGAACAGGTATGGGCACGGCACATCCTCGTGGAAGATGAAGAGACAGCTCTCGATGTCATCGAACGGCTTACAGCCGGCGAGGATTTCGCTGCCCTGGCTGCCGAGTATTCAACCGACGAGAGCAATAAGAACAGCGGCGGTGACCTTGGTTGGTTCCCGAGAGGTCAGATGGTCGCCGAATTCGAAGAGGTCGCCTTCCAATTGCAGATTGGCGAGATCAGCGAACCCGTCAATACGACCTTCGGATGGCACGTGATCCAGGTCCTCGGTCACGAAGACCGTTTTCTCTCTGCTTCCGAGTTTGAGCAGCTCAAGTTACAGGAATTCAATGACTGGCTTCAAGCAGAACGCGACCGGGTGAATCCAACGATAATGGATTACTTCGAAGAACGCATCCCGGCAGAGCCAACGCTCCTCCTGAGTTGGCGACAACGTAATCAAGGAATTGGGAAAGGATCAAAAAGACCGGAGGTTCTCAAATCTGCCTCCGGTCTTTCGATCAGAGCTTTCACTGAACGGCTCTTTCGAATTCGTCTAATTTCAGGCTGATGGTCTGGCTGGTTGAATCCCTTCCCATGGTCACTCCATAGATAATATCCGCGAGTTGAACGGTGGACCTGTTGTGTGTGATCAAGATGAACTGAGTTGTTTGGCTCAACTCCTTGAGAAGCTCCCCAAACCGCCCAACGTTCGTTTCATCAAGCATGGCATCCACTTCGTCCAAAACACAGAATGGCGTGGGTGATACTCGAAGGAGCGCGAACACCAGGGCCACCGCTGAAAGGCTTCTCTCTCCCCCGGATAACAGCGCTAACCCCTGCTCTCGTCTCCCGGGCAGCCTGGCTTCGATCTCGATCCCTGTTTCGGTCAAATCGTTCGAATCGGTCAAGCTGAGCCGCGCCGAGCCTCCACCAAATAACCTGCTGAAGATTTTGTGGAATTCCTCCGCTGCAGCTTCGTAGGTAGACCTGAACTGGGAATCCATCAAATCGTCGAGTTCTTTAATAACCTGCTGGATGTCGGCCGCTGCCTTCCGGAGGTCGCTCATCTGGCTGGTCAGAAATTCATAGCGGTCGAGTACTTCGCGATATTCTTTTCGAGCATCTGGGTTAATGGGTCCCATCCTCCTTAGTAAAGCGCGATGGCGCTTGATCGCCTCCTCCAGACCCGGAGAAACCTGCAAGATCACCGGCAGCGCTTCAATCATGCCCGCGATCGGAAGGGGGTTGGGTCCTGTAATTTCATCTACGTACTCGAACGATACCAATCCAAAATCATCCTCGATCTGGCGGCGCAGTCCTTCCAGTTTTTCCTGGCGTCGTGCGAGTTGAATACGTGCCTGGGCATGCAGATGCTCTGCCTGGTTAAGCTCCTGGCGTGCTTTTCCCTCCTCCCTTTGGAGGGCAAACTGAATCTGCTCGGTCTGGTCAATCTCGATAGCAGCTGGCTCAATCTGCTTTTGCAATCGTTCGATCTCCTCCTCGAGCTCGTTTCCAAGGTTTCGAACAGTTTCTAGCTCTTCCTCAAGTTGCAGACGGGAAGATAATATCTCCTCTAATTCCCCCTGATTTTTCTCCAGCTTTTTCTTAGTCTCTTCTAAAGTCCTTTGCCGGTCTTCTCTATGGGATTGTGTCTCTTGCAGAAGACGCTCGAGGACTGCCTTCCGCGTCGTCCAGTGCGCGATGTCTGTTTGAATTTCATCCTGCTGGTAACGGATCTGTTCCTCAGACAGCAATTGTTCTTTATGCTTGAGTTCCGCTAAAGAAGTAATCAATTCATCCAGATCGGATTTTAATTTAGCGATATTCTTGTGTTGGACCTCAATTTCGGATGCCACTCTTTCTCGATGATTTCTCACCAGGTTCATCTGTTTCCTGTTTTGATCAATTTCCTCTTCTTTATCGTTTACCCTGCGAGAGGCGTCTTCTTCCTCGATCTGTAATGAATCGAATTCTGCTTCTATACTATCTTCTATTATGATTAATTGATCCCGACTTTTAATTAATCCCAACAACTTCTCATGCGATTGCGCGAGGATCCCCTCGAATTCTCCAATTTGCTCCATAAGCTCCCGAAGTCGCCCAATCCGCATCAGAACGCCAGAATTGCTCTTCAATCCAGCAGTCACCTGACCGCGTGTGTGGAAAACTTCACCCCGCTGGGTGATTATCCGAAAGTCCATCCCTTTTCGATTCACAGGTTCCTTCTCCAGCGTGGTTAACAGGTTTCTCGCAACAGTCCGATCGCGGACAACGACGGTATTCGCAAGCACAACATCTAATACTTTGCTGAATTCATCTTTTATGGTCACGAGATCCCTTGCATTCTTGACTTCATCCCGGAGAAATCCGTCTATCTGTTCGATCTCCAGTCGGGACAGTCGATTGAGAGGCAGGATCACGCCTCTAGCTGGTTTGTTCTCCAGGATGGAGAGTGCATCTTCGACGCCTTGATCGTCCTTCACGAGTAATGCATCGAGGAAGTCGCCAAGCGCGGCTGAAACGGCAATTTCATAACCAGGCAACACTTCGATATAGTGGCTCAATGTTCCGAGGGCTCCCGGAAGCTTAGCGTCTTTACTGGCCTGGATTAAGAGCCTGACACCTTCGGAATACCCTACAAGGGTTTTTTCCGCCTGATCGAGGACCTCAATTTCGGTCCTCATCGAAGCCAGTTGAAGCTCGTGAGACTGTATGACCTGCTCTGCCTTTTTGATCTCTGAGTCAAGATCCTCGATTTCACGCCGGGTCGCGTCAAGGCGCCTGACCACCAGGTCCCTGCTGTTCACTAGTATGCTTCTTTCTGAAATTAATACCCTGAGCTCTTCTTCCAGGGATTGCAATTGAGTCATCGCAGAGGAGATCGTTTCATCCAAACCCGTAAGCTCGATATGTAGCTGCGAAACCTGATCTTCTCTCTCATCGATTTGGTTTTGAGTAAGGATGATCCTGGCTTCTAAATGGATGACTTGTTCTCTGATCGAGGTTAACTCTGCTTGGGCCTTTTCAATGCTCTTTTTCCAAACCTGGTAGACAGTTTCCAGGCTATCTCGCTGTTCAGCGGCTTCCGCGAATTCTTGCGCCCACCGTTTTTCTTCGGCGGATATTCTTTCGAGATTCTCGGCATACAACGCCAGTTCTTGTTCGATCTGGGCGATTTGAGCGCGAGTATAAACCTCTTTTTCCTTGGTCGCTCGAGCTCTTTCTTCGGCGACTGCTAAATGGCGGCTGTTCGCCTCACGCCTCAAATGCAACTCAGAGGACCTACGATGCCACTCGTTCACCTCTGAGCGCAAGTTCTGGAGGCGGTCCTGGACCTTGTTTAAATCATTGTCCAGCTTCTCTTGTTTTTCCCGCGCAGTTTTCAGAGCTGCTTCACGCAGCCTGGCAGATTCGATCGCAGCAGTCATCTCGGATTGCATCGTGTGCCAGAGATATCCATACCACTCTCGGAGCATATCTCTGAGCTCTTCGCGCACTCTCTCGAATTCCTCCGTCCTGCGCGCCTGCCGTTCGAGACTGTTCAGACGTGGTTTCAGCTCGGAAAGAATATCTTCCACGCGTTCCAGGTTTCTTCGCGTAATCTCCAGCCGGCGGAGAGCATCGTCCCGCCGTGTGCGGTAAAGACCAATCCCGGCAGCTTCTTCGAATAACTTCCGCCTTTCTTCGGCTTTCAAAGCCAGGGCAGCATCGACCAGTCCCTGACCGATGATCGTGTATGTCCGTTCAGCAAGCCCGGATTCGGCCAACAGTTCGGATACGTCCTTCAGCCGAACTCTTTGCCCATTTATCAGGTACTCGTTCGAGCCATCTCGGTAGGCACGCCTCGTTATGGCGACCTCCGAAAAATCCAGGGGAAGCCAGTGATCGCTGTTATCGAACACGATTGTCGCGGAAGCCATTCCCGCCCGCGATCTCTGTTCGGACCCCGAAAAGATCATATCTTCGGTTTTTTTTCCGCGCATGAGACTGTATGACTGTTCCCCGAGTACCCAACGCAGGGCGTCTGCGATATTTGACTTGCCAGACCCGTTCGGCCCAACGATGGCGGTTACTGGTCCGGGAAATTCAAAAACAGTCCTGGTCGCGAAGGTCTTATATCCGTGGAGTTCAAGGGACTTGAGACGGGGGATCATTCAGGTTAATTATCTGCCTCAGATCCGGATATTCAATGCCTGCAACGCGTTTTCCGCTGCATCTTTCGCGGCCGATTGTTTGCTGTTTCCGCTTCCTCGGCCGACCTTTTGGTTGTTGATGAACACCTCGACTTCAAACACTTTTGCATGATCCGGACCGAATGCATTGACAGTCCTGTAAAAAGGTGTACCCATCCCCTGGGACTGCGCCCATTCTTGCAGCAGGCTCTTGGGATCTTTGTCCTTATTCGCGTGCAAAATCTGGCTGACAGCGGACTCCAGCATCGGTGAGATGAATTCCTGAACCGATTCGATCCCCTGATCGAGATACATGGCTCCGATCAGAGCTTCGAAAGTGCCGCAGAGCAAGGCAGGACGGGTTCTCCCTCCACCTTCACTTTCCCCGTGGCCTAAAAGGATTGCTTGCCCGAGATTGATCTGTGTTGCGAGGTGAGCCAGGTTTTCGGTACGAACCAAAGCGGACCTCAACCGCGTAAGATTGCCCTCAGACATCTCCGGAAATCGATTGTATAACCAGGCGCCGACGAGGAAGTCAAGGACTGCATCCCCTAAGAATTCGAGCCGTTCGTTGTCCTCGATCGCTTCTGGATTCTCATTGAGAAATGAGCGATGAGTCAGCGCTCTGATGAGTAAGAGCGGATCTTTGAAATGTACGCCGACCCGTTTAGAAAATTCAAGGGGTGATTCCTGCGTCAAATTACCCTGAGTGAAAGCCATCTGATCAAACACTCCCCGGAACTCAGGGAACGCCAGCCACCCCACGACGGTCGGGTAGCTTGCGATCCATTAGTTCCTGTATTTTGTTTTATATTAATTGTACTCTTTTATCACCAAAACCGCATTATGTCCACCAAATCCAAATGAATTGCTGAGCGCAGCCTTAACCCTCTTTTCCCGGGGGATATTGGGGACATAATCGAGGTCGCATTCTGGGTCGGGCGTCTCGTAGTTTATCGTCGGAGGGATGATTTTATCCCGGACTGCCAGGATGCAAAATATCGCTTCCAGGGCTCCGGTGGCTCCCATCATGTGTCCTGTCATCGATTTCGTCGAGGAGACCGGGATATCGTATGCCAGCTCCCCAAAGGCGGCTTTAATCGCTCGGGTTTCTGAGATGTCGTTCAAAGGAGTGGCTGTCCCATGCGCGTTGATATAACCTATATCCGCGAGGTTCAATCCGGCGCTCTCGACCGCCAGGCGCATCGCTCGCGATCCACCCGAACCATCCTCCGCTGGCGCAGTGATGTGGAATGCATCGGCTGTCGCAGCGTATCCAGCCAGTTCTGCAAAAATCTCCGCCCCCCGTTTTCTCGCCCGGCTTTCCTTTTCCAATACGAGGATAGCTGCTCCTTCTCCCATTACCAGTCCGTCCCGATGTAAATCGAATGGCTGCGGCGTGTTAAGTTGGTCCACTCCCCGCCTTGAAATTGCACCGATACGATCGAAAGCTGCGACACCGAAAGGGGTGATCGTTGCATCGCTGCCGCCAACCACTGCAGCGTCGATCATCCCGGCCCGGATCATCACCCATGCCATACCGATCCCGTCAGCTCCCGAAGCGCAGGCTGAGGAGATGGAAAAGCAGGGACCTTGGTAGCCCTCATCGATCGCTATCAGACCCGCAGCGCCGTTCACCATAAACATCGGGATAATAAACGGGCTCAACCGACGAGGTCCTGACTCTTGCGCGATTGCAATGTTGTCTTCGAATGATCGAAGCCCGCCAATCGCTGACGAAACAATCACCGCCACCCGGCCTGATTCATCCTCCTCTAAGGTCAGACCTGATTGGCTGATCGCCTCTCGGGCAGCTGCAGTTGCGAGCTGTTCGAAACGGTCTCGCCGCCGAACTTCTTTTGGGGGAAGATAACCCTCTGGATCGAAATTCTTTACCTCACACGCAAATTTCACCTGAAATTCAGAAGGGTCGAATTGTGTGATTGGCCCTATCCCGGAGACGCCGCGCAGGGCGTTTTCCCAGGTAATCTTGACATTGAGACCAAGGGGGTTGACAGCTCCCATCCCGGTGATAACGACTTTATCGCTCATTAACCTCCACCTCGTTTAATGACAACTTTCAATTCCAGTATTTTACTCCAGACCCCGTTAATACAAGGACGATGGGTTCCGGCACAGAATCTAGAAGAGATCTCAACGCGACCCATACAACTGCAGAAGTAGGTTCTACATAAAACCCCCGGTGGGCGAGTTCGTCGCGAGCAGGCAATATTTCTTCTTCCTCAACCGCCAGGATTCTTCCCTGGCTGTGAGTGATCGCTGCCAGCACCAGATCACCTCTAACAGGATGAAATATGCGAATTCCTTCTGCGACGGTCTGCCCTTCCGTAGACCAATCCAGACCGATCCGTCCGAATTCATATAGCGCCCACAATGGGGCGCATGCGCGCGCCTGCACACCAATGATTTTTGGGAGTTCTTCGATCGCACCAGCATTCATCAGAGCTCTGAAACCCCTGTAGATACCTAATACCAGCCCTCCCTGCCCCACAGGACAAATCACGGTCCCTGGCTTGCCATTTAATTGCTCAAAGATTTCGTACGCGATTGTGGCATAGCCTGGTATTCCGAAAGGGAGATACGCGTGGCTGGCATAGACCACTCCGGACCTGGCTGCATTCAATGCAGCTTCAGACGCATTCGAACGCGGCCCCATCACCCGGATAATTTCGACTCCATAAGCCTCTATTTGCCGGCGCTTAGGTCCGGCAGTCGAATCCGGAACGAACACTTTTCCGTGTATCCCTGCGCGCGCTGTGTAGGCTGCGAAGGAAGCGCCTGCGTTGCCCGATGAATCCTCGACGGCTTCCGCGACGCCTCTGCTTGCCATAAAGCTCACAAGCAGAGAGCTTCCCCGATCTTTGAATGATCCTGTTGGATTAAGGAATTCTAACTTAAACATCACCGAGCGCTGATCGAGCCGGTCTTCAACCAGCGGTGTTCGTCCCTCACCCAGACTTATCGGATGGATGATCGGTTCGAACCCAAACGTGTGTCTGAATCGCCATACACCAGGAAGTTGAGGTTCTATTTCAAATGGTGAAAATATGATCTCGTCCTCGTAATCGAAAAGACCGCTGCATCTCGGGCATCGGTAAGGCAAACCCGTATTTGGGTAAGATTGATAACAGCTCGTACAATGCACGCGCAACACGGAATGTTGAGGTTAATCTCCCCTGTGGGGAATATAATTCCCCTCGACCCAGTATTCCCCACCGGGTCCGGTCTCGCGCTTCCAGATGGGTACGATTTCCTTCAAACGATCGATCCCGTATCGGGCAGCTTCGAACACCCCTGTGTCCCTGTGGGGAGCACTACACGCAATCACAACGGTTGGTGTACCTGGATTAAGTCGTCCCACCCTCTGTACGATGGCGATTCCTTCCACTTGCGGCCACTTGCCGCGAATTTCCTCGGTTACCTGTCTGATTTTTTCCTCAGCCATCGGGATGTAAGCTTCGTAATCGAGATATTCGGTCTTGAGAGTTTTTCCCCTGATGGTTACCGCTCGCACCACACCTGTGAAAATACAGACTGCTCCCGTACTAGGTAGCGTAATCATCTTCACCAGCTCGTTCAGGTCGAGCTTGTCTTCCGAAACCGAAATGACCGTTGGCTTGACCGTGGATAGATCCATTTCTGATCCCCCGCTCACCGGGGGGAATATGGCGACGTCAGCATTTTCAGGGATCTCATCATCATCGAAGGCAAATTCACGATTGATCGAGAACAGGGAGGTCTCCAACGCCTCAGCAAGACCAGGAAATTCAAGACCCAACCGAGTCCTTAATTGTCGTATTTTGGAACCTTCAGGTAATTCGAGCGTGGTAGCTTTCATCCCTGCCCTATCCCTGAGGCTGGCAAAAAACAAGACTCGAATCAGCGACATCTTTCCTCACTCGAACCATACATCGTCAACAGGCGGTTATTCATTTAGGATGACTCCACTTCGACCACCACGCTTTTCGACCAGTCGTACATTCTGGATTCGTGCATGCTTATCAACCGCTTTGACCATGTCATAAACAGTCAAGGCAGCAACGGCTACAGCGGTTAACGCTTCCATCTCGACACCAGTTTTTCCAACGGTTTTGACGCTTGCGGTGATGCAGATCCCTGGTAGATTCTCGTCAATCTCGAGATCGACATCGATGTGGGTGAGTTGCAGCGGGTGACACAAAGGGATGATTTCGGATGTCTTTTTCGCAGCCATAACACCTGCAATTCGAGCAACCGACAGGGCATCCCCTTTCTTCAAGGTCCCAGCCTTTACTTGAGAGATGGTCTCTGGCTTCAAGATTATTTCCCCCCTGGCGACCGCAAGCCGCTCAGTAACTGGTTTTCCACCGACATCAACCATCCTGAAATTTCCACCCTCGTCAACGTGGGTTAATCTGGTTTCCATGGGGGAAATTATAGCATCAGATATCCAATCAACCCTTAAATCATTCGAACCCACCTTATCTTAGGATTAAATCCCCACCATGCTGGCCGACCCGAACCGAAATTTTGCTGCATGTTATAATCCCCGCCGTGAACGGGATTTTGAGCAAATGGAAGAGCGGATTGGCCAGGACAAGCAAGGCGACTTTTGGCCAGATAATTTCCCTCCTGGGTGCTTCAGAAATCACTGATGAAACCTTCGAGGAAGTTGAAGCATTGTTGATCCGGTCCGACCTGGGAGTAGACACCAGTGAGGCGATACTCGAAGTGCTCTGGGAGAGAGAACGCAAGGAAGGGTTGACCAAGAACTTTCAACTGAAAGCAGTCCTGCGGGAAGAGCTCCGTAAGCGCTTGAAATCGCCGCCGGAGATCACCTTCGAGATGAAGCCCGCTGTGATCCTCGTTGTCGGTGTAAATGGTTCGGGTAAAACGACGACGATTGCGAAGCTGGCGAAACGGTTCACCGATCAAGGCATGCAGGTGATCCTGGGAGCCGCCGATACATTTCGTGCCGCGGCAGTCGATCAATTGGCGATTTGGGCGGAGCGGCTTGGGGTCCCTGTGATAATTGGTCAACCGAACGGTGATCCTGGAGCTGTCGCTTACGACACTGTCAAGGCGGCCATCGCACGACACTGTGACCTTGCGATCATCGACACCGCGGGGCGGTTGCATACACGTTATAATTTGATGGAAGAGCTGAAGAAGATCCACCGGGTTGTTGGGAAAGCATTGCCGGGCGCTCCTCATGCAGTCTGGCTTGTGATGGACGCCACGACTGGGCAAAATGCCCTCCAGCAAGCCCGGGCTTTCAAAGAAGCTGTCCAGGTGACCGGTGTGATCCTCGCAAAGTTAGACTCCTCTGCGAGAGGAGGGATGGCATTTTCGATTAATAGCGAACTTGGCCTGCCTATCCTTTTCGCAGGTCTGGGTGAAGGTCAGGATGATTTGCAACCATTTGATCCGGAATATTTTATTGAAGGTATCTTGACTGAAAGGGAGTAGTCCTACAATGCAAGACCTGATAGACCGTTTGCTCATCGCTCAAGAAAAACTCCACAACCTCCTGGAGCGTCTTTGACGTCGCCTCCAAAGAATCCCAACTAGAAGAAATCAAAGCGAAATCTGAAGAGCCTGATCTCTGGAGCGATCCAGAGAATGCCCAGCGCGTCATGAAACAGCTGGCCTCATTGAAAGATGAGCTGGATGACTGGCATTCGTTGTCCCAACAGTTGAATGACGCCCTGGAACTCGCTAGGTTGGAGGATGAAGACCTCCGTGAAGCGCTTGAATCGGAGGTCCTGGAAATCGAATCGACAATTTTCCGTCGCGAGTTCGAAGCCATGTTTTCCGGGAAATACGATCGAGGAGACGCGCTTCTCGCGATCCACGCCGGTGCTGGCGGGACTGATTCTCAGGATTGGGCCGCTATGCTGCAACGAATGTATCTCAGGTGGGCGGAAAAAAGAGGTTACAAGACGGAAATCCTGGATCTCACTGAAGGCGAAGAAGCCGGGATTAAATCCACTACAATCTCCATCGAAGGAAAATACGCCTATGGATATCTTCGAGCGGAAAAAGGTGTGCACAGGTTGGTCAGACTATCACCATTCGATTCTGCTCACCGACGACACACCTCTTTCGCGCTGGTTGAAGTCCTTCCTCAGGTGGAAGATAATACCGATATCCGCATCGACCCGGATGACCTGCGGGTCGATGTATACCGATCCTCGAGTGCTGGAGGGCAGAATGTTCAGAAAAATGCCACTGCCATCCGGATCACTCACCTCCCAACCGGGATTGTCGTGACCTGTCAGAATGAACGGTCGCAAACCCAAAACCGGGAAAATGCAATGCGGGTCTTGCGCAGCCGGCTGCTGGAGCTCAAACGGCAGGAGCAAGAGGAGAAACTCGCAGCTCTGCGCGGTGAGTGCCAGAAAGCCGAATGGGGCAGCCAGATCCGCTCCTATGTTCTGCACCCATATCAGCTCGTCAAGGATCACCGCACCGGTCACGAAACCGGGAACACCCAGGCGGTTTTGGACGGAGATATCGATCCCTTCATCGATGCGTACCTGCGCACATCTGTTGGAGAGAAATCCCAGGCTTGACAGCCTTCTTTGAGGATCTTATAATCCAATCAGTGCCTGCCCAAGGGGCAGGCATTATGTTGGAACTGTCCAAAAA
>Ga0073934_10002151_pt1 | contig 42591 bp, 37 predicted proteins | sample LarsenN4metaG_FD_76834 | JGI IMG/M metagenome (GOLD analysis project Ga0073934, IMG submission 76834) | Hot spring sediment bacterial and archeal communities from British Columbia, Canada, to study Microbial Dark Matter (Phase II) - Larsen... ...
AAGCGCAGCTGATCGTTGTCGCTGGAGAAGTAGAAGGCGAGCCAGCCCACCGCGAGCGCTGCGAACGGCGCACTGCGCGCCAGGAGCCGCCACGGCCGCCGCGGCGACCACCGCCGCGAGGCGAGCGCGTACGCCAGCGCGAAGAGCGGCGCGTACGAGAACGCGCTCTCGTTCGCCAGAAACGCCACCGCGAGCGCCGCGCACGCCGCCAAGAACAGCAGCGGCCGCCGCTCGCCGCCTTGCACGTAGGCGACGAGCGCGAGCAGTCCCGCGAGCACGGACGTTGTCGCGATGAGGTGCGGCAGCGCCGTCACGTACGTCACTGTCTCGTAGTGCGCGCCTGAGACGCCGAAGAGGAGCGCGGCGACCGCGGCGATGGCCGGACGCCGCATCGTGCGGACGACGAGGGCGTAGAGCAGCGCGACCGCGGCGAGGTGCCAGGCGAGCGCGAAGGCGCGCCAGTATTCGGCGTGGAAGCCGAACAGGCGCCACTCAGCCGCGTAGATGATGGCGGTCAGCGGCCGCCAGCTGGGCACGTAGTCGCGCAGGAAGAAGGAGTCCGCAACGTAGCCGCGGGTGCCCGCCCACTCGATGTTGCCGAGCACGACAAAGTCGTCGCCGTTGAAGTAGTAGCGCAGGCTGGGCGCGTGCAGGGCGACCGTCGCCAGCAGGGCGGCGAGCAGGCCCCAGTGCGCGGCGACTGACGCGCTCACAGCGGCCAGCCGGTCGCGTGCCGCGCGGCGTGCGGCCGGCAGCGCGGCGCCACGGGCGGGCATGGCGATGGCCCCACGTGCGGGCGGCGTGGCGGGCGTGCGCACGCCGGAAGTATAGGGTCGCCCGCGTACACTGGCGCTCGATGATGCAGGGAGGGGCATCGTGATCGCCGCCTGGCGCGGGCGGGCCGCGGCGGAGCGCCACGTCTGGCTCGCGCTCGCTGCGATCACGCTTGCGGCACTTGCGCTGCGGGTCGTCTGGGTGCTGTACACGGACACGTACCCGGCGGGCGGCGACCCGCACTGGTACTACAACGTCGCCACGAACATCGCCCGCGGCAAGGGCGTCGTCGCGGATCACTACCGGACGATCTTCGACCCCGACCCGGTGATCGGCGAGCCGACGGCGGCCTGGCCGCCGGCGTTCTCGTTCCTGCTCGCCGGGCTCTGGCAGATCACCGGCATCAGCAACGAGGCGGCGAAACTGGTGAACGCGGCGCTCGGCGCGGCGACGGTGCCGTTCGTCTATCTGCTCGCGCGGCGGTTGTTTTCGACGGGGGCGGGACTGCTCGCAGCGGGCGTGTTCGCGGTCTTCCCAAACGCGATCGCCTGGACGCCGGTGCTGTTCCCGGAGCAGCTGTTCACGCTGCTGTTCGTCGCCGGCCTGTGGCTGCTCGTCGCCGCGATGTCCGCCGAGCGGCCGCGGACGACGGCGCTCGCCTTCGGCGCCATCGCCGGCCTGGCGATCTTCACGCGCGGGGAGGGCGCCGTGCTGCTCGCTGCCGGCGCGCTGTTCTGGCTACACCGCGACGGCTGGCGGCGGGGCGCCGGGCTGACGGCGCTGGCCGCCGGTGCCGCGGTCGTGGTGCTGCTGCCGTGGACGGTGCGGAACCGCATCACGATGGGCGCCTGGATCCCGGTAGCGACCAACAGTGGTGTCGCGCTGCGCATCGGCCACAGCCCGTGGGCCACGGGGACGACGGACGTGGTCACGCCGCCAGAGCCGGTCGACGGCGTGCCGATCTGGGAGCACACGTACCACCCCGAGACGGAGGTGCGGAGCTATCGCGAGTACACGCGCCGCGCGATCAAGTACGCGCTCACGCACCCGCGCCGCGAGCTCGACCTCAGCCGCTGGAAGGTCTACCACCTGTACCGGTCGGACGCCTGGGTGGTCGAGTGGGTGAAGGTGGGCGGCGCGCAGGCGATCCATTCGGCCGCGCTCGAGGACGCGCTCTGGCGGCTGTTCGAGGTCTCGCACTACGTGCTCATGTTCGCGGCCGTCGGCACGGCCGCGTTCTGGCTGCGGTGGTCGCCGGGGCGCCTGCTGCTCGCGAACACGGTGCTGGTGTGGACGGCGTTCCACATCGTGATCTCGGCGGAGCCGCGCTACCACGTGCCGCTGTTCCCGGTGTTCGCGGTGGCAGCCGGCGGCGGCGTGGTGTTGGCGGGGAGGGCCGCGACGACTTCGTGGAGGCGATTCAGGGACGGCGCCGATGCGACGCCGCACGGGCTGGTGGCGGAGGGCGCGGAGGGGCAGCCGTAGTCCCGCCCCCTGTCATTCTGAGGGTCGCCGAAGCGGCCCGAAGAATCTGGCGCCGGCGATCGCCCTGCGCCGCTATCGCGAGCGCCCTTGTCCGGCTGCCGTACGGCGCGCTTGCGATAGCCGAGGCCAGATTCCTCGCTTCGCTCGGAATGACAAGCCGGGGGTGACGCCGGGCGTGCGAGCCGGGGGTGCCGCCGGTGTGCGCTGCCGCGGCAGCAAGGCCGGCTACACCGCCACCGTCGCGCGCTTGCCGATCGCTTCCGCCACCTTCGTCACGTTCGCCATCAGCGACGCGAACATATCGAACGTCAGCGACTGCGCGCCGTCGGAGAGGGCGTGGTCCGGGCTCGGGTGCACCTCGAGGATCAGGCCATCGGCGCCGGCCGCCACCATGCCGAGCGCCACCGGTCCGACCAGCCGCCGCTTGCCGGTGCCATGGCTCGGGTCGGCGATCACCGGCAGGTGGCTCATCTCCTTGACGAGCGGGATGGCGTTGATATCCATGGTGTTGCGCGCCGCCGTCTCGAACGTGCGGATGCCGCGCTCGCAGAGGATCACGTCCGGGTTGCCCTTCGCGAGGATGTACTCGGCCGCCAGCAGCCACTCCTGGATCGACGACGACATGCCCCGCTTCAGCAGCACCGGCTTCTTCGTCCGCGCCACCTCCTCGAGCAGGAAGAAGTTCTGCGCGTTGCGGGCGCCGATCTGCAGCACGTCGGCGTACTCGGCGACCACCTGGACCGTCGCCTCCGACATGACCTCCGTGACGACGGGCAGTCCTGTCTCCGCGCGCGCCTGCGCGAGCAGCTTCAGGCCCTGGACCTCGAGGCCACGGAACGAGTACGGCGACGTCCGCGGCTTGAAGGCGCCGCCGCGCAGCATCGAGGCGCCGCGCTCCTTCACCGCCCGCGCGGTTGCCATCACCTGCTCCTCGCTCTCGACGGCGCACGGCCCGGCGATCACGGTCACGGTGCCCTCGCCGACGCGCACGCCGTTGACGTTGACGACCGTGTCGTCGCCCTTGAACTCGCGGCTGCAGAGCTTGTAGGGCGTCGAGATCGGCACCGTGCCCTCGACGCCTGGCATGACCTCGATGTCGTCGGCGAGCTCCGGGTGCAGGCGGTCGAGCCCGACGACGCCGATGACGGTGCGCTCGACACCGACGATGGGGTGGCCTTCGAGGCCGGCCTCGTGGATGCGGGTCATCACGCGCTCGAAGTCCTCGCGCGTGTGCCCGGGTTTCATGATCACCATCATGCTTCTCTCTCCTCCATCCCTGCGCCTCGGGGCGCGGGAAGTGTACTCGCTCGTTATGGAAGCTGGAGCCTGGAGTCTGGAGCCTGGACGACGATTGTCCAGCGTCAAGCTTCCAGCACGCAGCTTCGTCCAGTTCTCGCCGCTACTTCGCGTCGCCTGCGAGATCGGGCCGCAGCGCCCGCGCCCCGCGCAGGTAGACGAAGCGCATCTCGTCCTGGCGGCGCGTCGTGTTCACGTGGAGCAGGACCCGGATGCACATCCCGAGGCTGCCGGGCACGTACATCTCCTGCATGCAGGTGAGCGCGACGTGCGTCCATCCCAGCTCGCGCGCGGCCACGGCCGGGAACTCCGCGTTCAGGTCGGGCGTGGCCGAGAAGAACGCGCTGGCGACGTCGGCCGCGTCCAGCTGGTTGGCGTCGATGAGGGCAGTAAGCAGCTCGCGTGTGGCTTCGAGGATCTCGTCGCGGGTGTTCGTCTCGACCGTGGTCGCGCCGCGCACACCGCGCAGTTTCGTCGCTTCGTTCGTCAAGTGCTCCGCCGTCTCAGCTGCGCCCCAGTGGAGAGCGCCTCAGGCGCTCGGGCCAACGCCGCCCCGGATGTCCCGATGGCGGCCGCTAGCGATAGGGGCCAAAGCCGCCGGCCGCGGAGTACCACGCGCAGCCGCGGGACGCCCGAAGGGACGCCTCAGCGGCTGGTCGTGCTGGCCTCCTCGCGGCCGGTGAGCACCTCGACATACGACTGCACCTTCTCCAGGCGTTCGGCCTGTGGCGTTGATGCTACCAGATCGACCATGGCCGCGCCTACGATCGCCCCATCCGCCAGCCCTTCGAGCGCCTTGACATGCTCACGTTTTGAGATGCCGAAGCCGACGACGAGCGGCAGGTCCGTCTTCGCCCGCAGCCGCGCGAGGAACGCGGGCAGCTCCTCCGAGAGGGTGGCGCGCGCCCCGGTGACGCCGACCTGGCCGACGACGTAGAGGAAGCCGGTCGTCCTGGACACGATGGCGTCGAGCCGGGCGTCATCGGAGGTCAGCGCTGCCATGAAGATGGTGTCGAGCCCGGCCGCGCGGCAGCGGGCGCGGAGGCTGTCGGCCTCCTCGGGAGGCAGGTCGACGACGAGCAGGCCGTCGGCGCCCGCGGCGGCGGCATCGCGCACGAACGCCTCCTCGCCGTACGCCATGACGATGTTGTCGTAGGTCATCAGCACCAGCGGCACCTCGACGCCGGCCGCACGCAGCCGCCGCACGAGCGCCATCGCGTCGCGCGGGTGGGTGCCCGCCTGCAGCGCACGGTACGAGGCCTGCTGGATCGACGGGCCGTCGGCGAGCGGGTCGGAGAACGGGATGCCGAGCTCGATGCCGTCGGCGCCGCCGGCGACCATCGCGCGGACGACGTCGAAGCTCTCGTCGAGCGAGGGGAAGCCGGCGGTCATGAACGGCAGGAAGGCGATGCGCCCTTCGGCACGCGCGCGGGCGAAGGTGGCGGCGAAGCGGCTCACCTGAGCACCGTGAGCGCGTGGGGCAGCGCGACCGTGTCGCAGGCGCCGCCGGCGATGAAGGCGATGGAGAGCGAGTTAAAGGCGAGGTGCGCGAGCATCGTCGACAGGATATTGCCGCTGCGGTAGTAGGCGAACGCGAAGACGATGCCGACGCCCGCGATCGGGATGAAGCTCTTGTACAGCAGGTGGGCCGCGCCGAAGAGCACGCCGGAGATGATGATCGCCGGCACGACGCCCCAGCCGCGCGCGAGGCCGGGGAAGAGGAAGCCGCGGAAGAACAGCTCCTCGCAGACGGGTGCGAAGGCGATCACTGTCAGGGACGCGAGCGCGAGCAGCCACCGAGTCTCGCGGACCTGGTCGGGGATTTGCTCGGCGCACTCGCTGCGGAGTGCGTCGATATCGAGGACCTCGATCAGGATCCCGTAGGCGTAGGACACGGCCATCGCCAGCACGAACGCCGCCAGCGCCCAGCGGAGCGTGCGCCACGACGGCGGCCCGATGCCGAGCGCGGCGATGCCGCCGCCGTAGCGGCGGGCTGTCAGCTCGAACGCGACGACCGCGATTCCCACCTCAACGAAGGCGCCGATGACGAGCGCGCTGGCGTACAGTTCGTGCGATGTCGCCCCGTAGGCGAGGGCCACCGGCACGACGAGCACCTGACCGGCGAAGAACAGCCCGATGAACCAGCCGATGCCGACGAGCACATCGTGGAGCGACCACGCCACGCGTCTGCCTGCGGGCGCTTCGTGGCCGGGGCGTTCGCCGGGCAGTGGGGCGTTGGCGACGACATCCACGCGGTCAGTATCGCCGATGTGCTGCGCGCTCGCTGCCACGTGGGCGTTGCTCCGCCGCGCGCAGTTCGTCCGCGCCGCCGCCGCCCAGCGCCAATCGGCCTCGCGCGGGCCGCGCTGGCGCCGCCGCCCGCTGGCCACGCCGCGGTGGTACCGTCATCGATGCTGCGGCCATCGGGAGGCCATTGCTCCGCACGTACGCCGGTCCCATGCTGGCGATCCGGGCGCCGCGACGCTGGGCCTGACGCTGGAGCGATGCAGCGTGACGCGGGCTTGATCGCGCGCGCCGTTTCGCGCGTGCAGGCGCTACGCCGTCATCAGCGCGAGCACCTCTTCGCGCGAGGGGCCGGGCGGCGGCGGCGCGCCGGGTAGCGTGCCGGCGATGTCGGTGATGCGCTGCGCCATGCCTGGCCGCGCGAACACCTCCTCCGGCAATGCGTACAGCGTATTGATCTCCATCGCGGCGCGGAACACGTCCGCGTCGATCACCATCGCCCGGACGAGCGCGCTCGCCGGGTCCGCCGTGGGTGCGACCTCGGTGCCGTCGATCGCCGCGCGGATCTCCGCCATTCGCTCCCGGTCGTACGCCGCGGTGAATCGGTACCACGGCGTCACGCGCGCCTCCGTCATCGCGTCGTGCGCCAGGGCGAGCGTGAGCGGGTGGGCGAGGTGCTCGCGCACGACCTCGGCGGTGCCGACGGCGTGCATGAGGCCGACGCTGATGCCGCGGCCGCCGATCGGGTTCGTGCAGGCCCACGAGTCGCCGACGGCGAGCACACCTGTGGCGACCGGTGCGCCGTCGACGACGAAGCGGCGATAGCGGTCCGCGACGCCGGCCATCGGCAGGACATCGGTCAGCGGCTCGCCCTTGAGCCACTGCGCGTGCATGGGGCAGGCAGAGACGAGCGCCGTCCAGCGCTCCTTATCCTTCAGCGCCTTGAGGGGCGGGTCGCCCGCGAAGGTGAACAGCGTCACCGACCAGGTGCCCGCATCGCCCGGCAGCACCAGGACCGAGAACGTGTGGAAGGCCGTCTGGAGGCCGCTGCGGTAGGCCGGGACGTCCCCGGAGGCGCTGCGGAAGAAGCGCGTGTAGTAGATGAAGCCGGCCTCTTCCGCATCCTCGCTCGGCGGCCGTGCGCCGGCCGCCGCGAGCCACTGCGGCAGCTTGGAGCGCCGGCCCGTGGCGTCGACGACGAGGTCGGCGCGGAGCTCGCGGCCGTCGGCCGTGCGCACGCCGGTGACGTGCGGGATGCCCTCGGCGGCCGACGGGCCCGTGAGCAGACCGGTGACCGAACACCCTCGCTCCACGCGGACGCGGCGCTCGGCGACCGTCGCGACCGCCCACTCGATCGCCGGCCGTCGCCCCGTGACCGTCACGAACCGCTCGTCGCCGTCCTGTCGCGCGCGGTCGCTGACCGACGGCGGCATGAGGCCCATCATGTCGAACCGCAGACCGCCTGCGTCCAACAGCGCCGCGCAGACATCCGGGAGCCGCTCGTCCAGGATCTGCCGGCCGGCGGGGAGGAGGAAGTGAGGCTGCCGGAACTGCGCGACACCTTGGCGCGCCCACTGCCCCCATGCCGCGTCCGGCGACTCGGGCACCGGCTCGCCGTCGCGTTCCAGGACCGTGACCTCGGCGCCGTCGTCCGCCAGCATCATCGCCGTCGAGAGGCCGACGACACCGGCGCCCAGCACGAGAATCTTCGACATTGGACACCTCTCGTCTGCCTCATGCGATCTGGCGGGGTTACGAGGCCAAGTCCTCACGCCTCCGCGTGCATCGGCGCAATCTATCACGCGCCGGCGCTGTGATTCCGGCGCTGTGATTCTGACGGTCGCGAAGCGACCCGCCGGCGCTGTCATTCTGAGGGTCCGTGGCGCTGTCATTCTGAGGGTCGCGGCGCTGTCATTCTGAGGGTCGCGAAGCGACCCGAAGAATCTGGCGTCGATTGACGACAGCCTCGGTCTTGCGGATGGCGGCCGGTGCGCGCTCTCACCGCAGCCGACCAGCATCAGCCATCGAGGCCAGATTCCTCGCTGCGCTCGGAATGACTGGGCGTGGCGGCGAAACGACAGGATGCCGGCTGAGCATGACCGGCGCCCCCTCGGACCGAGGGCAACAAGCGCGTTGCCCGTACAATCGGGGCGCATGTCGCCGCATCGACGCACCACCACGGCCGCCGGCTACCGGCGCATCGTCGCCAAGTTCGGCACGAACCTGCTCACCGCGGGCACTGACGCGCTCGATATGGAGACCATGTCCGCGCTCGTCGCCCAGGTCGTGCGCCTCGTCGACGAAGGGCGCGAGGTCGTCGTCGTGACGTCGGGGGCGATCGCCGCCGGGCGGCAGAAGCTGCACGCGGCAGCGCGGCGGCGCGACATCCCCTTCCGCCAGGTGCTGGCGTCGGTCGGCCAGGCGCAGCTGATGCAGATGTACGACCAGCTGTTCTCCGCGAGCGGCCACGTCGTCGCGCAGACGCTCGTCAGCCGGCGCGACCTCGCGGACCGCATCGGTTACCTGAACGCGCGCAACACGCTGCTGGGCCTGCTGGAGATGCGCGTCGTACCGATCGTGAACGAGAACGACGTCGTCGCCGTCGACGAGATCGCCGGGGCGCGCATCGGCGACAACGACAACCTCTCGGCGCTCGTCGCCAACCTGATCGACGCCGACCTGCTGGCGTTGCTCACGGACACCGGCGGCCTGTACACGGCCGACCCGCGCCGCTCGAAGGGCGCTCAGCTCATCCCGCGCGTCGAGCGCATTACGAAGGAGGTGGAGGCGCTGGCGGGCGGGCCGGACAGCGGGCGCGGCACCGGCGGCATGGTGACGAAGCTGCAGGCGGCGAAGCTGGCGACGGCGCACGGCGCCGACGTGTACATCGCGAGCGGCCACGAGCCGGACGTGCTCGAGCGGCTCGCGCGCGGCGAGCACCTGGGCACGCTGTTCCCGGCGAAGGCCTCGCGGATGGAGAGCCGCAAGCGCTGGCTGCGCGCGGGCCTGACGACGCGCGGCGCGATCGTCGTCGACGCGGGCGCGGCGCGGGCGCTGCTCGAGCGCAACAAGAGCCTGCTGCCGGCGGGCGTGCGCGACGTGCAGGGCTCGTTCAAGCGCGGTGACACCGTGAACATCGTCGTCGCCGGCGCCGACGGCCATGCGATCGCGAGCGGCATCACGAACTACGACGCGGCCGACGTGCTGGCGATCCGCGGGCTGCGGTCGGACCAGATCGCGGCGACGCTCGGGCACGAGTACGGGGCGGAGGTGGTGCACCGGAATAATTTGGTGCTGCTGTGAGGTGCTGGCCGATGCGGGAGGCGCGTCGTCGCGGGCGATGTTGGAGGCGGGAAGCCGGAGCTTAGCGTCCGTGCGGCGGCGGACTGGCACCGTTGCCGCCGCGGTCGATCGCCGCTTGAAGGCGCACGACGGGCCGTTCGGCATCATCCCGCGGGCGCATAACGGCGGTACGCTCTTCGACGGCACACGCTAGCCTGAGTCAGACGCAGGACCACCGACCCGAGGACCGTATGACGACCGAGACTGAGACCACCGCCCCCGCGGGCGCGCCCGCCGTCGAGACCTTCGAGTATGGCGGCTTCGCGGACCTGCTCAAGCCCGACAGCAAGTGGGAGATCGGCGGCATTGGCGGCTGGCAGTTCCGCGAGCCGAACGCCGTCGCGGTCGTCCAGAACGGGCGCCTCCGCGTCGCCTGCATGCCGCTGACGCGCACGCACACGGCGGTGCAGTTCTTCGACAACGCCAAGCACATGTACTTCTCGCGCGAGCGCTTCGCCGTCCCTGAGGGCGGCTCGATCGCTTTCGAGCTGGAGATCCGCGCGCAGAAGCTGAACGGCGTGCCGAACGACTTCTACGACGGCTTCGTCTCCTTCAATCTGTTGGACTTCTCGACCGGCATGGCGGTCGACTTCTTCGTCTCGAACGAGTGCTACGCGACCGTCTACGCGCGGCTGCCGTTCCCCGGGTCCGTGGCGCCGGAGGACGACCCGACGCGCTATTTCGCGCTCTTCGACGAGCGGCCGCTGCCGAAGGGCGAGCGCCAGCCGCACCGCTACCGCATCGAGTACGACCAGGGCGCGGCGGAGCTGCGCTTCTACGTCGAGGGCGAGCTGGTGAACCGCGAGGTCAACGTCCCGCGCATGGAGTCGCTGATCGCGGCGCTCGGGCTGATGACGGAGAAGGACATCGTCGACGGCAAGAGCGTGTCGTGCCATGGGCAGGGGCTGATCGGCGAGTGGTCGCCGATTACGATCACCCGCCGCGGCGCGTAGATCACGGCGTCATTCGGCCGCGAATACGCGCACAGCCTGCTTGTCGCGCGCGATGCGCTCGACGCGCGCGCGGCCGGACGCCGTGCGCGCCGTGACCGCGAGCGTCACCGGCCCTGACACCTGCTGATACGAGAGCTCCCAGGCGCCGCCCATCGAGAGGCCGGCGTAGGCGCCCCAGAGCGCGCCGGCGATGTGCAGGAACATGCCCCAGCAGGCGACCTGCAGCGCCATGCTCGTGCCGGGGAAGAGCCAGCCGGTGGCACCGAACAGCGCGCCCAGGGCGATCCCCGCGACGGCGCCGACGGCGCTCCACCAGAACCCGAGCCAGAGCACTCGCCCGAGCATCCGGCGCTCGCCGCGCGAGACGCCGCCGGCGTCCGCCAGCCGCCGCGCCTCGTCGGCGCCGGTGCCGGCGAGCGCGATGTCCGACGCCTCGATCCCGGCGAACTGCAGCGCCTCGATCGCCGCGCGCGCCTGCTCCATGCAGGCGTACTCGGCGACGACGCGCCCGGGCCGCGCGGCGGATTCGACCTTCATGTCGTGATCCTAGCGCAGCCGGCGCCCGCGCGAGGCGAGGTGTCTTCGGCTAGACTGACCTCGAAGGAGACCCGTCATGGTGACGAAGGCCAGCAAGCCACGTTCTCGACCGTCGCGCACCGCGGCACGGGCGTCCGCGTCCGCCATTGAGAAACCCGAGAAGCTCGATCTGAAGAAGGGCCGGCGCGTTGCCGAGCAGATGATCCGCGAGAACGTCGAGTGGCTGAAGGAGATGTCGAAGCGGTAGCGTGGCTCGATGCCATCGTCGAGTCGATACGCGCGATCCACGACCTCATCATCGAGATCTCCGGCGGCCTTCCGGGCGTTCACGAGGACAAGCTCTACAGCGCGACTGCCCGACCCTTCCAGACCGCGTTCGGCCAACGGCTGTACCCGACGCCGCTTTCGCAGGCGGCGGCACTGATGCACGGCATCATTACGGGCCATGTCTTCGCGGACGGCAACAAGCGCACGGCGACCGTCGTGATGGTAGAGTACCTCGCCGCAGCGGGTGCGATCGACGGGCCGCCGTCGTCGCTCCAGACGCGTATGCTCGGTGAGCTCGCGGTCGAGGTCGCGTCGACGAAGATGGACGTCGACGAGGTGGCCGACTGGATCGCGCGCATCCTGCGCCTCGATGCGGCCGCGGCGTGCTGAGGTCCGACGCTATCCGGCGGCGCTCGCCGTCTCGGTGCGTTCATCGCCGGCGAGGCGGGCGTCCATCCATGACGCGATCTCGGCCATCACCTGCTCCTGCTCGGGCTCGTTGAGGATCTCGTGGTAGAGGCCGTCGTAGATGCGTAGCGTCTTGTCCGCGGACGGCGCGTGCTCGTAGAGCCAGCGCGCGCCGTCGGGCGAGGCGAGGGCGTCGGCGCCGCCGTGGGCGATGAGCAGCGGCTGCGTGACACGGTCGACGCGGCGCTCGACCGCACGCACGGCGCGGAGCATCGCCGCGACCGTGCCGGCGGGTACCTTGCCGCGGTAATTCAACGGGTCGCTGTCGTACCGCGCGACGACGCCGGGGTCGCGCGAGACCATCGCCGCGTCGAGCGTGCGGAGGCCGAAGCCGGGCGCGATGCGGCCAATGACGAGCGCGAGGCGCTCGACGACCGCGGCGCCGATGCGCCTGAGCAGCGACGCCTGCGGATTCGGCAGCACCGGCCCGCTGAGGAGGAAGCCGCGCGCGTCGGCGGGCCGTGTGACGAGCGACAGGGCGACGATGGCGCCACCCATCGAGTGCCCGAGCACGAACAGCGGCGCGCCCGGGTGCTGCGCGCGCGCGTAGCTGAGCAGCGCGCCCACATCGTCGAGGTACTCCGCGAACGAGCGCACGCGCACGCGCGCTCCCTCGGACTCGCCGTGACCGCGCAGGTCGACGGCGTAGACGGCGTAGCCACGCGCGGCGAAATACGCGGCGACGTGCTCGTAGCGGCCGAGGTGCTCGGCGTAGCCGTGGACGATCGCGAGCACGGCACGCGGCGCGCCCGGCGGCAGCCAGCGGCGCGCGTGGAGCGGCGTGCCATCGGCGGAGCCGAGCGCGAAGTCTTCGCTGTGCACGGCGTTCTCGCTCGTGGTCAACGGGCGATCCTGGCGAGGATGCCCTGCAGCTCGTCCTCGCTGTGGAAGCGGATCGTGATCGCGCCGCCGCGCTTCCCCGCCCGCACAGATACCGGCGCGCCGAGCGCCCGGCGCAGCTCGTCCTCGACCGCTCGTACGTGTGGGTCCGCTGGCCGCGCGCGCGCTGGCCCCGCCGTCCGCCCGCCCGCGCCCGTCACGCCCGCCTTGAGCGCCCGCGCGATCTCCTCTGACTGCCGCACCGTCAGCTCGTCGGCGACGATCCGTCGCCAAGCGTCCATCCGCAGCGCGCTGTCCTCGATCGCGAGCAGCGCCCGCGCGTGGCCTTCGCTGATCTGGCCGGATGCCACGCTCGCCCGGATGTCCTCCTCCAGCGCCAGCAGCCGCATCGTGTTGGCGACGGCGACGCGCGAGCGGCCGACGCGCTGCGCGATCTGCTCCTGCGTCATGCCGAACTCGTTCGCCATGCGGCGGAAGGCCTGCGCCTCTTCGAGCGGGTTGAGGTCCTGCCGCTGCAGGTTCTCGACGAGCGCCAGCTCGAGCAGCGCCGGGCCGGCCGCCTCGCGGACGACGACGGGGATGCGCGCGAGGCCGGCCAGGCGGGCGGCCTGCAGGCGGCGCTCGCCGGCGATGAGCTGGTACGTCGCCGGCCCGAGGTCCGACTCGACGCGGGTGACGACGACCGGCTGGAGGACGCCGTGCTCGCGGATGCTGTCGGCCAGCTCGCGCAGCGCCTCGGCGTCGAAGCGCAGGCGCGGCTGCTGGGGGTTCGGGACGACGAGGTCGATGTCGACCGTCTCGACCCCGGGCGTGCCCTGCGCCGTCTGCGGGATCAGCGCCGAGAGTCCGCGGCCGAGCGCGGGGCGGGGGCTGGACGTCATGCGGGCACCTCCGTGCGTGTTCCGGCGATCACTTCCTCGGCGAGCGCATCGTACGCCGCGCTGGCGCGCGACGACGGGTCGTACTGGAAGATCGAGAGCCCATGGCTCGGCGCCTCGGAGAGGCGCACGCTGCGCGGGATGACGGTCCTGAACGTGTTCGCGAAATGGGCGCGCACCTCGTCGGCCACCTGCTGCGAGAGGTTCGTGCGGCCGTCGAACATCGTCAGCAGCAGGCCGCGGAGCCGCAAGCCGGGGTTGAGGTTGCGGCGCACGAGCTCGAGCGTCGATGTCAGCTGGCCGAGGCCCTCGAGCGCGAGGTACTCGCACTGCACCGGCACGATCACCTCATCGGCGGCGGCGAGCGCGTTCACCGTCAGCAGGCCGAGCGACGGCGGACAATCGATGAGGATGTAGTCGTACTGGCCGCGCGCCTGGTCGAGCGCGCGCTTCAGGCGGAACTCGCGCGCCATCATCGGCACCAGCTCGACCTCCGCGCCCGCGAGCCCGGGCGTCGCCGGGACGATGGCCAGGCCGTCGACGGGCGTCGCGATGGTTGCGTCGGCAACGGTCGCCGTCGCAAGCAACGCTTCGTACGCTGTCGGCTGTCCTTCGTGGGGACGCATGCCGAGGCCGGCGGTGGAGTTGGCCTGCGGGTCGAAGTCGAAGATCAGCACGCGGCGGCCGCGGCGCGCGAGGGCGGCGCCGAGGTTGATCGCCGTCGTCGTCTTACCGACGCCGCCCTTCTGGTTCGCCAGCGCGATCACCGTCGTCATCGCAGCGCGACCTCCGGGTACTGCCGCATGCGCTGCTCGATTGCTGCGCGGTCGGGGACCGCTGCGACACCGACGCCGCCGACCGAGATGCTCGCGGCGGCCGCGCCGAAGCGGGCCGCTTCATCGACGTCGCCGGTTTCGTGCAATCGTATCAGGAACGCCGTGGCGAAGGTGTCGCCGGCCCCGGTCGGATCCACCTCGTCCTCGGGGAAGGCGTCCATGCGGCGCCAGCGGCCGCCGGTGCAGACGCGCGCGCCCCGCCAGGACTCGGTCATCGCGACGACCGGCACGTCGGCCAGCCAGCGTGCGAGCTGCTCGCCGCCGTCGCCGAGGTCCTCATCGGACACGAACAGCACATCGGCCCCGCGCCAGAAGGGCTCGCCGGTCCACGGGGCATGGAGCACGTTGCCCTCGTCGTCCGCCGCCCGCAGCCAGCCCTGGGCCGAGACGCCGACGAGCGACTCCTCGGCGAAGACGGCGGCGAAGTCGGGCGGCAGCTCGCCCCACAGCGGCCCGAGCAGGACGACCGGCGCCGCGCGCCACGCTACCGGGACGTCGGCCGGCGCGATCGCGTCAGCGACCGCGAGGATGCGCTGGCGACGGCCCGCCGGCGTGTAGATGTTCTCGAACGTCGTGCTCTGCGGCGACGGCCGCGAGCGCACGTCGGCATATGACAGCTCGCGCGCGACGTCGAGCTCCGGGCCGGCGCGCGTCACGACGCCGGCGCGGCGCCCGAGGCGGTGCGCCTGCGCCGCCGCAAACGTGATCGTGCCGCCCAGACGCCAGCCGCCCGGCGTCAGGTCGCGGGCGGCATGACCGACGACCACGAAGTCGGGAGCGCTATCAGTCACGGCGGCGCGCTCGGCAATCTGATGACGGGGACGGAGCGCGGACTTCAGTCCACGCGGGGTTGGAAGAGCAACGGACGACTCGGACACATACGGTTGCCTCTGCAACGATGTTCTGGAGCAGTCGGCTGTGGCGACGGACGCACGGACTGAAGTCCGCGCTACATCGTGACAACGCGATGCCTGCGGTCACCGCGGCAGGATCGAGATGGCGCGCTCTTCGCCTTCGCCGCTGCTCTCCGTCGCCACCTGCCGGTCGTCGGCGAGGGCGATGTGGATGATGCGCCGCTCGTTCGCCGGCATCGGCTCGAGCGTCACCGCCTTGCGCGTGCGACGGACCTGGTCGGCCATGCGGCGGGCGAGCGTCGTCAGCTGGCGCTCGCGGCGCCGGCGATAGCCCTCGACGTCGATGGTGAAGAAGTTCCCCTCGCCGAGCTGGCGCTGGACCATCAGGTTGAGGAGGTACTGTAAGTACCCAAGCGTCTCGCCCTTGCGGCCGATCAGGATGCCCAGGTCGTCGCCCTCGATGTCGAGCACTGCCTTCGCCATGCCGAGCCCGTCGCCCGGCGTCTCGGCGTCGCGGATCGAGACATCGGCCTCGATGCCCATGAGCGCGAGCATGTGGTCGAGCATCTGCGCCGCGTACTCCGCCTCGTCCTCGACCGGCTCGCCCTCGGCCTCCTCCGCTTCGTCTTCGTCGCCGGGTTCATCGCTCTCGTCCTCGCCGTCCGCCAGCTCGTCCGAGACGTCTTCGTCCACTCGGTCGTCGTCGTCGACGTCGTCGTCTTCGTCCTGGAGGAGGCGCACGCGGACCTTCGCCTGGCCGCGGCCGAGCATGCCCTTGCCTTCGCTCAGCACCTCGACCTCGACCTCGTCGCGCTCGGCGCCCAGCTTCTCGAGCGCCTTCTCGATCGCCTCGTCGACCGTCTTACCGCTTGCCTCGACGCTTGCCATTGCGATTCCTTCTCGAACTACGTGCGGCCGGTGCAGGCGCCGTGCCGCTTTCGGTGGCGGAGATGTCGGCCTCGGGCGCGACGAGCGGCGGGCCGCCTCGCTGCGTGCCATCGGCCTTCGGACGTGCCTCGGCGTCAGCCGCCGGACGCGGGCGCGGGCGGCCGGCGGCGGCGGGAGCGGGCACGGGGTTGAGGACGAGCAGCGAGCGCCAGTCCATGCGCCGGCCCATGTAGAAGTACTGCAGGATGATGCCGGAGAGGTTCGTGATCGCCCAGTAGAGGCCGAGGCCGGCGGGCACGCTGAGCGTCCAGAAGCCGAAGATGAGCGGCATCATCCACGTCATCAGCTGCTGCGTCTGCTGCTGCTGTTGCTGCTGCGGGGTGGTGGGTGCCACGGTCGGCGCCGGCGTGATGAGCTTCTGCTGGACGTACATGGTAAGCGCCACGAGCAGCGGCAGGATGAACGTCGCGTCCGGCTGCCCGAGGTTCCAGATCAGGAAGCGGTTGTCGAGCGGCACGGCGGTGTGGACGAACGGGATCGGGTAGAGCCGGTGCGAGAGCGTCACCAGGGACTCGGGCGTCTCGCCGAGGGCGAGGCGGATGACCTGGTAGAGGGCGATCCAGATGGGCATCTGGACGAGCATGGGGAAGAGGCAGCCGAGCGGGTTGACACCGGCCTCCTTGTAGAGCGCCATCTGCTCCTGCTGGAGCTTCTTTGGGTCCTTGCCCTTGTACTTCTTCTGCAGCTCCTGGATACGGGGCTGGAGCTCCTGCATCTTGCGGCTGGTGCGGTACTGGCTCGCCGTCAGCGGCCAGGTGACGAAGCGCATGAGGATGGTGAAGATGATGATGGCGATGCCGAAGTTGCCGCCGAAGATACGCGCCAGGCCGACGAGGACGTTCGTCATCGGGTCGACGAGCAGCAGGTGGAAGAGCAGGCTGATGGTGTCCATCGGGCGGGCCTACTGCGGGAGCGGCACGCTGCCGGGCAGCGTGATCTCTCGCGATGCGTCGAACACGTAGAACAGCCGCGCCTCGGGCACGACGTACACCTCGTTGCCGTCGGCGGTGAGGTCCGCGAGCACGGTCTCTCCGGTGACGGCCGGGCTGCCCGGCGACGGCTCGCCCGAGCCGGGGTCGAGCTTCCAGACGCGGCCGTCGCGGCTGGCGACCATCAGGCCGCCGCCCGCAAACACCGGCGCCGACCGCACGCCCGAGCCGAGCGCGCGCTCCCAGCGCTGCGTCCCGTCGCCGGCATCTATAGCGTACACGCTGCCGTCGAGGCTGGCGGCGTAGACCACGTCGTCGCGCACGAGCGGTGTCGCCCAGAACCAGTTGCCGGCCTTGAAGGACCACTTCATCTGGCCGGTATCCGCGCTGAGCGCATAGAGCTTATTGTCGAAGGCGCCGACGTAGACGGCGTCGCCGTCGACGACCGCCTTCGAGCCGATGCCTGAGCCGGCACCGGAGAATCGCCAGCGGCGGGCACCGGTGGCCTTGTCGAGCGCGTGGACGGAGCCATCGAGCGACGTCGCGTAGACGGTGTCGGCGGCGACCGTTGGTGTTGCCCACACCTCGCCGTCGGCGCCAACGCGCCAGCGCTGCTCGCCGGTGTCGGCGTCCCAGGCGAAGATATCGTGGCCCTTGGTGCCGAAGTACAGCGTCGACCCGTCGACGGCGATGCCGCCGATCAGGCCGTCGCCGGCGTCGCGCCACCAGCGCATGTGGCCGTCCCGCGTATCGAGCGCGAAGACGATGCCGCGGAAGGTGCCGACGTAGGCGGTCTGGCCGTCAGCCGCGACGCCGATGTCACCGTAGATCGCCTTGAGGTCCTTGAGCGCGTCGTTCTCCTTGCTGAGGGTGTCGTCGACGAGCGACTTGAGCTTTCCTCTCCGGTCTGCGGGGGCGCTGGCGTCGATTTCGCTCTTCAGCGCATCTTTCGAGGGCCCGGACAGGCGCAAGTCGTTGATGCGGGCTTCGATGCGGCCGATGGCATCGGCGTCGCTCACGGCGCTCGCCGCGGCCTGGCGAAGGTCGTCGAGGGCGGCGTCGCTGGGGGGTGATTGGGATTTGTCCTTAGGGGGAAACTGCCAGGTGGCGTTGCTCGAGGCGTTCGGCAGTGCGAACAGCTTCGCCTTGTAGGCGACGAGCACGGTCTGCTGGGAGTCGACGCGGACGGTCCGTGCGGGGGCCCAGCCCTGGGGGCCGGGGGGCGCAGCGCAGGCGGCGGCGGCGAGGGCGATGGTGGCGGCGGCAGCGGCCGCGAGCAGGCCGTGGCGGCGGCGCGTGACGGCCGAGGACGTTTCACGTGAAACGCGGCCGTCAGCACGGTGCTCGCGACCAACTGCCACTGCTGTTTCACGTGAAACGTCCCGGTTCATACGGCCGGCCGCCCTTCGTCGCGCCGTCGTCCCGGTACCGGATCGTAGCCGCCATCGTTCAGCGGGTTGCAGCGGAGCAGCCGCCAGAACGTCATGGCCCAGCCGCGGACGGCGCCGTACTCGGTGATCGCGTCCACGGCGTATTCGGAACAGGTGGGCGCGAAGCGGCATGTTGGCCCAAGGCCGGGCGATATGTGTCGCTTGTACCAGCGCAGCAGGGCGAGGCTCACACGCTTCACGAGATGCCCCCGGTGCCCTCGGTGACGTCACGCATCCCGCCGGTGTGGGATGATCCGGGCGACGGCGCCGCCGGGTCGCGCGCCAGGACGCCGGCCTTCGCGAGGAGCGACCGCACGGAGGCGGCGAGCTCGGCGTAGGGGGCGTCGGCGGCGCGGCCGCGAGCGCTGACGACGACGTCGACGCCGCGCACGACGGCGAGCGCATCGAGGGCGGCGCGGAGGCGGCGCTTCACGCGGTTGCGCACGACAGCCTTTCCGAGAGCCTTCCCGGCGACCACGCCGAAGCGGGCGGGCAGGCCGCCATTGGGTTTCGTGCGGACGACAAGCAGGTGGTTCGCGTGGACCCGTCCGTGGCGGTACGCCTCCGCGAAATCGCGCGCGTGGCGCAGCCGCTGCTCTCTACGCATCTGCGGGCCGGCCTCGTGCGGGCACTGGCCCCTCGCCGCCCACCCCCGGCGGGCGTTTACTTCACGACGACAAGTCGCTTGCGACCCTTCTGGCGGCGCGCCTGGATGACACGCCGCCCGGCGGCGGTAGCCATGCGGTGCAGGAAGCCGTGCCGGCGGCGGCGCGGGATGCGCTTGGGCTGGTACGTCCGCTTCGGCACGCGGTCCTCCGGGCGCCCTCGGGTCGGGCGGGTCTCAGTATAGGGAGCGAAGTGGGAAGACGGAAGAGTGGAGAGTGAAGGGTGAAGCGTGAAGGGTGAAGGGTGAAGGGTGAAGGGTGAAGAGTGAAGGGTGAGGAGTGAAGGGTGAAGAGTGAAGGTGGGAGGTGGAGGGTGCGAGGTGGAAGAGTGTAAGCGGGCGGAGGCGTCAGGAGTGACGCGATCGGGGCGTGGCGGGCGGCACTGCTTGTTGGCGCGATGTACCGTTGGTGCCGGGCGGGGGTTGACACCCGACCTATTGCGCGTATGATGGGCGTCACGCTAACCCCGCCGTGACCGCCCGGCGCGGCAGCCGGGCGAGGAGCATCCGCATGACGCCCGCGCGCGGGCTTGCGCTCCTCACGTCGATAGTTGCTGTGGCAACCATATCGCTCGCCGCGGCCGCGCGCGTGGGCACTGGCCCGCGTGCCGCCGACGCCGAGGGTGTCCCGGGCTGCATCGACTTCTCCGGCGCCTGCACGGCGCCGACCCTGGCGCTCGACTGTGACGTGACGACCGCAGCGATTGATGTGTCGTGCCACTTCCCCTCGGGCACGACGTCGGTCGACATCGGGGTCGTGCTGACGAACAACGACGTCGGATCGATGCGGCTCGGCGCGTTTGACTTCGAGGTGATCACGGAGCAGCAGGCGGCGTTTGCGCCGAAGTCCGGGGTCGACGGCAACCTCAACGGAAACCCGGACTTCAACGACGCGGCGGTCACCGGCTCCTGGCAGTGTGCCCCGTCGGCGCCGGACAACGACGCCGATCCGTCGCGCGCGCGCTCGTCACTGGCGTGCTTCAACGCGGGCAATGGTCCGCTCCTCGCGCCCGCGGCGTCCCTCCGGCTCGCCACCGTCCACTACGCGAGCGTCGACGCATGGGGGGCGTTCTCGCTCGGGTTTTCCCACATCACGGATGACGGCTTCACGAACGTCGGCTCGTGCAACGATGCGTCAACGCCGCCGCCGGCGTTGTGTGTCGGCACCCAGGTGGAGGTGGGCGACATCGGAACGCCGACGCCGACCCCTACCAGCACGCCACTGCCGACGGATACGCCAACGCCGACCGCCACACCGACCTTCGCGCCGACGCCGAACGGCGGTGTCGCTGGGCTCGTCGGACTCAACACGGCCGTGTGCGTCACGGCCGGGGTCGTGATCGCGCACATCCCCGCATTCAGCGCCGCGGTCGACTGCACCGGTATAGAAAGACAACCGCGCGTGCAGGATTACGTGCGTTACTTGCGGCAGTCGGCCGACCCGATCCTGTATCCGCAGCCGTCCGACTTCGCGCCAGTCGACCTCGACGCCAACCAGGTGCACGAGGGGCAGCAGTTCATCGTGATCGCGTTCGTCGACGGCGACTACCCGGTGCAGTTCACGACCGACCGCGGCGTCTTCAACACGCTTGCCGGCGCGCCATCGCTCTCGTGCGACTCTGCACTCTACGATCCCGACTGCGACGGCGACCCCTCGACCATCGGCGACGGCATCGTCGCAGCGCGGGTGGTCGTGCGTGGCGCAGCACTCGACCCGCTCGGCGCGGGCACCGTCACCGTGACGCAGAACGGCGTGTCACAGCAGATCGGCTTCACGATCGCCGGGCCGCCGGCCCAGATCACGTTCGAGTTCGTCGACGGCAAGGACACGGTTGAGACGGGTGCGCTGCCGCCGACGTTGCCGGGCGAGATGCCGTTGCCCGAGGCGTGCGACTGGACGCCGGCCCTCCTCGCCGACCCGTCGCTCGCGGCGGCCGTCCCGCAAAAGACCGTGCTGATCACGCGCGTGTTGGATGCGAACGGCACGCAGCTGGTAGGGCCGCTCGTGAACTGGGACCATCCGATCCTTGCGACGAAGGTGGACCAGGGGCCACTGTTAGTCGATGTTGGGCCGGCACCAGAAGGCGGCGTCGCGCTGGTGTCGGCGCCGATGTGGAACCTCGGCGCGCTCGGCAAAGGCTTCCCGCAGGTTGCATGCGGGGGTGCCGAGCCGGGCGAGCTCGTGCTGAATACGTGGATCAGCATCAATGGCGAACCTTCGGCGAGGACGACCCCGCTGAACACCTCCGTTAGCGTGCGCGTCGTTGCGCCCGCCCCGCCGACCGCGACGGCCACGCCCACCGCGACGGCCACGCCGACCGCGACGGCCACGCCCACCGCGACGGCCACGCCCACCGCGACGGCCACGCCGACCGCAACGGCGACACACACGCCGCGGGCGACGCCGACGCTGACGCCGCGCGAACGGCTGCTCGTCGTGCTGCGCGCGCTGCGCGATCGCTTCTGCTCGCGACAGCCGCACGGTGTCGCCTGCAAGGTGCTGACGCGCGTCGTGAAGCGCCTGGAGCGGCGCGCCCGCTGATGTGTCGCGGCGCCGGCGAGCCCACGCCGGCTGAACGCGGCGCGCCGGCCTAGCTGGGGCGCCGCGTTACGATCGTTCCCCGGCCGCTAGCATGACCGCGTGGATACCGAGGTCCTCGTCATCGGCGGCGGCGTCGTCGGCCTGGCGGCCGCGGCCGAGTTGGCGCGCGCGCGGCACGTGGCGCTGCTCGAGCGGCACGCCGGCTGGGGCTACGAGACATCGTCCCACAACAGCGGTGTCGTCCACGCCGGCATCTACTATCCGACCGGCTCGCTGAAGCATACGCTGTGCATCGAGGGCAATCGCCTGCTGTACGAGTGGTGCGACGCGCACGGTGTCCTCGCGCATCGCTGCGGCAAGCTGATCATCGCGGTCGACGAGACGGAGCTGGAGGCGCTGGACGCGGTCGAGCGGCAGGCGCGCGCGAACGGCGTGCCCGGCATCGCGCGCATCGCTGAAGCGGCGCGGCTGCGCGAGCTGGAGCCGGCGGTGCGCTGCGTCGCCGCGCTGTTCTCGGAGACGACGGGCGTCGTCGACCAGTCGCGGCTGATGGCGTCGCTGGCGGCGGCGGCGGAAGCGGCGGGGGCGATGCTGGCGCTGCGGCACGCGGTGACGGCCGTCGCGCGCGTGCCCGGCGGCTTCGAGGTGGAGGCGGAGGCGCCGGACGGCGAGCGCGTGCGCATCACGGCGGAGGTGCTCGTGAACAGCGCCGGGCTGGCGGCGCCGACGGTGGCGGCGATGCTCGGCTATCCGCTCGACGGCGGCGAGGGCGTGCCGCGCCTGCGGCAGACGGTGAACAAGGGGCGCTACTACGACATCGTGACGCCAGAGAAGGCGCGGCGGCTGCGCCACCTCGTCTACCCGGTGCCGGAGCACGCGCGCGGCGGGCTCGGCGTGCACGTCACGCTCGATGTCGACGGCGGCGTGCACCTCGGCCCCGACACGGAGTGGCTCGACGAGGGCGCGCCGCTCGACTACCGCGCCGACGACGTGCGCCGCGCCGACTTCCACGCGGCGGCGAGCCGCTACCTGCCGTGGCTCGAGCCGGGGGACCTGGCGCCGGGGCAGGTGGGCTACCGGCCGAAGCTGCAGCAGCCCGGCGGCCCGCAGGCGGACTTCCTGATCTGGCACGACCGCGGGTACGTGCACCTGGGCGGGATCGAGTCGCCGGGCATGACGGCGGCGCTGGCGATCGCGCGGCGGGTTGCGGCGCTGGTGTAGGGATCGCGCCATCGCGCCGGCGGGGCTTACGGCTGATGTAGCGCGGACGTGGGATGTAGAAGGGACTTCGGTCCGCGCGGCGGGGTGCGGCGGGGTGCGCGCGTTCGGACGCGCGGTGGTCATTGCGGCGAGATTCCTCGCTGCGCTCGGAATGACAGGAGCGGCGGCGGCGATGATGCGTGGTGCGCGGTTGCGGCTCGCTATCGGCCGGCGGTTTGCGGCTCGCTATCGGCCGGCGGTTGCGGCGCGGATCTGATCGAGCGGGAGCTTCGGCGTGCGGTCCATGTAGAGGAGGCCGTTCGTCTCCTGGTAGGTGTCCGTGAACTGCGTGTAGCAGAAGCCGGCGAGGTGGTCGAGCGAGCGCACGGCCTCGAGCAGCGCGCGGTAGCGCTCGCCGAGCTCCTTCGCGGAGCTCGCGCGCGAGTAGCCCCACGTCGTCTTCGGGTCCTTGGCAAGCGCGACGCCGCCGAACTCCGTCAGCATCACGGGCGCCGGCGGGTGCTCGCGCAGCGTGATGCGCCGCCGCGCCGGGCGCCCATGCGTGAGCAGCGCGGGCAGCTCGGCGGGCGCGTAACGCGCGGCGAGACGTGCCGGGTCCTGGTCGTAGTCGTGGATGCCGATGATGTCGGTCGCGACGCTCTCCCAGCCGTCGTTGCCGACGACCGGGCGCGTGGGGTCGAGCGCCTTCGTCAGGTGGTAGATGCTTTCGACGTAGTGGCGCTGCTCGGCCGAGCGCGGCAGGTCGGGCACGCCCCACGACTCGTTGAACGGCACCCAAGCGACGATGCAGGGGTGCGAGGCGTCGCGCGCGAGCACGCGCGGCCACTCGCGCGTCATGCGCTCGACGGCGGTGCGGTCGAAGCGGTAGGCGCTCGGCATCTCCTCCCAGACGAGCAGGCCGAGGCGGTCGGCCCAGGCGAGGTAGCGCGGGTCCTCGACCTTCTGGTGCTTGCGGACGCCGTTGAAGCCCATCGCCCTTGCCAGCTCGACGTCGCGGCGGAGCGCGTCGGCATCGGGCGCCGTCAGGCCGGTGTCGGCCCAGTACCCCTGGTCGAGCACGAGCCGGAGTTCGTACGGCCGGCCGTTGAGGAGGAAGCGCTCGTCGTCGACGGCGACCGAGCGCAGCGCTGTGTACGAGTCGGCGGCGTCGATGACATCGCCGGCGGCGTCGAGCAGCTCGACGCGCGCGTCGATCAGCGTCGGCCGCCACGGCCACCAGAGGACATCGTTGCGTGCGTTGTCGATGCCAGGGTCGTGCAGGCCGACCGTGCGGCGCAGCGCCGGCCCGTCGAGCGCATAGACGTCGTCGGCGAGGACGCGATCCGCGATGGACAGCCGCACCCGTAGCCGCATCCCCTCGCGCGGCTCCGCGACCTCCGCTTCGAGCGCGACCTGCCACCCGTCGAGGTCCGGCGTCCAGCGCAGCGACGCGATGTGCGACGCCGGCACGTCCTCGAGCCAGACCGTCTGCCAGATGCCGGTCGTGCGGGGGTACCAGATCGCGTGCGGGTCGCGCTGCCAGTCCTGCTTGCCGCGCGGCTTCGCCAGGTCGTGCGGATCGTCGTGCGCGCGCACGACGAGCGTCTGCGGGCCGCTGTCGTCGAGGGCGTCCGTGATGTCGGCTGCGAACGGCGTGTAGCCGCCTTCGTGTTCGGCGACGAGCCGGCCGTTCACCCAGGCGGTGGCGGCGTAGTCGACGGCGCCGAAGTGGAGGATGACGCGCCGGCCGGCCGAGGCCGTCGCGTCGAACGTGCGACGATACCAGCAGGCGTTGAAGAAGTCGCGCTCGCCGACGCCGCTCGCGGGTGTCTCCGGCGCGAACGGCACGCGGATCGTGGCGGCGAAGTCGGGTGCGTCAGGGTCGCGCAGGCGCGCCGTGCGGTCGAGCGCGAAGTCCCAAGCACCGTCGAGCGCGCGCCAGCCCGCGCGCCGGAGCTGGGGACGGGGGTAGGAGGCGTCGGGCCCTGCGCTGTCGGGCATGCGTCGCAGTATCGGGATCGCTGCGGCCGCGAAACAGGCCTCGCGGACCCGACGGGCGCGATGACGACAAGCCGCGGCGTCATCATTCCGTCCGAGGCCTCCGCACCGGGAGGAATCGCCAGTCCGGGACGGCCTCCGGAATCGGCTACGATGTCAGTCCTATGACAAGCAGGGACGACCGCATCAAGCTGCTCCACGAGGCGGCGCGGGAGCGCATCCTCGTGAAGGATGGCCCGCAGGGCACGTACCTGCAGGGGCGGGACCTCCATGCCTCCGACTTCGGCGGCGCGCAGTACGAGGGCTGCCCCGAGCAGCTCAACCTCACCCGGCCAGACATCATCGCCGACATGTACCGCGGGTACCTCGATGCCGGCTGCGACCTGATCGAGACGAACACCTTCGGCGGCATGTCGGTCGTGCTCGCCGAGTACGGGCTGGAAGCGCAGGTCGCCGAGATCGCGGCGGCGGCGGCGCGCATCGCCCGCGAGACGGCGGCAGCGTACGAGAGGCCGGGCCGCCCCCGCTGGGTGATCGGCACGATGGGTCCGAGCACGAAGGCGATCTCGGTTACCGGCGGCATCACGTTCGACGAGCTCGTCGCCACCTATGGCGAGCTGGCGCGCGCGCTCGCGGAGAACGGCGTCGATGCGCTGCTGCTCGAGACGCAGAACGACACGCGCACCACGAAGGCGGGCCTGATCGGCACCGGGCGCGCGTTCGATGAGCTGGGCTTCCGGCTGCCGGTGATGGTCTCCGGCACGATCGAGCAGACGGGCACGATGCTCGCCGGGCAGTCGGCGGAGGCGTTCGCCGTGTCGCTGATGCACGCCGACCTCTTCGCGCTGGGGCTGAACTGCAGCACGGGCCCCGAGTTCATGACCGACCACCTGCGCGGGATGAACGCGATCAGCGAGTTCCGCACGTCGTGCTGGCCGAACGCCGGGCTGCCCGACCCGGATGGCAACTACTGCGAGACGCCGGAGCAGGTCGCCGCCGTCCTCGAGCGCTTCGCCGACCACGGCTGGCTGAACATCGTCGGCGGCTGCTGCGGGACGACGGCCGAGCACATCCGCCTGCTCGCGCAGATGGTCGAGGGCAAGCGACCGCGCGTCCCGCAGAAGCACGCGCGCACACTGTTCTCCGGCATCGACCTGCTCGAGGCGACGGACGACAACCGGCCGCTAATCGTCGGCGAGCGCACGAATGAGGTCGGCTCGCGGAAGTTCAAGCGCCTGATCTCGCAGGAGAAGTACGAGGAGGCGACCGAGATCGCGCGCCAGCAGGTGAAGGGCGGCGCGCAGATCATCGACGTCAACCTGCAGAACGCCGACCGCGACGAGCTGGCCGATATCGACCGCTTCTACGAACTGCTGATCAAGAAGGTCCGCGTGCCGATCATGGTCGACACGACCGACCCGCGCGCGATCGAGCGCTCGCTGCAGTACTGTCAGGGCAAGGCGATCATCAACTCGATCAACCTCGAGGACGGCCTTGAGAAGTTCGAGCGCGTCACGCCGCTCGCCCGCACGTACGGCGCCGCGCTGATCGTCGGCTGCATCGACGAGGACAAGCAGCAAGCGCAGGCGATCACGCGCGAGCGCAAGCTCGAGATCGCCCTCCGTTCATGGAAGCTGCTGACCGAGGACTACGGCATCCGGCCGGGCGACATCATCTTCGATCCGCTTGTCTTCCCCTGCGCGACCGGCGACCAGAACTACGTCGGCTCCGCGGTCGAGACGATCGAGGGCATCCGGCTGATCAAGGAGGCGCTGCCGCAGGCGAAGACGGTGCTCGGCATCAGCAATGTCTCGTTCGGCCTGCCCGACGCCGGCCGCGAGGTGCTGAACTCCGTCTTTCTTTACCACTGCACGAAGGCGGGGCTCGACCTGGCGATCGTGCAGCCGGAGAAGCTCGAGCGCTATCCGTCGATCCCCGAGGAGGAGCGGAAGCTCGCCGAGGACCTGCTGTGGAACCGCGGCGACGACCCCGTCGCCGCGTACGCCGCGCACTTCCGAGGTGCTCAGTCGCGCACGAAGAAGGACGCGTCGTCGCTGCCGCTCGATGAGCGCCTCGCGAACTACATTATCGAGGGTACGAAGGACGGCCTCATCGAGGACCTTGAGCTGAAGCTCCGCGAGGCGTCGCCGCTCGAGATCATCAACGGCCCGCTGATGGCCGGCATGGACGAGGTCGGCCGGCTGTTCAACGCGAACGAGCTGATCGTCGCCGAGGTGCTGCAGAGCGCCGAAGCGATGAAGGCCGCCGTCTCGCACCTCGAGCAGTACATGGAGAAGAGCGAGACGACGTCGCGCGGCAAGGTCGTGCTGGCCACGGTGAAGGGCGACGTCCACGACATCGGCAAGAACCTCGTGGACATCATCCTCTCGAACAACGGCTACACCGTTGTCAACCTCGGCATCAAGGTGCCGCCGGAGCAACTCGTCGAGGCCGTGCACGAGCACCGCCCCGACGCCATCGGCCTCTCGGGCCTGCTCGTGAAGTCGGCCCAGCAGATGGTTGTGACGGCGACAGATCTGCGCGACGCGAACGTCGGGCTCCCGCTGCTCGTCGGCGGCGCGGCGCTGTCGGACCGCTTCACGCGCACGCGCATCGCGCCGGAGTACGAGGGCACCGTCGTGTACTGTCGCGACGCGATGACCGGGCTGGACACGCTGAACAAGCTGATGGACCCCGAGGCGCGCACGCAGCTCGAGGCGGAGCTGCTCGAGCGCGACGTGACCGACCGCCCGCGCGCCGGCGATGAGCCGCTGCCGCCGGAGACGGAGCAGCGCAGCGGCCGCGTGCGCCTCGACGTGCCCGCCGTGGCGCCACCGGATCTGCAACGGCACACCTTCGAGGTGACGGGCGTGCCCCGCACGCTGACCTGGCCGCTGCCCGATGGCCGCTCCTTCGCCGAGCGCGTGAACCTCGACACCATCTGGGCGTACGTGAACCCGCAGATGTTCTTCGGCAAGCACCTCGGCTTCAAGGGGCGCTTCACCGAGGCGCTCGAGCACGGTGACGTGAAGGCGCAGGAGCTGCTCGCGCAGGTCGAGGCGATCAAGGCGGAAAGCCGCGCCGGCGCGATGACGGTCCGCGGCGTCTGGCGCTACGTCGAGGCCGAGGGCGACGGCAATCGCCTGCGTGTCTACGAGCCGGGCCGCGACGAGCCGGCGGCGACGTTCGTCTTCCCGCGCCAGCGCAAGCCCGACGGCCTCGCGCTGCCGGACTTCGTGCTGCCACCCCGCGACGGCCGGCGTGACAACATCGCGCTCTTCGTCGTCACCGCCGGCCGCAACGTGCGCGAACTCGCCGACGCGGCGCGGGCGCGCGGCGAGTACGTGCGCTCGTATGCGCTGCAGGCGCTCGCGCTCGAGACCGCGGAGGCGGCGGCCGAGTGGCTGCACAGCCGGCTGCGGGCAATGTGGGGCTTCGCCGATGGCGAGGTGCCGAAGAAGGACCTCTTCCAGGCGCGCTACCGCGGCAAGCGCTACTCCTTCGGCTACCCGGCGTGCCCGGACCTCGAGCAGCAGCGCACGCTGTTCGACCTGCTGCGGCCGGAGGAGGTCGGCGTCGAGCTGACGGAGGGCTTCATGATGGAGCCGGAGGCGTCGGTGTCGGCGCTCGTCTTCCACCATCCGGACGCGGTGTACTTCAGCGTCGGCCCGGGCGAGGACGGCGAGTAGAGAGCGGCGCGGCGCGCCCGTGGTTGCGGATTCGACAACGCAGCGGCGGTTGAGGGTGCTCGGCGGCGGCGCGACAATGCCCGCGCGAGGTGGCAAATGAGCGACGGCGTCCAGCGCTTCGATCTGCCCGTAGCGGCGGTGCTGCGCGTCCAGTCGCGTTCCGGGCGCGTGGAGGTCATCGCGGAGCCGCGCGACGACGTGCTCGTCGAGGGGGAGCGGGCCGAGGTGCGACAGGTGCGCGACGGCAAGCTCGTGCTGGAGGTGAGGGCGGGGCGCGCCGGCTCGAAGCCGCTGAAGGTGCGCTGTCCGGTGGCGACGGATGTCAGCGTCGGCACGCAGTCGGGCGCGGTGACGCTGCGGGGGCAGCTCGGCTCTGTCTCCGTCACGACGCTGAGCGGCGACATCGAGGTCGAGCGCGCGGAGGAGGCGGATCTGCGGACGGGCGCGGGGAGCATCCGTCTCGAGTCGTGCGACGTGCGCTGCCGCATGAACTCGATGTCGGGGAAGATCGAGGCGGGGCGGGTCGGCGCTGCGGCGGCGGGCACGGTGTCCGGCTCGATCCGTGTGGAGCACGTCACGGGGAAGTTCAAGGCAGGTACGGTCTCGGGGAGCATCGACGCCGCGTGCGACGGCGGCGGCGATATCGCGGTGAAGACGGTCTCGGGGAAGGTGCAGATCGCGTTACCGCGCGAGACGGCGCTCGCGCGCCGCATCAAGTCACTCTCCGGCCGCGTGCGGGTGCCGTTTCCGGAGGGCGACGACGTGCGGCTCGAAGCGATGACCGTCTCGGGGTCGATTGACGTGGTGCCGCGGTGACGGTGGAGGCCCCGCTACGCGCCGGCGTCGTGCAGGGCACGGTGATGTTCACGGACATTGTGGGCTTCACCGAGTTCAACGCGCTCCGCGGCGACGAGGAGGCGCTGGCGCTGCTCGCGCTGCAGGAGCGGATCGTGCGCGACGAGATCGGCGACGACGCACGCATCGTGAAGGAGCTGGGCGACGGGCTGATGCTCTGGTTTGCCGACGCGTGCGAGGCGGTGCGTTGCGGGCTGCGGCTGCAGGAGCGGTTCGAGGAGGAGTCGTGGCGGGTGGACGCGCCGTTGTGGGTGCGCATCGGGTTGCACTCGGGGCAGCAGACGCGGCGAGGGGAGGACCTCGTCGGGCACGATGTGAACGTGGCGTCGCGCATCGTGAGCCTGGCGGACCAGGGGGAAGTGCTGGCGTCGGAGGCGACGGTCGAGCGGACGGACGGGCGGCTGCCGGAGGTCGTCTTCGAGCGGTTGGGGCCGGTGGTGATGAAGGGGATCCCGACGCCGGTGAACCTGTTCCGGGCGGAGCGGGCGGGCCAGCGGTCGGACGACGTCGTTGGTCGTTAGTCGTCAGGGCGAGGGGCCTCTCTTGCCGCCGGCTCGATCTCGCCGGCGGTTGCTCGCGCAGGGCGGGGCGGACGATTGCGAGCGCGACCAGATTCCTCGCTGCGCTCGGAATGACATAGGCGCGCAAGCGGGGCGGACGGTTGCGAGCGCGACCGGATTCCTCGCTGCGCTCGGAATGACATAGGCGCGCAAGCGGGGCGGACGGTTGCGAGCGCGACCAGATCCCTCGCTGCGCTCGGAATGACATGGGCGCGCAAGCGGGGCGGACGGTTGCGAGCGCGACCGGATCCCTCGCTGCGCTCGGAATGACATGGGCGCGCAAGCGGGGCGGACGGTTGCGAGCGCGACCGGATTCCTCGCTACGCTCGGAATGACAGTGGTGGCCGGAATCGACGGCCAACGACGGACGGCTACCTGGTACCGACTCCGGCCAACGACGAACGGCTAGCGGCCAATGGCTAACGGCTAACCGCCTACTCGTAGCGGAGGGCCTCGGCGATCGGGATCGAGCTGGCCTGGCGTGAGGGGATGATGGTCATCACGAGCGAGGCGAGGAAGGCGAAGGCGGCGATGCCGATGATCTCGAGCCAGGGCACGTAGAAGCCGGTGATGCCGGCGTTGGCGAACTCCTCGCTGCCTAGCAGCTCCCAGGTCAGCAGCAGGCCGAGCACGACGCCGCTCAGGACGCCGAGCAGCGCTACGAACGACGACTCGAGGATGAAGCTGATGGCCACCGCGCGCCGCGTGTAGCCGATGGCCCGCAGCATGCCGATCTGCTGGCGGCGTTCGACGACGGTGCGGAAGGCGATGACGCCGACGGCGGCGATGCCGACGAAGAGGCCGATGCCCATGAAGCCCTGGATGAGGTACGAGAAGCCGCGACTTTGCGCCTGGAAATCGCTGATCAGCTTGCGCAGCGAGTCGGCCTGCACGCCCCGGGCGGACAGCGTGCGCTCGATCGCCCGCGCAGCCGCGGTGGCGTCGGCGCCGGGCTGCAGGCGGACATAGTAGACGCTCGCATCGGGCCGCGGGAACAGCTCGGCGAAGGTGGTCTGCGAGAGTGAGAGCCGGCCAAACAGCGCGCTCGCCTTCGGGGAGACGACGCCGATCACGCGCACGTCCTTCACCTTGTCCGGCGCCGAGGCATCGCGCACCTGGATGGGCAGCGGCTTGAACGTCGCCTGGCCTTGCTTGACGCCTTCGAGCTGGAACGAGCCGCCACCGAAGCCGCCACCGCTGACGGCGTTGTCGTCGACGACGGCGAGGTCGGGCCGCGTGGCGAGCGCGCGCCAGACGTCGGCATCCGTCGCATAGCCCTCGGCGCGCCCCTGCAGCGAGACGGCGTTCGTGTCGATGAACGAGTCCGTCGGTGCGGCGACCGTGTATTTCGACCAGTCGACCTTCGTTGGGTCGTCGCCGGGCCGCGGGGCGTTGCGCACCTCGGAGACGCGGCCGTTCGCCACCTGGACCTCGGCCTGCGCGTCGATCTGCTGTCCTGCGGCGTCGCCGTCGCCCCTGCCGCTGCCCGCGAGCGCGGCCTTGAGGTCGCCGATGTGGTTGCTGGGGCTCTCCTGCACGATCAGGTCATAGCCGCCCCGCGCCTCGTCGCCGCTGAGGATGCGGTTGAAGTTGCTGTTCATCGTCGACATAACGACTAGTGCGAACATGACGAGCGAGATCATCGCGATCGTCATGCCGGTGCGGAACTTGTTGGCGAGCGGGTAGGCGACGGCCGTGCGGATCGACGGGATCAGCGTCGAGGAGGCGCCACCGGCCCGCAGCAGCAGCCCGAGCAGGAGGTCAGCGTTGTAGATCAGCACGAACGTCGCGGCGAGGATCATCGCGACGCCGCTGATGAAGAACATCTCGATATCGCCGGAGAGGTTCGAGAAGATCGTGCCGCCGGCGAAGAGCAGCCAGAAGACCAGCACCACGAGCCCGGCCGCCGTCGAGACGGCCCGGCGGTGCGCGCCGACCTGGATCGCCGTCAGGGCAATGCCGCCGATGAGCAGCGATACGCCCATGCCGAACAGCGCCGCGCTCCCCGTGCCGAGGCCGCTCAGGATCAGCGGCACGCTGAGCAGCATCGCGAAGGCACCGAGCTGAACGATGCGCAGGAAACCGATGCCCGCGACGACGAGCGCGACGCCACTCAACACGACGCCCGCGATGAACAGCAGCACCGCCAGTACGCTCGTCGCTGCCGATGAGCCGTAGATGAGCACCGCCGCGACGTAGAAGCCCGCGGACACGAGGCCGATGACGAGGCCCGCCGCGCCGATGCCGAGCGACGCGAACCATCGCCGCCACGAGGTCGGCTTGAAGAGCAGCCAGACGGCGTACCGCGCGATGCCGCCGAGGCTCCGCACCGACGGCCGCTCCTGCGGCGGCGGCGACTCCGGCACATCGCGCACGGCGGCGACGATGTTGAGGTTCGAGATGCGCCACGACGAGAACGTCACCGTCAGGAACGTCAGCACCACGCCGAGCGCGTACGAAATGATCAGCGAGCGCGGCGTCACGTGGAAGACGATGTTCAGCCCGAAGTCGGCGAAGAGCGCGGCCATGATCCGCACCATGCCGATCGCCACGGCGACGCCGAGCGCGCAGCCGACGGCCGCCGCGGCGACGTTGTAGCCCATGCCCTCGGAGAGGAACGTCTGCACGAGGTGCAGCCGCTTCGTGCCGATGGCGCGCACCATGCCCATCTCCGTCCGGCGCTCGGCGGCCAGCATGACGAAGATGAGGAAGATCAACATCATCCCGGCGGCGATCGCGAAGAGGCCGAGGATCACGAAGAACGTCGTCAGGAAACTCGCCGCCTGGCTCGCCGACTCGACGACGTCCTTCTTCGTCGTGTCCGCCGCGAAGCCCGCCGGCACGATGCCGCCGCCCGTGCGGTTGCCGTCCGCGTCCTCGCCGTTGATCCGCCGCTTGATGGTCTCGCCGGCGTCCAGGTCGTTGTGGACTCCTCCGTCGAGCGAGACGGCGACTAGGTCGACCTCGTCGGGCCGCCCGAGGAGCGACTGCGCCGCCGCCAGCGGCATCACCAGCCCGCGCTCGACGCTGACGAGCGCGCCGGTGAGCACGCGGTCCTTCACGATGTCGCGCACCACGTATGCGTGCGGGCTGTTCTGGACAAAGATCTGCAACGTGTCGCCTGTCGCGATGTCGAGCTTCTCCGCCGCCGACTCGTTGGCGTAGATCTCGCCCGCGCCGAGGTCGGCGAGCGAGAGCCGGCGGCCGTCGACCGATTCGATGTCGTCCTCGAAGCCCTGCATCTGCGCCGGGTCGACGCCGACGAGGACGACGACCGGCTCCGTCTGCCCCGAGCGCTCGTCGCGCACGGGCACGGGCGCGCGGATCACGCGCACCGCCCCGTCGACGCCGTCGAGCTGGCGGATCTCGTCGGCCCATTGCGATGCCGTGCTCGCCTGGATCGGCCGCGCGGAGACGAGCGACGTGTTCGCGAACGGCCCGTTGTCCTCCTCGCCGGCGGCGGCCTGGACGATGAGGTCGATGCTGTGCAGGCGGCTGTACGCCGCGTTCGTGATGCTGTAGTCGACCGTGTCGCCGATGCTGAAGGCCGTCGAGATGATGAGCGTCGAGAGCATCAGGCCGATGACGATGAGGACCGTCTGGGCGCGGCGCCGCGGGATGTTGCGCACGCCGAGCAGGAACATGACGCGGTTGCGCACGAGCACCCAGCCGACGGAGCCGAGGGCGATCGCCAGCAGGATGACCAGCGCGATCATCACGTAGTTCATCGAGAGGCCGAAGAGCTCGTTCATGCGTGGCCGCGATTCATGCGCCTGGCGCGTACTCTTCGCTGACGATCTGGCCGTCGAGCATGCGGATGATCCGGTGACAGCGCGCCGCCACCTCCGGCGCGTGGGTGACGATGACGAACGTCTGGTTGTGACGCTTGTTGAGGTCGGTGATCAGCTCCATGATCTCGTCGGCGTTCTTCGTATCGAGGTCGCCCGTCGGCTCGTCGCCCCAGACGATCGCGGGGTTGTTGACGAGCGCGCGGGCGATGGTGACGCGCTGGCGCTGGCCGCCGGAGAGCTGCGCCGGCTTGTGCTTCGCCCAGTCCTTCAGGTGGACGAGCTCAAGCGCCGCCTCTGCCTTCTTGCGCGCCTCGGCGGCCTTCGTGCCGGAGACGAGCAACGGCAGCTCGACGTTCTCGATCGCCGTGAGGACCGGCAACAGGTTGTAGAACTGGAAGACGAAGCCCATCTGGCGGGCGCGGAACTCCGTGCGCTTGTTGTCGGACATCTTGTTGATGTCCTCACCGTTGATGAGGATCAGGCCCGAGTCGATCGTGTCGAGGCCGCTGAGGCAGTTGAGGAGCGTCGTCTTGCCGCAGCCCGATGGCCCCATGATCGCCACCATCTCGCCGCGCGGCACCTGGATCGAGACGCCGCGGAGCGCATGCACCACCACGTCGTCGGTCCGGTAGGTCTTGACGACGTCGCGCGCATCGATGATCAGGTCGCGGCCATCGCGGCCGGGGGCTGCGGGCGCGGGCATGGGCTCGGTCGATGGCTGGGTCACGGGGCCTCCCGGGAACAGGGGTGAAGCGCGCTTCAGGTGTCGATCGCACCGTAGGGGGAGCGCGCGGCCTAGGTCAACCGCAGTCCGATTACGGAATGTGAAGTCATGCGGGCGGCGCGTTGGGGGCCGCTCATCGGAGCGGCCGGGTGGGCGCCGGGCCGGCCGCGGAGGGGCCATCCATCCCGGCGCGCGCACTGCCGATACTCCTTCGATGGGTGAACCCGAGCGCTTCCGCGTCCTGATGTGGCAGAAGGTCGTGCCGCTGATCGGCCTCATCGTGCCGGCGTTCTTCCTCGTCGGCTCGCCTGCGTGGCAGGACGCGCCGCGCACGGTGCAGGGCGCGGTCGTCGTGGCGGCCGCCGCGGGCGTAGCCTGGTGGATCTGGCGGGCGTGGGCGCGCTCGCGCGTCGTGCTCGATGACGCTGGCCTGACCTGCTGGGTGGCGGGCGTCTCCCTCGAGACATGGCCGGTCGAACGGCTGCTGAACGTCAAGCGCTACGGGAAGTTTCGCGTGCGCATGTGCTTCGACCCCGAGATCGAGGACCAGCCGGACGCCCACATGCACATCACGCTCGACCTCACCGAGGCGGATGCCTTCGTCGATGCGCTGCTCGACCGCTACGAACGGGCGACCGGGCGCGAGCTGGTGCTGGCGGACGCGGCGTAGGCTGCGCGCCGGGCGTCAGCGCCCCTCGCACGAGCCGCAGACCGAGACCACGCAGCGCGGGCTTTCAGCCCGCGCGGTGCCTCGCCCGGCGACGGCGCATCAGCCCGCAACCCTCAACGACCTGGGACACGCGCGGCTCGCAGGCGGTCTCGGCGAGTTCGTCGTTCGCCTGGATGAACCCGCTGCGCTCGCAGACGCAGCCGAGGCGGAAGTTGTGCCACTGGTGCGCGGGCCCCTCCTGAGATGCGCGCGGCGACTAGCGAACTACTCGGTGCTGCGCTGGCTGCAGCGCTCGAGCAAGGCGCCTTGTCGACGAGCCGTCGCACCTCGTCGATGACCCTCGCGACGTCTGTCCGGCGTATCCGTTGCCGGGCTCCCCCGCGCCCGCAACGTGGCGGTCCCTCATGCGATGGCGTAGGATCGCCCGCATGGAGGTGCCTTATGTACCGCATGTTTTCCCGACTTCATGTCGTCGGATGGGCGCTGACTGGCGCCCTCGCGATCGCTTTGATCGGCGCGCTTGCGGGCGTCGTCCGTAGCGGTCCGCTGGATCCGCCCGGGCCACCGTCGTCGACTACGATCGAGGCGGTGGTGAAGCCGGCTCCCGGACGCATTATTGTCGTGGCGGAGGACGTAGTACTACATGCCGGTGCTCGGTGCGGGCAACCTTGTGCGCGGCGCCCCAGTCATGAGTTTGTACGCTTCGGATTCCCGACGGACACGGCGACACCGACGTCCACGACGACCCCGATCGACTCGCCCACGCCCGGCCCTGGAACGCCTCCCGCCGGCGTGACCGACCGGCCGTTCGCAACCGTGGATGTTTCCGACTGCAATGGCCTGGATGTGTTCGCGTCGGCGAGTCTGGTTAACCCAGCCGTCTACGGATCGGCATTGGTGCGTATCTCGTTTGCCACTGCACTGGCTGGTTCGTCTGGGTTCACGCCGCTCTCTGTCGACCGGGGAAACTACGCAGCGGGATCGCTCGATCTTTTTCCGTACCTCGATGAACAACGGGCCTCCGCCAAGCTCATCTGGGGCGCAGTGGACGGCCCGCGCTCGCCGAATCTCGCTGTGTATCTACTCCGTACAGATTCGCAGCCGGCCGACGCCGTGCTGTCTTTGTCGATTTACTGTTCCTACTGAGTATGCGCCCGGGCCCGATGGGGCGGGCCTATAACTCTCGCCGCCACTGACGTCTGTTCCGTCGGGACGCGTGCCACCGTAGACTCAGACGCCGGCCGGCATCCGTCCGTTGTCTGAGGAGCGCGCGATGAAGACGTTTACCTTCCCCGACACCTTCCAGTGGGGCACCGCTACCGCCTCGTACCAGATCGAAGGTGCCTGGAATGAGGACGGCAAGGGCGAGTCCATCTGGGACCGCTTCGCGCACACCGAGGGGAAGATCCTGAACGGCGACACCGGCGATGTCGCCTGCGACTCCTACCATCGCTACAAGGACGATGTGGCGCTGATGAAGGAGATGGGGATGAACACCTACCGCTTCTCCATCTCGTGGCCGCGCGTCGTCCCGAACGGCAAGGGCGCGGTGAACCAGAAGGGCATCGACTACTACAGCCGGCTCGTCGATGAGCTGCTCGCCAACGGCATCACGCCGTTCCCGACGCTCTACCACTGGGACCTGCCGCAGGCGCTCGAGGACGAGGGCGGCTGGTCGAACCGCGAGATCGTCGGCCACTTCGCGCGCTACGCCGAGACGGTGGTGCAGGCCCTCGGCGACCGCGTGAAGCGCTGGATCGTGTTCAACGAGCCGTGGGTCTTCGTCTTCCTCGGCTACCTCTATGGCACGCACGCGCCCGGCGTGCGCGATTCGTCGCGGGCGATGAAGGCGGCTCATGTCGTCAACCTCGCGCAGGCGGAGGCGATGCGGGCGATGCGGGCGACCGGCAAGGTGGAGGCGCTCGGCAACGCCTTCAGCATGTCGGCGAGCTACCCCGCGTCGGACAGCGAGGAGGACCGCGCCGCGGCCGAGCGCCACCACCGCTGGAATAACGTCTGGTTCCTCGAGCCCGTGTTGAAGGGCGCGTACCCGGAGGCATACCTCGACCAGGCGCGCGCGCTCGAACGTATGGACGTGCGCCCGGGCGACATGGAGCGCATCAAGGGTAGCTACGACTTCATCGGCATCAACCTCTACTCGCGGGCGATCGTCGCCCACAGTGAGCAGGAGCGGAACCTCGGCATTCGGATGTTCCCCGGCCCCGGCCCGAAGACGGCGTTCAACTGGGAGGTCTGGCCGGCGGCCATCTACCAGGCGATCAAGCGCGTCGACCGCGACTACGGCCGCCCGCCGATCTACATCACCGAGAACGGCTGCTCGTACCCGACCGCCCCGGGCCCCGACGGCCGCGTGCATGACCAGGAGCGCATCGACTTCTACCATGGCTACGTCGGCCAGGTCGCGCGCGCCGCCGCCGAGGGCTGCGACGTGCGCGGCTATATGGCATGGAGCCTGCTCGACAACTTTGAGTGGGCGATGGGCTTCAGCCAGCGCTTCGGGCTCGCGTGGTGCGACTTCGAACACGGGCAGCAGCGCATCGTCAAGGACAGCGGCTACTGGTTCCGGGACCTCATCGCCGGGCGGCGGATCGCGTACGACGAAACGCTGGCGTAGTTCGTCGTTGGTCGTGAGTCGTTGGTCGTTGGTGGCTGCTCAGCGTTCGGCGGCGTGTCGTCGTCCGGCGGGATCAGCGTGCGGCCTTCGACCCGCCACCCCGGCCGCAACGTCCCCGCGATGAAGTTCGCCCGCGGCACCGGCGGCCACAGCCATGGCCGCAGCTCCGCCTCGCGCGTGTACCCGAAACCGCTGCGCTCGGCGAGCGACATCAGGCTCTTTTGTGTGGCGAGGCGGCCGCGGTAGCCGCGCAGCCAGAAGCGCTGCCACCAGCCAAAGCGCCCGTCCGGCGCCGCCAGCTCCCAGACGAGGAGCAGCGCGCCCGGCTTGAGGACGCGAGCAGCCTCGCGCAGCAGCGCCTGGGCGCCGCGGACGTCGAGGAAGCGCAGCGTGTCGCCGCAGAACGCCATGTCGAACACGCCGTCGCGGAACGGCAGCGCTGCCGGGTCGGCGAGCACGGCGGTGAGCGGGCGGGCGGCGGCGACGAACGCGCGCTCGGCGCGGCCGGCGAGCTCCGGCAGCGGCTCGACGCCGGCCGCCGACACGCGCTGGAAGCGCACCTGCTGGTCGAAGAGGAGCAGGCGACTGCCGGCGGCGCAGCCGATCTCGAGCACGCGGTGGTCCGCTTGCATGAGCATCTCGCGGGCCAGGCGAAACGCAGGTGGGGTGGCGAGGATCTGGCCCGGCAGCGAGAGCAGGCGGCGGCGCCACCACGAGCCGGCGAGCTGGCGACGGCGTTCGGCGAGCTGTTCCGGCGTCATCGCGGGCAGTGTGCGGTCGGCCGCGGGGAGTGGGAAGTGCGGAGGCGGAGGTGAGAGGCGGGACCGCCTGGTGCGCTCGAGTCCGACGAGGCCGGGGCTGCGACGGCCCTGGACGGCGCGTCAGAGTCGAGCTGGGGCTCCCGGGGCGGGGGCCGGCGGGCTCGGAGGCCCTAACACTGCGCGGGCTTCTTGACAGGCGCTTCCGGAGGGGGACCCGGTGGCCGGCCACTTCTATACGAAGGTCTCCTGCGGTGGTACGATAGGCGGCACACGATGTTCGCCGGAATGCGCCGCAGGCTCTCGCGTTCGGCGGCCCTGGCCCTCCTCATCGGTGCCATGGCCTCGCTCATCGCGTTCGCGGAGAACGTCGACCCGAACAATACGGGCGCGCAGTACGCCTGGGGCGAGAACATCGGCTGGGTGAACTTCGAGCCGTCGCAGGGCCCGGGGGTCACGGTGAGCAACGGCGGCGCCGCGGGCTACGCCTGGGGCGAGAACGTCGGCTGGATCAACCTTAACTGCCGCAACAACAGCGCCACCTGCGCCAGCACCAAGAACTACGGCATCGTCCGCGACGGCACGAAGCTCGGCGGCTACGCCTGGGGCGAGAACATCGGTTGGATCAGCTTCTCCTGCGCGAACAAGCCGTCGACCTGCGCCTCCACCGGCAACTACGGCGTCACCGTCAACACCTCCACCGGCGTGCTCAGCGGCCGCGCCTGGGGCGAGAACGTCGGCTGGATCTCCTTCACCGGCGGCGCCAGCCAGGTGCAGGTCAGCACCACCCAGGACAGCGACGGCGATGGCACCGCCGACTTCAACGACGTCTGCCCCGCGAACGCCGACCCGGCGCAGACGAACAGCGACCGCAACTTCGTCGCGCTCCCGCACCCCAGGTTCGCCTTCGACGACGTCACGCGCGCCAACTCCGACGGCTGGGGCGACCTCTGCGACACCGACGACGACAACGACGGCCTGCCCGATACGGCCGAAGGCGGCGCCCCGCCCTGCGCCAGCGCGAGCGGGCCGACCAGCCCCACGAACGCTGATACCGACGGCGACCGCTGGCTCGATGGCGCCGAGTGCGCCTTGGGCTTCGACCCCGCCAACGCCGCCAACCACCCCCCGTACTTCCCCTCGGCCGCGCTCGACGCCGACCACGACGGCCTTCCCGACAGCTTCGAGCCTTCGATCGGCGCGGACCCGACGAACAAGGACACCGACGGCGACGGCTTCAGCGACGGCATCGAGTTCATGTTCTACGGCACCGACCCGACGCGCCCGAACACCGACTACGACCAGTGCGGCGACGGCCGGGAGATCGCCTCCGTGAACAACGACACGATCGTGAGCGCCGCCGACCTCGGGCCGATCGCGTCGTCGTTCGGCATGTCCTCCGGCCCGAACTACGTGGTCGATTTCGATATCAACAAGGACGGGATCATCTCGGCCGCCGACCTCGGCCTCACCGCGGTGCAGTTCGGGCTGTGCCCGTAGTCGGGCGCGGCTATGGCCGGTTGTAGGCGAGCGACCAGGGCCACGCCGGCGCGCACGCTGCACACACCTTCGGTGTACCGGATCGGTAGACGGGCGGGACGCCCGCCAGGATGCCGGGCGTGAACGCCGAGGCGCGGACGCCGCTGTTCACATCGTTCGCTGAGGCGTGGGCCTGGTTCGGTGGCACGCCCGCGCTCGAACCGCTCGCCGACCAGCGAGCGCGCCTGCTGCGGGGCCGCGCGCAACTCATCGCGTTCCAGGCGCGCATCGAAGCCCAGGGACCCGCGGGGGAGCTGATCGCGGCCGTGCAGGAGGTGCTGGCGCAGGTTGATGGCCTGGCGCTGCTGCCATCGGAGCTGCTGCACGTGTCGGTGCTGGGCGCCGGGTTCCAGGTGATCGCCCGGAAGCGGGCAGATGAGGTGCTGCGGCAGGAGGTGCCAGCGCTGGCAGAGCGGGCGGCGCGAGCGCTGGCGGGGATCGCGGCGTGCGCAGGGGAACTCGGGCCCGTGAACGTGTTTCCGGATGCCGTTGTACTGGAGGTGCAGGCGCCGGTGTTCGCGGAAGCGCGGCGCGCGCTGGCGTCCGTCGTGGCGCACGATGCATTCGCGATCAGCGACGCGCACTACCTGCCGCACTGCACGGTCGCCATGTTCGCCGAACCGGCGGCGGCACTCGCGCCGTTGCGGGCGGCGCTCGGGCCGTTGCGGGCGTTGGCGCCCGTGCCGTTCGCCATCGACGCGCTCGAGCTTGTGCGCTGGTGGTTCACCGGGCTCGACGTCACCGAGCCGCCGGAGCTCGACGTGATCCGCCGTTATCGGCTGCGGGCGTGAGCGACGAGGGACGGATGCGATGCGCGCGGGGGGGGGCGTCAGGGCGTCGCCGTGGCGCGCGGCGCGGCGCCGGGCGTGAGCGGGACGGGCGTCGTCTCGGACGTGACGCTGTAGATGTCGGCCTCGACGAGCGTCCAGTAGTCGGATGGCAGGCGGGCGCCGGCATCGAGCGCCGCGAGGTACTTCGCGAAGTGGAAGCGCCGCATCATGCGGTTCGCCTGCAGGAAGATGTCGCGCTTCGTTTCGCCGTACAGCCATTCGAAGGCGTTGCCGACCGTGTAGCAGTCGCCGAGCACGGTCGGCCAGTAGTCTGGGTCGTCCGCGGTCTTTCCCTGGGCGCGCGACTTGGCGCAGTCGTCGAGGAGCAGCAGCAGGCGGTCGGGCTTGCGGAACGTCGGGATGGAGACGGCCGTGAAGGAGATCGAGAGGCCGTTGAAGCCCTCGAGGACCAGCCCGGCGATTTCCTGCTCGGTGGGCACGGGCCCCTCCGACGCGAATGCGGTGGCGGTCGCTTCGCGGGCGGCGGTGGCGCTTGCCTGGGCGCGGGCGTCGGCGGTCGCGGTGCGGCCGGCGGCGTCCGGGCCGCCGCCGCCGCAGGCGGCGAGGACGGCTGCGAGCGCGAGGGCGAACGCCGTGGTGCCGAGGCGGTAGTGTGTGGTCAACACGCGCACATCCTAACGGTAGGGCGGCCACTCCTGCCGGGGCGTTGGCGCGGATCGTCGCGTCCCTGTGTCAAGAAGCGGCGGGCGCGACGTCCGTGAATGACTTCAGCCCGTACGGCAGGTAGGCCCCCAGCAGCAGAAACTCGAACACACCGGCGCCGGGCCCGAGGTCGTCCGCGCCTTCGACGGTGTAATCGCAGATGGTCTGCGTGTGGACGCCGGCCTTCGCGACGACGGCGGGGTCGCGCAGGTCCCACTGTTCCGTCTCGACGACGAGAGGGCCGTGGTACTGGCCGTGGCGCCAGCCGCCGAGGTAGCTGTAGCCGCCGCCCGCCATGTAGAGCGTCGTCTTCGGCGTCATCGTGAAGCGCACGGGCTTGCCGTCGCGCAGCACGGTCATCGAGCCGCCGCCCCAGAGTCGCGTCCCGGGCTTGAGCCGGAAGTCGTGCTCGGCGACGACGAGCTGCTCCGGCGCGCGGCCGGACTCCGGCGGGTACAGCAGCTCCGCGGCCGAGTGCCAGCGGCGGCCGTCCGGCTCCTCGCTCACGGTGTACATCAGACAGGCATCCGCGAACTGCGCCGGCGACCACACCCAGTAGAAGCCCGCGAGCCCGCCGCCGTCGGGTGGTGGCGCTGACGGTGGCTCGCCGCCGCCGACCGGCCGGATGCCCCATGAGTGGTCGCGCACGCCGCGCCACTGCTCCGGCCGCACCTGCCACGTCGTGCCGCCGGCCGTGAACGTGCCTGACCAGCGGCCCTGCTGCGTCATGCGCGTGTAGTCCATCACTACGCGCGGGCCGGAGCGGCGGAAGAAGTGGGGTTCCTCGAACGGTGCCGTGCGCGCGTCGAACGTCAGGTCGAACGTGAGCCCCTGGTCGTTCGGCTCGCAGAAGACGCGCACGCGCCGCAGCGGCTCGACGATCTGGACTCCGATGGGCCCGACCTTCGTGTCCATGCGGTCGCCGCGCAGCTCGCGCGAGGCGCGGACGATGTGCTGCGTCTCGCCGCCGATGACGGCGGTGGCGAAGGCGTCGATGACGCCGACGTTCGGGTACAGGCCCATCGCCACCATCAAGTACGCGTCGCCGTCGGGCGAGTAGGCGCCGAAGTAGTAGCGGTCGTAGAAGTTGCGGTCGCTCGTGAAGACGCGGTCGACGGTCTCGGGGGTTTGGTGGACGAGGTATTCGTCGAGGGCGGTGAACATGGGTGCGGTGTCCCTCCGCTTGCACTACCGGCCGGGCATTGTAGGCGGGCGTTGGGCGGCAAGACAGGGCGAAGGTAGACGATGGAGGATGGAGGACGGAGGACGGAGGACGGAGGATGGACACTACTCCATCTTCCATCCTCTATGTTCTATTTTCGCGTCGACCACCCCACTCCCGGGCCGCCAAGACAGGGCGAAGGTAGACGATGGAGGATGGAGGACGGAGGA
>Ga0073934_10002152_pt1 | contig 42584 bp, 33 predicted proteins | sample LarsenN4metaG_FD_76834 | JGI IMG/M metagenome (GOLD analysis project Ga0073934, IMG submission 76834) | Hot spring sediment bacterial and archeal communities from British Columbia, Canada, to study Microbial Dark Matter (Phase II) - Larsen... ...
ACCCCGAATCGTGGGAAAAAATTCGCGCGCAAGTTTACGAAGCGATGCGCCAGGCGCTGATCACGCTGCGCGGCAATCGCATGCGCTCGGGTTTGGTGATTCTCGGCGTCATGATCGGCGTCGCCAGCTTGATGGGCATGGTCGCCATTCTCTCCGGCCTCGAGCGCTTTATTGCGACCTCCATCACCGGCGGCGAGACCCCGTTCATTATTTTGGCCAAAACCGATTTTCTGTCCGGCGAAAGCGGGCACAAAGAATGGGAAAAGCGGAAGAACTTTACCACCGACGACGCCCTGGCCATTGAAACCGTCAATCACGTGCGCGGCGTTTTGGTGTTTTATGGACGTGGGGTGGTGGTGAAATACAAGGAACGCAAGGCCCAGGCCATCCAACTCATCGGAACCAACCAGCCGTTTTTGCAGGTTAACAACATCAGCATTGCCGAAGGAAGATATATCACTCCCTTCGAGCAGGATCATCGCCGCAACCTGGTCGTTTTAGGCGACAAGTCGGCGCGCTCGCTGTTCCCTTACGAGGATCCCGTCGGCAAACACATTCGCATCGAAGGCAAAGAATACGATGTCCTCGGCGTGTTTGATAAGCGGAAAACCATCTTCGGCGGCCTGGCGGACAATTTTATCGCCATCCCCTACACCTCCTTCGAGCGCGACTTTTTGTGGTGGCGGCAACCGCCGGAGATTCGTGTTATCGTGGAAGGCAAGCCCTTTCTCGATCAAGCCAAGGAAGACATCCGAGCGCTGTTGCGGATGCGCCGCAAGGTACCCATCGGGCAGCCGGATGATTTCGCCGTGGTCACCGCGGATGCCGTTCTCGAATTTACCCAAAGCATCACCGACAAAATCGTTTTGGCTTTGGTCGTGCTCTCCTCGATTGCGCTGATGGTCGGCGGCATCGGGGTGATGGTCATTATGCTCGTGTCGGTTACCGAACGTACGGCGGAAATCGGCGTGCGCAAGGCCATCGGCGCCACGCGCGGCCAAATCACCTGGCAATTCTTGATCGAAGCGGCAACCCTTTCCGGAATCGGCGGCCTGTTGGGAATTTTAGCCGGCATTGCCGGGGCGCTATTTTTCTCGAAGCTGTTGGGGTTTCCTTTCGTGCTTCCCATCGGCTGGGTTTTTGTGGCGGTCGCCATGTCCGCCGGCGTCGGACTTTTCTTCGGCATTTTTCCGGCGCGCAAAGCCGCCAAGCTGCATCCGATCGAGGCGCTGAGGCACGAGTGAGGCGGGGAGTTAATGCGTAAAACGTGATGCGGAAAGCGAAATTGGGAAAACATAAAACCGAATGTGCTGAACATGAAAAAACCGCAAACGGAATCGTGGGAAAAAATTCGCGGCCAGATTTTTGAGGCCATGCGCGAGGCTTTGATCACGCTGCGGAGCAATCGCATGCGTTCGGGCTTGGTGATCCTCGGCGTGATGATCGGCGTCGCCAGCTTGATGGGCATGGTGGCAACCTTGTCCGGTCTCGAAAAATTTATCGCCGCCTCCATCAGCAGCGATGGAACGCAGATTCTGTCTTTGGCAAAAGCGGATTTCCTTGCCGGCGAGGGACACAAAGAGTGGGAAAAGCGCAAAAATTTTACCATCGACGATGCGCTGGCGCTGGAGGAATTGCCGTACGTCAGTGGCGTGGAAGTGGAATATGGCCGTGGCGTCGTGGCGAAATACAAAAACCGCAAGGCCCAGCTTATCCAGCTCGCCGGATCGAATCAGCCGCTCTTGCAAGTGCAAAGCATCAACGTCGACAAGGGAAGATATTTCACGGAATCCGAACAAAATCGCCGTCGCAGCGTGGTCGTGCTCGGCGACAAAGCCGCCAAATCGCTTTTCCCCGACGAGGATCCACTCGGGAAGCCGATTCGCCTCAACGGCGAGGAATATGAAGTCATCGGGATATTCGGCAACCGCAAAACTATTTTTGGCGGTTTCGCGGAAAACTTCATGGTGATTCCCTACACCGCCTTCGAGCGGGATTTTATGTTCCGCCGTCAAGAGCTGGGGATCAACGTGATCGTCGAGAGCGAGCGTTATGTTGACGAGGTGCGAGAGAATATGCGGTCGCTCATGCGCATGCGCCGCAAAGTGCCGATCGGCCAGCCGGATGATTTCGCCATCATTACCACCGAGGCGGTGATCGAGTTCACCAAAAGCATCACCGACAAAATTGCACTGGCCTTGGTCGTGCTCTCGTCGATCGCGCTCATGGTTGGCGGCATCGGCGTGATGGTCATCATGCTGGTTTCCGTAACGGAACGCACCGCCGAGATCGGCGTGCGCAAAGCCATCGGCGCCACCCGCGGCCAAATCACCTGGCAGTTTTTGATCGAGGCGGCCACGCTTTCCGGCATCGGCGGGGTGTTGGGGCTTTTCGTTGGAATCAGCTTTGCCCTTCTGATTTCAAAACTGCTGGGCTTCCCATTCGTTTTGCCCATTGGCTGGGTCTTCATCGCCCTCTTCATGTCGGCAGGCGTCGGCCTCTTCTTCGGCATCTTCCCGGCGCGCAAAGCCGCCAAGCTGCACCCGATCGTTGCCTTGCGGCACGAATAAGTTTTGATTCCTACAAACGCGCTGTCGAGCAAAATAATTTCCCCAACGGAGTTTGTCTGTTGGGGATTTTTTTGTCACAATCTATTTTGCAGTTTCCGTTTGTTGCTTGTATTTGATAGCATGAAGGATTATGACAATCTTTTCGTTGCAGTTAGCTTTTCGTTGCAAGTTTAAACTTTTTGTTGCACTCTTTTCAAGGAAGAAGAGGAGGAAAGCCATGAAGAAAATCTTGGCCTGTTTCGTTTTGGGATGGGTTACAGCAACTCCCTCCCATGCGCAGTTTGATCCCGCCAGGCTGATCCCGGAGACGCTGCGTTATCGCTTGCAATCCGGTTCGGCCGAAGTCGGCAGCTCGACCGTTACGATCAGCCATGACAACGCCAATGGAACCATCCACATCGTCGAATCAATTTCCGGCCTCTTCGAGCAAACCGCGATCGTAACGATCCGCAACGACACCAGCTTGCGGCCGTTGACCAGCCAGGCTGTCTTTTCACGCGACAATCAATATCACGAGGTGCAATTGCATTACAGCAGCGACGGGCAACGCGTCACCGGCGAAGTTCGGCGGCCGCCGGGTTACGGCGGCGGCGGCATGATCGACGTGACATTTCCCAATGCCGCCGCCGATGTTTATGCGGCTCCTCATCTTCTGCGCGCCTCGCCTTTGCTGATCGGCAAAATCATTCAGTTTCCGCTCTTCAATGTCTTGCAGAATGAAAAAAGTTTGGCGCGGGCCTGGGTGGCAAAAATTGAAACCGTCGCCGTCGCCGCCGGACGCTTTGAATGTTTTCGTCTCGAATCCTTCCTCGGCAACTCCCGCCTGATTTTGAACATTGACACGCAATTTCCCCATCGCATTATCCGGCAAATTCTGCCGGAATTGCAGGTAAAGTTTGAGTTGGCCAAGGTTGAGTAGATAAAATCAGCGCCCGCTCAAAAATCTCTTGCGCCTTCACGGAGAATTCGGTAAATTTATCGTCGGTTGAAGTTGTAGAATTTATTCCGGCGCTCGACGAAAGTTCAACCGCTTGGCTCAACAGCGCGCAAAAAATGAATTATACCGATTATGCGTTCGGCCGTTTTGCAGCCGATATTGCGGCCGTCGCGCAACAATATCAACTCGATCTCGAGGGGCTCGAGGTGGAGCTTTTCACGCCGGGCCGCCAGGCCATTGTGGTGGAAGCCGTTGGGAACCAACGTTTTCGCGTTCACATCAATTTGGAAGAAAATCGCATCATCGCCGTCAAACAAATCACGCCGCCTCTCGTTAAAAACGCCGGCGAAGATCCGTTTGCCAAATACAAAAGCTTTATGAAATAGAATGTGTGATGGTTGCGATGTCGTTGGTTAACGCTTTGGCGACCAACGTAAATTTTTCTTGCTTCCCTTGACGAAAGCCCGTATTTTGTCGTCGTCTATGCTGAGCTTGCCTGTAATGCGTTTCAGAATTCTCGCCGTAATCGGCTGCCTTTCCGGCCCGCTTCCAGCGATTGTTGCCCCCTCGACAGCTCAGACGCTTCATATCCGCTTGTTTGAAATTTTCCATCCGCAAAGCCTGGAGATAAACTCGGAAGCGGAAAATGGTTCGACTAAAAAGTCAAACCGCGATCACAAACCGGCCAACAAGCTTTTAACGATTTCGCCATCACGCGACACGTTGAGCTGGGCTCGAATTTCTCTCACGCCGCCCTTTTTGCAGATTCAAAGCGCCGGCTTCAGCCGTTCATTGTCATTAACCGACACCATCAAACTCGCGGCTGCCGATGGATATTTTTTTGCGCTGCTTCGTCCGCGCCCAACAACGATGAAAGTCGCAGACGAAGCAAGGCTCGGCGCCCGGCGTTATGCCGGTTCAATAAAAATTTTCGTCGCCGGCAATGAACTGTGTGTCGTCAATATCACGCCGGTTGACGACTATCTCGCCGGCGTTCTCGCCGCAGAAATGCCGCAGGCTGACTTGGCGGCTCTGCAAGCGCAGGCCGTGGTTTCGCGAACTTTTCTGGTGAAAAATGATCAACGCCACCAACAAACAGGCTATCAGTTTTGCGATCTCACGCATTGCCAGACATATAAAGGAAGCGATGGCGTGACGGCTAAAATCAAACGCGCCGTTGCTGAAACAAGAGACGAAATTTTGACGTTCGCTCATCAACCGATCGCGGCCTACTACAGCTCGACCTGCGGCGGCTTCACCGGCGATGACGCCGGTGTTTGGGCTAAAACCGCAGATCAACCGTATTTGCAAAGCCTTGCCGACGCCGGCAATAAACTTGACTTTTGCAGAAATTCGCCGCATTATCGCTGGCGCAGCCGTTTACCAGCCGACAGCCTGCATGAAATTTGGCGGCAGCGACTCGGCGAACCGATTACCTCAATCGCCGTCGCCAAAAAAGGCACGGATGGCCGCGTGCGCGAGCTGGCGCTGATGGGCAATTCACTTCATCTCATCAGCGGCGAAGATTTTCGCGCCGTCACCTGCCGCGTTATCGGCTGGAACACGTTGAAGAGTACCGCATTTGATTTGCAATTTGAAAAGAATACTTATATTTTTGAAGGTCGCGGCCTCGGCCACGGACTCGGCCTCTGCCAATACGGCGCGATGGAAATGGCGCGGCGAGGCTATTCGTATCGGGAAATTTTGCGGCATTATTTTCCCGATACTGATATTCAAAGAGACAAACAACAATAAATCCGTTAGTTTCGTAGTTGCGCCTTTAGGCGCCAAACTCGGCATCAAGCTATTATTCTTGTGTGAAAAAGTTTTGCTATATTTTTATAAATCGTACGCCTGAAGAGATGGCTACAAAACGTTTAGGAATATTCTCATGAAAAAACAGTATCTCTATTGGATTGCGGGAGCGGTTATCGTTACCGGCATCGCAGCAGGATTATTTTTCTGGAAAGGCAAAAATCCCGCCGGCAAGCAAGCCGGAGAACCCTTTGTCGAGGAAGTTTCCGAGCGAAAGATCGTTCTGCGCGAGCTGCAGCCGCAAAAAGCCGATGAAGAAAAATTTTTTGAGGCGGTGCGGCAATTGAGCGGCGCCGGTTTTGATTCGCTTTCGGATGAACAAAAACTCAATACGCTCCTTCAGCTTGCCGACGATGGCGAGGCAACCATCCGTTTGTTTGCCGTGCAAAAACTCGGCGAAATCGAAACGGCTGGCAGCGGTCGCGTCGAAAAACTCATCGCCAAGCTTCAAGACGAAAATCCGTGGGTCGTCGAAGCTGCGGTTCTCGCTTTGATGAACCTGCATGCGCCGGAAGCCGCTGCGCCGCTGCGCCAATTGCTCGCCGAGCTGCAAAAGCAGCCCCAAGCCGATTACGTGCCGTTTGCCAATACCGCCATGATCGCCGTGCATGGCCGCGTGCAAACAAATGGCGAAAAAAACGAGTTCAATTTTCAACTCACGGCTTTTGCGAAATTGGAAAACAGCCGGCCGACGGAATTCAATGAGCGGGAAAAAATGGCGCTTTTTATTCTGCCGGAATTTGAGTGGTGCCTGGCTTTGCCCAATTTTAAAACCAATTGGGAGAAATTGCAAAATTCCGAATTTGCGAAACATCTGCTGCAATTGCAAGCCTGGCAGGATTTCAAAGCCGCCGCGCCTTTCAATCGTTTTTTTACGCTGCAAGAAAAACTCAATTCGGAGCTTGGGCCGTTGGGCGGCGACATGAATTATCTGATCGATCCGTTGGGCGATGAAGTCTATCTCGCCGCTTATCCTGCCGAAGCGGGAGATCGTCTTCTCCTGGCAACACCGGCCAATCTCAAGGCCCGCACCGTGAACGCCACGCTGAAGGCGCTGGGAAAAGTTCGCAGCGGCGACGTCACGATTGAAAAACAAACCTATCGCGGCGAGAGCCTGTTTCATGTTTATCTCAACAACAAGCGCGCCTCGCTGTTTCGTTATGCCGTGGTCGACGGTTTTCTCGTCATTACCGATGACGAACAGATGCTCGTGCGCGCCATTGCTTCGTACAAAGATAAAAATGAAAGCAGCCTGTCTTATCAGCCCGCTTTCCGCCAATCGCTGCAACAAACCGGCGACGCCTCGTTTTTGTTGGCCTACGTCGATCCGCAGAAATTCTTCGATCTTGACAAAGGCCAACAAATTTCCGAAACGCTTGCTGCGACGGTTGAAAAGGCGCTGCGCGAAATTACCGGTGAGCCAACGGCTCGTCCAAACGGCGTTCTGCCATCAACGCCGGCCGTTGTTGCCGAGGCGGTCGACGGCCAAACTTTGCGCTTCATTCCCGCCAATACGATTTTTTGTTATGCAACCACGGCGATCAAGCCGCAGCCGTTTTGGCATTATGTGACCACGCGACGCGCGGAGAAAGAGGCGATCAAAGCTTTCGAGACGCGCAGCAATCTCAATCTCGAACGCGATCTCATCAGCAAGATTGACAACCAACTGCTGTGCTTCTTTGCCGGCATCGACACCACCGGCCCGCGCTTTTTCTGGCGGCAGTTGCTCGGCGTTCGCCTGCGCGAGTCGCGAGGTATGGAAAAATACTGCACGAAATTGCTGAAATATCTCTATTCACCCAAGGATGACATTCAAGTTGAAACGTATGCCGGTTTCAAGATTCATTATGTGCAAAGCCCGACGACATTCGAGCCGAACTTTGCGATGGTCGATGATTATTTGCTGGCGGCCTTCGATCGCGCGACCCTCAAAGCCGCGATTGACTCCGGACAAAAACGCGCTGCTTCGATTGAACAAAACGCCGAATTTATCGCGGCGCGCAATCGTATCAATGCTTCCGAAAATTCGCTCGCTTGTTTCAATCCGGGAATTTTCCTGGATAATTATCGGAGTTATTTGGCGGCGTATGATCGCGTGACCAATCGCTTTGATCGGCGCGACGTGGAAATGCGAATCGAGCCGCTGTTTGCGCTGGTCAAATCCACTGTTGAGGTTGGCGCCGGGAAGTTCAGCGCGGAGGGAAATGGGGAGATGGTTTTGGGGATGAAGTGAAATTTTCGTAGTGATGGCTTAAGCATTGAATCTTGGATTTGAAGATGGGGGTTACAAAATTTCGAGCGGTTTTCATGCTTCTCAATTCTTGTGCCTGAAGGCACTACTACAAAAGTATTGTGTCATGATCAAAAAGCGTCTCCTTTTTATAGCCGTGGCCGTTCTCTCCGCTTGGATGATCCAATCGTGCTCAACCGGGCCGGAACCCAAACCGCCTGCCGCCGTTGACACAAACACTGTAAAGACAAACAACGCGCCTGCGCTCTCTATAAGCGACCTCGACGCTGACGGTTTTCCTGATGCCTATGAGTTGGACGATGAAACCGACCGCCGCAACTTTCGCCGCTGGTTCGTCTCGATTGCGGCGTCACAACTCTACAAAGAAGATCCGGCCTGGCGCCAAGATGATCGCGACTGCGCCGGACTCATTCGTTTTGCGTATCGCGAAGCTTTGAAGCGGCACGATACCAATTGGCTCCGCAGCAAGCCGTTTCTCGTTGATGCGGCCATTGCCGACGTGCGCAAATACAATTACCCCGACGTGCCGTTTTTGCAAACCAAAATTTTTCGGACGCGCGAGGGCAATTTTAGCGAGGCAGACTTAAACGATACGACATTTGCCGTTACCGCGCTCGCCGCGAAGCTGCGCAGTTACAACACGGTGTTTCTCGGCAAATCTTTGGAAAGCGTGCAGCCCGGCGATATGCTGTTCTATTTAAATACCGGCGATGCGAAGATGCCGCAGCACTCGATGATTTTCGTCGGCGATCCGAGAAGGGCACCGAGTTTTGATGATTACGTTATTTATCACACCGGTCCGCGCGATGACGATTCCGGTGTTTTAAAAAAAGTGCGCCTAACGGATTTGCTCAAGCATCCCGACGCGCGCTGGCATCCGGCGCCGGAGAATCGGTATTTTTTGGGTTATTATCGCTGGAAAATTCTGGATTAGTTGCTGGTGGCGGTTGTCGGAGGTCGAATCTGTAGATGAATTGAATGAGGTGCCATCATGAAAAATAAACTTGTTTTTTGGGCATTGGGCATTGTGCTACTACCCGGCTTCATGCCATTTGCGCAAGCTCAGTACTTCAGCCTCGAAACGCCCAAAATTTATTCACGCGGCGAAAAAGTGATCGTCAACTTATCGTCGCAAGAAGTCGCGGGGTCGATCTTTTTCCGGGCGTATAAAATCGAAAACCCCAAGACGTTTTTCCAGCGCCAGTCTGATCCGCACAGCCCGCAGCAATTGTTGAGCGTGCGCGAGGCCAATGCGATCGACATTCTGCGCTCATCGCGCCAGCGTTTGCAGCGCGATCAGCGCCAGGTTTTTCGCGACAACATGTCGGCGCAGACACGTTCGACGGTGAAGAACACCCTGGGTTTGGAAACGTTCTCGGTCGGTGCGCGCGCCAGTCGTTTGCTTTCGGTGCTCAAGGATTATCCTTTGCTCTTGACGTGGGAAGTCACGGAATTTAAAAATCCACAGGAGTATTCTTACCGCGACGTCGAAATCGCTTTGAAAGAGCCGGGCGCGTATTTGATCGAAGCGTTCAACGAAAAGCTGATGGCGCATACCGTCGTGGTGATTTCCGATCTCGGCATGATCACCAAAAGCTCGCCGGATGGCATCCTGGTTTTCGTTTCCAACAAACAAACCGGCGAGCCGGCGGCGGGAGTGAATTTGAGTTTGATTCGAGATCGCCAGGAGCAAGCGACGGCGATCACGGACAAAAACGGTATCGCGCGTTTCGCGGTGACAAAAGATTCAGGCGAGGATGACAGCTCTCTGCTCCTTCTCGGCCAGAAGGAAAATCATCTCGCGCTTTCCGATCTTTATTACTGGGGCTTTGGCGAAACGCGGCAATTCGTCGTTCACGCTTATACCGAACGCCCGATTTATCGCCCTTCGCAGATTGTTTATTTCAAGGGCATGGTTCGCGTCGCGACGGAAAAAGGCTACGAAGTGTATGGCAATCAAAATGTCGAGGTTAAAATCAACGATCCGCGCGGCAATGAAATTTATCGCCAAACGCTGAAAACCAATGCGAACGGCACCTATGGCGGCGAGTTGACGCTTGGCGAGGAGCCGCCGCTGGGAAGTTATGAACTCACGACTTCAATTCCCGACGGCATCACGCATTACGCTTCGTTCAAAGTTGAAGAATACAAAAAGCCGGAATTCAAAGTCGAGGTGACGCCGGACAAGGAGCATTATGCCAACGGCGATTTGATTACCGCCACCATCAAGGCCGATTATTATTTCGGCAGTCCGGTGGCGAATGCGCAGGTCGATTATTACATTTTTCGCGGCCGGTATTGGCGGCCGTGGTGGTATGGCACCGAGTATGCGTGGTATTATGACGACGAAGCCAACGATAACGAGAGCAATTCGTACCGCGCCGAGCTGTTGGAGAGCAACACCGCTTATCTCGATGAAAACGGCCGCTTCATGCTGACGTATCAAACGCAAAAGGGAGCGGAGGAGGTTGATTATTACTATCGCCTGGAAGCGCGCGTGGTCGATGCGAGCCGGCGGCAGATCATCGGCTCGAAGCAGGTGGTGGTGACGCGAGGCCTGTTCATGGTTTCGAGTTACACCAACAAATATGTTTATTCCCCCGGCGAAGAGGCGACGATCACCATCAAAACCGAGGATTTCAAAAACAATCCGGTTGTCGCCAAAATTTTTTTGGAAGTTTACAGCCGCGAATGGAAGTCGGGCTTCGGGTGGGAGAACAAAAAGAAAATTCATTCGCAAACGGTTGACACCGATGCCAATGGCAACGTCGCGGCCAAATTCAAGACGAATGAAAGCGGTTACTATTTTATTTCGGCCAGCAGCGTTGACAGCCGCGGCAATAAAATTTCGACCGAAGATTATTGCTGGGTGAGCTCCGGGGCGGGCTACTATAGTTATGATTCAAAGGGCATCGAGATCATTCCCGACAAGCCGAGTTATCAAGCCGGCGAGGTGGCGCACGTGCTGGTGGTTTCGCCGGTGAAAAATGTTTGGGCGTTGGTCACCGCCGAAGGTCCGACGATACTCGATCAGCAGGTGGTGAATATCAAAGGCACGTCACAGGTCGTCGACATTAAAATCGAAGCAAAGCATCAACCCAATTTTGCTTTTGCAGCGGCGCTGCTGGCGAACGATGAATTTTATTCCGCCAGCAAGAACGTGCTGGTGATTCCGGCGGAAAAATTTCTCAACGTCGAAATCAGCGCGAATAAAGAAATCTACCGCCCGCAGGACGACGGCGAACTGACGATCAAAGTCACCAACAAAGACGGCAAAGGGGTTGCCACCGAGTTGTCGGTGGGCATCGTTGACGAGAGCATTTACGCGCTGGCGCCGGACATCACGCGCGACATCAAAAAAGTTTTTTACAGCAAACGTCACAATCGCATCAGCACGCATTCGTCGATTTATTTCCGCTTCTACGGCTATTCGCGCGGGCTTGGCGCATGGGCCGCCAAACAAACGGCGGGATTTTCGCGCCGCGGTTTTGCCGATGTCAAAGCGGACAAATTCAAGGAAGCGCGCGTGCGCAAGGATTTTCGCGACACGATGTTTTGGCAGGCGCAAGTGCGCACCGGCAGCGACGGCGTCGCCAAGCTGAAGATTCATTTTCCGGATAATCTCACGACCTGGCGCACGACGGTTCGCGCCATTTCCGAGAAAACCGAAGTCGGCGAAAAAATTTACAAGACCATCGCGCGGCAGGATTTGATCGTGCGCATGGAAACGCCGCGCTTTTTCATTCAGGGCGACGAGCTGACCATCTCGACTATCGTACACAATTATCTTTCGCAGGATAAACAAGCCAAAGTGAGTTTGCAAGGCCAGGGCGTTGCGATTGAGCCGGCAGGAGAGAAGTTGATTACGGTGCCGCAAAACGGCGAGAAGCGCGTCGATTGGACAGTGCGCACCAATAATGTTGGCACGGCGACATTGACCGCGAAAGCGCTGACGAATGAAGTCTCGGACGCGATGCAGCTCAGCGTGCCGGTGCTGCCGCATGGCCTTAAAATGTCGGAAGCCACGGTTGTCGATATCGAAGAAGAAAGCGCCGTGCGCGACAAAACCATCATCATTCCAAACGACGCGAATCCGGCAACGGCGGAGTTGTACGTTTCGGTTTCGCCTTCTCTGGCTTCGTCGATGTTATCCGCGCTCGAAGATTTGGCCGGCTATCCGTATGGCTGTGTCGAGCAAACGATGAGCCGGTTTTTGCCCACCGCGGTGGTGGCATACACGGCGAAAAAGCTCGGTCTCAATTTAAAGCTGCAATTGATGAATGAGCTGCCGAAGATGATCGACAAAGGACTCAAGGCGCTGTACAATTATCAACACGGCGACGGCGGTTGGGGTTGGTGGGAGAATGACACGACGCATCCATACATGACGGCGTATGTCGTTTATGGCCTCGCGTTGGCGAAACAGGCGGGCCATAAAATTTCGGATGAGGTGCTGACACGCGGCGCCAATTCATTGGCTGAACAGCTTGTGCGGGCCAAGCTTTCCACCAAAGAAATTTCCGGACTGTGGAACGGCGGCGGCAGCGCGTATGACTTTATCGATGCGACGACGCAGGCGTACATGCTCTATGCGCTGCAAACTGCACAAAAAGCCGGTGTGAAAGTTGATGCGGCGCTGGATGCGCAATTGGCCAAATTGCAAAAAGCCGATATTAACGATTACGCGCGCTCGCTGCTGGCGATGGTTTCATACAGCCAAAACAAAACCGACCTGGCGAATCAACTGGCGTCGCAGATCGAGGCCAATTGCATCGAGACCGGCACGGCGTGCTCATGGGGCGGCAAATCGTGGCACTACAACTGGCAGGACGATTATGTCGAAACCACGGCGTTTGCGGTGAAATCGCTGGTGCAGGTGAAATACGGCAGCCCGCGTATCAACAGCGGCATTCGCTATTTGCTCACGCAGAAGCGCGGCAACGCCTGGCGCTCCACCAAAGACACCGCGATGATCATCTTCGCGCTGGTCGATTATCTTGAAAAGAGCAGAGAGCTTGATCCGAATTACAAGGTGAAAATTTATCTCAACGACAAACTCGTCTTCGAGAAGCAAATGACCAAGAACGAAGCGTTGATGCCCGAGCAGTCGATCCGCCTCAACGGCGGCAATTTGCTTCTCGGCGACAATCGCATTCGCATCGAGAAGGATGGCCCAGGCAAATTTTACAGCACGTTTCGCAGTGTTTACTACGCTGCGGGTGAAAATCTGAAGGCGAGCACAACCGGCTTCGGCGTGAAACGTGAATATTTCAAACTTATGCGCCAGCGAACTTCGGATGGCATTCAATATGCCAAATCTCCCTTCACCGGCACGTTGCGTTCCGGCGACGAGGTGCTGGTGAAAGTCACGGTGACTTCAAATACTGATTATGAATATTTCATGCTCGAAGATCCGCTGCCTGGCGGCGTCGAGGTGATCAAAGATGAAAGCGGATACAACATCATCGGCGAGTCGGCCTATCGTGGTCCGAGAGAGCAAGAATACGAAGGCGAGGGAGACAGCGGCTATTGGTACGCCGCCAAAGAGTTTCGTGACGAGAAGGTGACGTTCTTTGCAACGCGCTTGCCGGTTGGACGGCACGAGTTCACGTATCTGCTCCGCGCCCAAATTCCCGGCGACTATCACGTGATGCCGGCGACTGCGACTTTGATGTACTATCCGGAGTACCAAGGCAATGGGAATGAGGCGAGGGTGAGGATTATAGAATAAAGTTGTTGGGTGCCGGCTGCGCGTTTTGTTAAAAATTGACATTGATTTTTAAGCGCAGAGACATTATCTTGATCATAGCAATGGGAACGAAACTTTTTTAGCCAATAAGCGCGAATCGAAGGGGATGAGAAAAATTGCCATATCGCATTGAATACTCACCCGAGGCTGAAGACCACTTGCGTGCATTGACGACTCGCCAACGAGGGATTGTTTTGGACACCGTGGACGAGCAGTTGCTTCACCAACCAACTATTGAGACCCAGCAGCGCAAGCCGATGCGTCCGAATCCGATAGCTCCCTATGAGCTTCGCATCGGCAATCTTCGAGTATACTACGATGTGGAAGAAGAACCCGAGTTTGTAGTTAATATTCGCGCCATCGGAATCAAGATACGCCATCAAGTGCGCATCGGAAAGGAGATTGTTGACCTATGAAAACAATTGAATTGGTTAGTGCAACTGCTCCGCTTTCGGAATATGCACAAAAGGTAAATCATGAACCGCTTATTCTCACAACTGACGGCAAGCCAATCGTCGCGTTGGTGTCTGTTGAAAACACTGATATGGAAACAGCAGCGCTCAGCTACAATCCGAAATTTCTTGCGATCATCGAACGGTCACGCGCGCGGCAGAAAGCCGAGGGCGGAATTTCGAGCGACGGAATGCGCCGGCGGCTGGGATTGAAACAAAACACGCGGTTAAAAACAACACGCCGGACTCAGCAACGAAAACGTACAAGAACTCATTAAGGAGACTTGTCATGTCGAGTGTAACGATTGATCTGCCTGATCCACCCAGCAATGCGCCTCCGATAGAATATTGGATCGATGACTATCTCGAGTCCCTCAGGCCGACTTTGAAGGAAGCGTTTCAGGATGCCTTCCGCCAATGGCTGGAACGGAACGATGCCAAAAGCATTGAAAAGAATCCTTTCGAGATGTCATACGATGAATTTGAGAAATTATCGGAAGACGAGCAAGATGAAGTAAGCTGGCAGGCATTCTCACGCCATAAGCCTTGGCTCGACGAGCAACTACGAAAACATGATGCGGAGTGGATTGTCGTGATTGGCGGAAAAGTGGAAAAATCGTCGCCAACTTTAGATAATTTGCCAACAAAAAGCGCGATAAGAAAACTTGGGCGGGAAAAGGGATTTGCGCCATTTTTATTTATTCAGGAACCTCTTATTGAGGAGAACGCCTCCGCGTTTAGTTGAAGGCGCAGGAGAGAAAAACAATTGTCATGTAAAAGGCATGCACTAATGACAAACCGGTGATTTGGGAACTTCTTGACAACGGCAGTCGCGCCGTTTTCAAATATCAAATTCACAGTTTTTCCTTAACCTCAATTTCGTGGAGGCTGTCTATGAAACGGGGAATCGCTTTTCTCGTTTTGGCGCTCCTCATGATCGCGCCGGCGTTTGCTGGCGCCGAGGAGCCACTCGTCACCATCAAGCCGGAAAAGCCAACGGTGGGCGCGGAGATCACGATCCGCTACAATCCGCTGGTGAAAGGAGCGATGCTGTTTGGCGCCGAGGCGGTGGAGTTGCAGGTGCTGGTGTTCCGAGGCGGTGAAGTATCCCAGCTCTTCAACGACCGGACGAAAATGCCGATGCTGCTGGAAGCGCCAATGAAAAAGCAGGGCAAAGTATGGGAAGCACGAATTAAACTCGAAGACCCGCTGAGCAAGTTCGGCATGATCCGATTCGCAGCGGAAAAGGTCGTCGATACGAATCAGGACAACTACTGGGACTTTTTTGTTTACGGCAAGGGCGGGCAGCCGGTTCAAGGCGCACACCTGGATCGCTCTCTGTCGTATTTGTATCCGGGTTTGCCCTCGCGAGACTTCAAGCGCGAAAAGAATTTATCCCGCGCCCTTGAGGAAGCGCAGGCGGAAGCCTCGCTCCATCCCAGGCAATGGCAGACACAATTCCGCTTGTGGGAAATCGAGCTCGCCCAAAAACGTGATACCACACTGTTCGGCCCCATCGTCAAAGAGCTTGATGCCATGTCCACTCAATTTGGCGATAACGAGGAGGTGCTGGCGATGATCAGCGCATGGTATAAAAGACTCCAGCGCAACGAAAAGGGGCAGGCCTTGCAGGAGCGCCTCATCGCCAAAAATCCCAGGGGAAAATTTGCCCGGCAGACCAGGCTGCAAAAAATCTATGAAACTCGCGAATCAGCGCAGATGGCCGAACGCGCGCTTGAATTCATCAAGGAGTTTCCCGATGCCGAACCGGATGAGAAATCAACCGTCATCGCCGTGCTGGTGAATGCCAAACAATTCGATAAGGCCGAAGAGGTTCTGGCGACGCTGCCGGCGCCAAATGGGAATTTATTAAACAATCTCGCCTGGCCCTATATTGAAAATGATATCAATGTGGCGCGCGGCGTGGAATTGGCCCGAAAGGGCGTCGAGGCACTGAGAAAACCGGAGCCAAACGCCAGGCCGCTTTATTTTCCTTCAAAAACCTTGACTTTCGCGGCGCAGTTTGATATATTTTAATTTGAGATTGCACCAGCCGAAGTGGTGAAACTGGTAGACGCGCTGCGTTCAGGGCGCAGTGGGCGTACGCCCGTGGGGGTTCGAGTCCCCCCTTCGGCACTAAACGCCAGAACGATTCGATTCTGGCGTTGTCGTTTTATGATGCAGAAATCACCTTATGCGAAATTCCGAAAACAAACCGATTGCCCACAATCGCAAAGCCCGGCATAATTATGAGATTTTGGAAAAATACGAAACGGGCATCGTGCTCGCCGGCACGGAGGTGAAAAGCTTGCGCGACGGCCGGGCGAATTTTAAAGACTCGTATGCGGCGGTGCGCAACAACGAAGTCTGGCTGTATGGCATGCACATCAGCCCGTATTCGCACGGCAATATCAACAACCACAATCCGGAGCGCGACCGCAAGCTGCTGCTGCATCGCAACGAGATTCGCCGGTTGATCGGCAAAACCAAAGAAACCGGCTTGACGCTCGTGCCGCTGCAGCTTTATTTTAAAAACGGCAAGGTCAAAGTCGAGCTGGCGCTGGCAAAAGGCAAGAAGCAATACGATAAACGCGAGGCGATTGCAAAACGGGAGGCGGATCGTGAAACAAAGCGCGTTTTCAGAGCGCGGCGCGCAACATATTGAAGCTTGCAACGAAAAGGGAACTGCAACGAAAATTTTTTAAGATAAATATGACCAACGTTTACGACGAGCTTCTGCAGCGCGGTTTTATTCAACAGGTTTCCAACGAAGCGGCGCTGCGTGAAAAACTTTCCAAAGAGAAAATCACCTGCTATATCGGCTTCGATCCGACCGCCGACAGCTTGCACGCCGGCAGCTTGGTGCCAATTATGGCGCTCGCCCACATGCAACGTTTCGGCCACAAGCCGATCGCGATTTTGGGTGGTGGCACCACCATGATTGGCGACCCGAGCGGCAAAACCGAAATGCGAAAAATGCTCACGCGCGAGCAGATCGTTGCCAACGGCGAGAAAATCAAACAGCAGTTTGCGCGCTTTCTCGATTTTGAATCCGGCCAGGCGCTTTTTATCGACAATGCCGAATGGCTGCTCGACTTGAATTATATCGACTTTTTGCGCGACATCGGACGGCATTTCAGCGTCAATCGCATGTTGGCCGCGGAAGCTTATAAAATCCGTCTGGAAACCGGCCTTTCTTTTATTGAATTCAACTACCAGGTTTTACAGGCGTATGATTATTTGATCTTGCACCGTCGTTACGGGTGCACGTTGCAAATGGGCGGCAACGACCAGTGGGGAAATATTTTGGCCGGAGTGGATTTGATTCGGCGCATCGAGGGGGTCGAGGTCGAGGCCATCACCTTTCCTTTGCTGACGACCGCCGACGGCAAAAAGATGGGCAAGACCGCGGCCGGCGCGGTTTGGCTGGATGCCGAAAAATTTTCGCCGTACGATTTTTATCAATATTGGGTGAATGTGGATGATCGCGACGTCGGGCGATTTCTGAAATATTTTACTTTTCTCCCGTTCGACGAGATTAAAAAACTCGAAGCGCTGCAGGGCGCGGATTTGCGGCAGGCCAAGGCCGTGCTGGCGTATGAAGTCACGAAGAATGTGCATGGCGAAGCGGCGGCGCAGCAGGCGCGCCAGGCGGCACAGACTTTGTTTGGCGACGGCGCGTCATCTGATGCCGTGCCGCAAATCAATCTGCCGAAAAAAAAGTTTCAGCACGGCCTGGGCGTGATCGAGCTGTTTGTCGCGGCGGGTTTGGCCAATTCGAAAAGTGAAGCGCGCCGCTTGATTACACAGGGCGGGGCTTATGTCAATCAACGGCGCATTGAATCCATCGAAGAAAAAGTCGATTTAACCGACGCTCGGGAAGGCTTCATGATGTTGCGCGCCGGCAAAAAGCGGTATCAAAAAGTCGTCGTCGACGTGGATTAAATAAAAAGGCTGCGTTCTCAAAGCCTCCGCATAACACGATGCCCTGAGCGCGCAGCCGGCGTGGAATAACCGCAAAATTTACACCTTGCTTTGAATCTTGGGGGACTTCACGCGCACCACTTTGAAATTGTACTCGTTGACATAGACTTCTTTTAATTTTCCATCCGGCGTTTCGATTTGAAAGCGATAGAACCAACCGCCGTTTTCGTGTTTCAATCGCCACCGCATCACTTCACCGGCAACGGCGGCCTTGGCGACAAGCTCCGCGCGCTTTTGGGCCAGCATTCGCGCTTGCAGCCGGCGGCGGCCATTTTTTGAATCGATGATAATCGTATCAAGAGCGCTGGTGTAGGCGTCAATCACAGCCTTGAATAAGGTGTCACCCTGCATGACGTAAACTTCGTAAACCATTTCGGGTTCATCTCCTCGCCGTTCAATGAACTCGACTCGGCCGGCCCCAACCTTGCTCAAGGCCACCTGGTGGGCGCGATCTTCGCCAATGAGCTTGCGTCCTTGATTTTGCGCAAACCCCGACTCTGAAAACCCCACAGCCCAAATGCTCAACAGCATCAGAGCATGCTTCATAAGCTCCTCCATAAATGTAATTGCGGTGAATTTAATGATGCCCACCATCACAAGCTCTATATCTTTAGTAATATAAGCGCGGCAGGTTGATTTTGCGGAAAGGCGCCGGCGGCGTGCAGAAAATTTTTTCAAAAATTTAAAATCACAAATCCGGGAAATGCGCCGGCAGTTTGGTTAAATCTTCCGGCGTGTTCAGATTAAACATGGCTTCCGGATCGGCAGGCGGGATGACATGAAGAGCCAGCTTCGCAAGGACGGCGTGCACGCGCAGATCACGATTTTGCACGGCGTTCTCGATAACAGGCAAAGCGGATTTCGACCACAACGCGCAGAGCGGCTGCAGACCGGCGGGCGTCTTAGTCAAAATAACTTGCGTGGTGCGCGGAGCAGCGAGAAGCTCGTCGATCGCGGACGATTTGAGGCAGGGAAAATCGCAGGCGAGAAAAAAATTCCATTCGAAGGGAGAATGCACCAAGCCGGCGTGAATTCCGGCGAGCGGTCCGCAACCGGGGTAATGATCCGGCAGCGTCGGCCAGGGGAAACGCGCGTATTCGGCGGGGGAGTTGGTGACGATAAAAATTTGTTGAGCCGGTGGAATCGCGGCGGCAACCCGCTCGATGATCGATTTGCCCTCGATAACGAAAAGCGCTTTATTTCGGCCAAAGCGGCGGCTTTTGCCACCGGCTAAGATGTAAAAATGCATCTTCGTCTTTTGAAATTTTGGTCATGGGAGGGCTCGCCCGGTTTTGTTTAGGCTTTCTCCAAAATAGAATTTTTTGTCACGGCTGTTGTTACGACCTCGACGATCGCATTATAATCCGGAATGCCGCACAGCGGATCGCAAACGCCGCGGCGGATGAGATGGTTGCCTTCCGGCCAGTGCACCTGCAAATTGCCGGGCCGAATCGGCGCGATTTTCACCCGCCCGTTAAATTCGCCGAGGTTGTTTTTCAAAACCACCGGCGCGCCCTCGCTGAGACCCAGCGCTTTGGCATCTTCCGGACTCATGAAAACATCGTCGCGCCGGCCGCCGGTCAGTGAATCATATTCCGACTGCACCATCGAGTTGAACTGCTTGCCGCGGCGAGTGGTGACGGAGAATTGGCCGTTCGCCAACTGCCGTTCCGGCGGCGTGAGAACGGCGAAATGCGCCTTGCCATTCGCGGTTTTGAAATGCGGCCCGTCGCAGAGACGAATGCCGCCCCATTGCACCGCGTCGCCTTGCTTTTTGAGATATTGAATGCCGTGATAAAACGGCACGGCTTTGGCAATTTCGTCGCGAATCTGTTTGGCGTTCTCAAAATGAATGTGCGCGCTGCGCTGCGGGTGAACCCGCTCCGCCAATTCCATGAAAATTTCCCACTCGGATTTTGCTTCGCCGATGCGGCGGCCGGGAATTTCGGGGGAAAAATAAATCATGCGCTCCGTCGAGGTTTCCGTGCCGCCGCCTTTTTGCTCATAGCGCGTTTGCGCCGGCAGTAGAATCACGGTATCCGCCGGCTCCCGCAACATTTGCGGCGAAAGCACGATGTCCTGATGCACCCGCAACGGCACGCGCTGCAACGCCTTGCGCACAAAATCCGGCTCCGGCAGCGTCTCGAGAAAATTGCCGCCAGCGGAATAGAGCAGGTCGATTTTTCCATCGTGCGCCGCGCTGATCATTTCGACGGCATTCAATCCTTTCGTCGATGGCACGGCAAATCCCCACAACTTCGCGAAGTGTTGGGCATTTTCTTCATTCACCGGCAAGCCGCCGGGAAATTGATTCGGCACGCAGCCGACTTCGGCGCCGCCCTGCACGCCGCTGTGGCCGCGAATCGCCATCAAGCCGCATTTCGGGCGACCGATGAAACCACGCGCGAGACAAAGATTGATGATGGCCTTCACATTCTCGACGCCGTGGGCATGTTGGGTGATGCCCATGCTCCACACGAAAATGCCGCGTTGCGCTTTCGCCAGCATTTCAGCGAAGCGCAGCATCTCCTCTCTGGAGGCGCCGGAAGATTTTTCCAACAGCTCCCAGGATTGTTCGGCGAGCGCTTCTTTCAATTCATCGAAGCCGGCGCCGTGATCGCGAATGAATTTGGCATCGATCCAATCGCGCTCGATCAGCGTTTTCACCACGCCGTTGAGAAAAGCGATGTCGCCGCCGATGTGAATTTGGAAAAAGGCGTCCGCGAGCTTGGTGCCGAACAGCGCGCTCTCGAAAACCGACGGCACCCAGTAGCGTTCCAAACCGGGTTCGCGGTACGGATTGATCACGACGATTTTCGTGCCCTGCTTTTTGGCGTAATACATGTACTTCGTCGTCACCGGCTGATTGTTGGGCGTGTCGCTGCCGATGAAAACCAGCAAATCCGTGCCGAGCCAATCTTGATACGAACAGGTCGAGGCCGCGACGCCGAGCATTTGCTTGAGCGCGACAGTGCTGGGCGCATGGCAAATTCGCGCGGAATTGTCAACGTTGTTCGTGCCGAGAAAACGCGCGACTTTCTGGGCAGCGTAATAAACTTCGTTGGTGAGGCCGCGCGAGGTGAGATAAAAAGCGAGACGCTGCGGATCGGTTTGGCGAATGCGCTCGGCGATGATTCGATAAGCCTCTTCCCAACTGAGGCGTCTAAATCCGTATTCGCCCTTTCTTCTGATGGCGGGATACGGCAGGCGCCCGAGTTCTCGAAGTTCCTTGGCATTTTTCTTTGCTAAAATGGAAGCTTCTTCGAGACATTGCATATCGAGCGCCGGCGCGGTATTCAGACGCAGGAGATTGAGCCGCACCAAGCACAAGTGTACGCCTGACATCGTAAAATCACGCATGCCGGTCGTGCCGAGCGCGCAGCCGTCGCACACGCCGCGGCTGAGAATGCGCCACGCATACGGCAACTGATCGCGATTTTCCCACGCGATTTTCAGCATCTCCCAATAATGATTCGGCTTCACCTGGCCGAGGCCGTTGGGAACGAGCGAGACCCACGAGGAGGGATTCCAAAATTTTCGAGGCATTGCTTGACTTCTCCGCGCCTGAGTTGTGTCGGTTCTTCCTGAGAAAAATCTCAACTGATTGAAAGATACTCAGGCGCGAGGAGAATGTCAAGGGGCAAAGGCGGGCATTATTCTCTCAAAGCCTTGGCGGCACTGTGGAGACATTTCACAAAGCAAGCCTCATTCAACCACCACGGCGGTTCCATAAACCAAGATCTCGGCGGCATTGGCCATGATGTAGCTGGTCGAGAAGCGCACGTCCACAATCGCGTTGGCGCCAAGTTGTTCCGCGTGGGCGATCAGGCGGTCGAGCGACTGGTCGCGAGATTCGGCCAGCAGTTTCGTATATTCTTCAATCTCGCCGCCGATGATATTTTTGAACACCGCCATAATATCCTTGCCAATGTGCCGCGCCCGCACGGTGTTGCCCTTCACCATGCCGAGTGTCTTCACAATGCGTTTGCCGGTAATCGTGCTGGAAGTGACGACAATCATCGCTGCACCTCCTTCTGATACTTGTCGGTTCTTGCCGTGAAAAGCTTTTCGCGAATGACCGAGATCAGAAGAATCACCAAGCCGCCGATGACGGCGATGATTCCGGCTTTGACGATAACCGCGAGCTCCGGATCGGCAATAATCGCTTCCACCGCTTGGAAGCCGCCATAGGTCAGCAAGATGACACAGCCGATTGAGAACACGATCCAACCCACGCCGCGCTCCAGGCGGTTGTAAATGCCGACCCAATAACGATCCCATACCTCCGGGGCTGGTTTGGTAAATTGCATGGTTTTCGTCACCTCCTTTAATTTTAAGCGCGGACAAAGGCCTCTTGCGAAACGTCCAGCGCCGCATCGTGCGAGCCGACCAGGCCGAGCGCCGTGTAATAAGCGCGCCGTTTATGTTTTTCCACCAGAACACCGAACGCCTGCATATCGCCCGCTTGACATCGGGAAATGAGCCGCTCATCGTCCGGCGGTTCCGGCGGCGGGGTGTTGTTCATTCAATGATTGATACACTTGAGGCGTGAATTTATTCAGAAAAGACGCCGCTTCCTCGTTATATTTATTCGGAAGGAACCCTCTTCGCCGCCTCTTGCCTGCCGCCGATCTGGAACACGAAGCTTTTGGCTTTTCCATCCGGGCCGAGATCGAATGTTAAATCGACCGCCGATCGTGTCATGGAGAAGTCACGCTCCGAATGCGCGACGATTTCAAAGCGGCGCGCGCCATAGAAATTGGCCAGCAGCTTGTCGCCTTCCCGCGTAATCGTGAAATACCGGCCCGGACTCACCTCATAGCGGCCAACGTAGCGGTCGAGAAGGTTGGGCGCGAGCGCGATCACTTTTTCGGCGCTGGCCGCCGGCGGTCCAAGCTCGACCGGCTCGGGCAATTCTCGCAGCCAAATGTTGCGAAAGCGCACCGGACTGCCGTGGTCCTGCAACAACAACGGGAGTTTGTCGGGATGGGCTTTGTAAGGGTCATATTCCAGCCAGTTCGTTGGCCCCCACAGCGCAACGTTGTCCTGAACAAGGACACCATTGTGCAAGAGGGTCAGTCGGCCGGGCCGCACAAGATTGCCGCCGTCATCGAAGCGCGGCCGGCGGAAAACGATGTCGTAACTTTGCCACTCGCCCGGCGGCCGGCTGGCGTTGACCAGCGGCGGGTATTGACCATAGATGCCGGCCGCCTGGCCATCTGCATAAGTCTGATTTTTGTACGAGTCGAGCACCTGCACTTCATACAGGCCCATCAAATAAACGCCGCTATTGCCGCGATCCTGCCCCTGGTCTTGCTCGAGTGTCGGCGCGGCCCATTCGATATGCAATTGCACATCACCCCAGCCCGATTTGGTTTGAATATCCCCGCTGCCTTTAACCGCCATCATGTAGCCATTCTCGACTTTCCATTTCGCCGGTTCGCCCTTCGCCGTGCTCCATTGCGAAAGATCTTTGCCGTCAAACAAGATCACTGCATCCGAGGGCGGCGCGGCGAGTCGATCAGGTTGTCCAGGCGTCACCACTGCTGGATGCGGCCGATTCATGTCGTGAATCTTCCAGGGCGAGGGGGATTGCGCCAGGCCGCTGCCGGCGAGGCCGATGGCGCCAATCAAAATAAATTGCGCAGATTTGAGAAGCATGAGTTTCCTTTTTTGAAATCAAGTTACGCCGGATGGATTACGCGTTTTTTAAAAAATTCTTTCGCCGAAGATCGCCGAAAAAATTAAAAAATAATTCGGCGACAGTCGGTGTTTTCGGTGGATTTCGGTGGAGAGCTTTTTTGCATAGCATCTGTAAAAATCACGTCATGCTCCTGTTACGCCTTATTTCTTTTGCGCCGGCGGGACGTACTCCGGCGGCAGGACCGAGCCCTCGCCAAAGAAAAACTGTTCCATGGCCTGGTCGAGAACTTTGCTGGCGTTGGGGTCGGCCAGATTCAGGCGGTATTCGTTGATGATCATGATTTGCTGCTGCACCCACATTTTCCAGGCTTGTTTGGAAACGTTCTCGTAGATGCGTTGACCCAGCTCGCCCGGCTGCGGCGGCTCATCCAGGCCTTCCATTTCGCGGTTGAATTTGACGCAGTGGACAAGGCGTGGCATATCAGAACCTCTTTGGGTTAATTCAATGTCATTGTTTGGTTATGATTAAATGTATAGAATTGGCGGGAGAGAGACAAGAGATTTTTTCAACTGCTGGAGTAAGCCCCAAGTGAAGCTTCGACTTGGGCAAAGACGTGTTCCAAAATTTGCAAAGCTTGCTGCCCAAGTCGGACTGGTGCCGCGTCGCCGGTCTTAAGCTTAATCGTTACCAATTCTTATTATTCTATGCAAGATTCAGCTTCTCACCTGCATAAACTTGCATAGAATAATCATAAAAATACTATATATTGTATTTATATTTAATTTTAAATACAATATATAGCCTGGCATACTAAATGCTAAATTAATGTAGCTTTAAAAGGTTGCGCTGTATCTACACATAAATGTTTTCCCCCCCAGACGTTGCTGTGCAGTTGTTGTTTTGTTATTCAGTCGGAATAGAGAAAGAACGCAATTTTGCACGTGTCACGCATGAAACTTCGACAGAGTGGTAAAGGCTGTTTCATTCCTTTCTGATCTGATAAACTTGAGTATCATTTTAATTCACTGTCCTTTCATTATTTAATGAGGAGACGAAGCATGTTGCGAAAAGCTTTGTTTACAGGTTGCGCTTTGTTCCTGCTGCCGGCCTTGTTGCTCGCGCAAGATGGCAAGCTGCGCGGCACGGTCAGCGACCGGGAATCGGGCGACCCCCTGATTGGCGCGAACGTGACGATTGGAGGCACGACGCTCGGCGCCGCCACCGATCTCAACGGCGATTACGTCGTTCTCGGTGTGCCGGCGGGCGTGTACACGCTCCAGGTGTCCTACATCGGATATCAGAACGTGAGCATCTCGAATGTTCGCGTCAGCGCCGGCTTGACCACGACGCAGGATTTTAAGCTGGCGTCGTCGGCCATCGAAGTCGCGGCGCTGGAAGTCGTGGCCGAGCGTCCGCTGGTGCAGCGCAATACGACGAACACGGTGCGCTTGACCACGACGGAAGATATTCAAAACCTGCCGATTCGCGGCCTGCAAAACATCGTGGCCTTGAATGCGGGCACGGTGCAGCAAGACGGGGTTTTGTATGTCCGCGGCGGCCGCATGAACGAAGTCGCTTATTACGTGGATGGCGTCACCGCGACCAACCCGCTGTTCAACACTGAAAATATCAGCGTGGTCCAGGAGGCGATCGAAGAAATTCAGTTGCAATCCGGCGGTTTTACGGCGGAGCATGGCGGCGCCAATTCGGCCATCGTCCGCACCACGATACGCACCGGCGGCCCGGCGTTCAAAGCCACGGTGGATTATCGCACCGATGATTTTGCCAAAGCCGGCGAGAAATTCCTGGGCACCACCTCGCAGGGTTTTCGCAACGTGGTGGTCACCCTCGGCGGCCCGGTTGGTTCCAAACTCAGATACTTTGTGACCGGCCAGCATAATTATTTGCGCAACCGCTCCGCCACGTTTATCGAGCCTTTCAATTTTAGTAATTTGGTCGACGACGGTTTGACCGGCCGGCCCGCGGGAGGGCCGCTGCCAGACGCGGTCGCGTTCAAAAGAAATTTTCTCCCGAATAACCAGCGCTATGACAACCAGGGCCAGGGCACCTTGGTCTATAACTTGTCGAATGCGCTCAAATTTCGCTTGACCGGCAGCTACCAGCATCAACGCTTTCCGCTCAATCACAGCAGTTTCTATAGCGCCCTGAACAACCTCTTCTGGACTCGCGAGCAACGCTTGGTGACCAAGCGCGGTTTGGGCAGCCTGAAACTCACGCACTTGATCAATCCGACCACCTTCTATGAAGTCAACGTCAATTATACCGATCGCAACTCCAAAACCTTCGATCCGGTTTTTGGCGACGACTGGATCAAATATGGCGACCGTCGCGAGCATGAAGCCGCCGGCGAGGACGTCTCGGCTTGGCGAGGCCTCTTTGAAGGTCCGATCGCTTACAGCACCATCTTTAGGTTTTTGTTTACGCATCCGCAGACCCCCATCAACGGCTACAGCAAAGACAGCCAGACGAGCCTTGGCGGTTCGGTGGATTTCACCAGCCAGCTCAATAAGAATATCGAGTTAAAGGTGGGCGGCCGCCTTGATCGCTGGACGATGCGTTCCTACAGCGTGGGCAGTTCCAGCGGCGCTTTGATCTATCTTTTTGGCGCCGATGGCTCCAGCCCCAGAACCTTTCCGGATGAATACGTCCGCCGTGTCGAGTTGGCGGATGTTGCTGATATCAGCTATTACGGCTGGGACGTGGACGGCGTCAACAAAATCAACAGCGGCCCGAACGGCCCACAGCATCCGGTCTTTGGCTCGGCTTATTTGCAATCCAAATTGGAATATCGCGATTTGATTCTCAATATGGGTCTGCGGTATGAGCGGATTGACGCCAAGATTTTGCGGCCCGCCAACATTGAAGACCCCGCCTTTGACAAGACCAACGATTACATTAAAGAAGACGAGTTGATTCAGACGGACCCGTATGATTTCCTGTTGCCGCGCCTCAACTTTGCGTTCCCGGTGACGGCCAACACGGTTTTCTATGCGCAATACGGCAAGTATATTCAGATGCCGAATCTGAATGATCTGTACCGCGGCGGCGTGAGGACGTTGAGCCGCGACGTCAGCACTATAACGCGCTCGCTGTACGGATTTTTCGGCCAGTATGTCGGCTACACGGCCAAGCCGGAACGCACCGACCAATTTGAATTGGGCATCCGGCAAGCGTTGACGGATAATTTTGCCTTTACGGTCACCGCTTTTTACAAAGACCTGAACGATCAGCTCCGGCTTGACCGTGTGCTGGCCGACGGCACCGGCAATCTGGCAGCGGGCACGCCGATTTTTGTGGGCTGGGTGAACAACGACTTCGGCACCTCCAAGGGCTTGGAAATGACGCTGGAACTGCGCCGAATCAAACGTATGGCGGCGCGGGTCAACTACACGCTCTCCAACACTCGCGGCACCGGTTCCGATTCCCGGTCCACGCGCGTGGCGGTGAGCGATGCCACGATCTCGTCTTATCCCACCCTCACCTACAATCTGAATTACAACCAGGCACATCGCGGCACTGTTGTGCTGGATTATCGCTTCAACCAGGGCGATGGCGGCCCGATTCTGCAAGGCTTGGGCTTGAACGCCTTGTTGACGTTTAACAGTGGCCATAATTACACGAAAATCAACGAGCCGTACAACCTCGGCCAAGCCAATCCGTGGAACGTCGGCACGCGCGCCACGCAAGATCCGCGCGGCCGCAACCCGGTCGAGCCGATCAATAGCTCCACCACGCCGTGGAACTTCAATGTCGATTTGACTCTCGACAAACTGGTCAAATTGAGCAGTTTTAACCTGAAGTTCTATGCCAACGTGTTGAACCTGTTCAACACCCGGCACATCATCAATCTCTATGAGACCACCGGCACGGACGACGACGACGGCTGGCTGAAAAGCCCACTGGCGGCGCAGTATATCGCCATCCCGAACTATCTGGATTTCTATCAGGCCATCAACCTCGAGAACCGCTGGGGTTATTTCCTGGCCACCGGTAATGACCTGTGGGGCAGCCCGCGCCAGATTCGTTTCGGCGTGACGGTTGAGTACTAGTGCTCGTAGTGATCCCTTTAGGGATAAGTTGTTGAACTACATTGATCTCTGAAAATTTAGCTCGTAGTAGCCCCTTGATGAACTGAAAATTTTGACGCCTAAAGGCGTTACTACGAACGCTTAAAAGTTGTTAACTCAATCATGGAGTGAAAAGCGATGAAGAAAGCCTTTAGCTTTTTGCGAGCTTTCCTTGCCGCCGGTGTGCTCTTGGGCCTGATGACCGGTTTCGCCTTGGCGAAAGAGCCGGCCAGTGAAAAAGGCAAGCGAGAGTCGCTGGCGAAAACGGCTGCCTATCAGCCGGATATTTATCAGATTCTGAACATCAACAATTTGTGGTCGTGGCATCGCCGGGATGGGCAAGCCAACCATTCACCCACTGGCGACAACGGCACCTTCTTTCCACGCGGCACCAGCTTCGTGATCTATCAAGACGGCTTGGTTTTCGGCTCGCGCGCGTATGTGGATGCCCAGAAAACCCGGCCGGCGCCGTTCGGCCAAATTACCCGCGTCGGCGGCGCAACCTATGCCACCGGGCAGCGCCAGGGCTGGGTTACCGGCCTCGGTGCGAGTGCGGTCGCGGTCGACCCGGCTGACCCGCGTGCCCGCATGTATCGCGTCCGCCGCGACTGGAAGGACATGAGCGCAGACGAGCTGCGACGCGACGCGGCCGAATCCAATGAGATTGCGGCCTCGACCGTCACCGCGACGCAAATGCAGCAAATCGTCGATCGTTATCTCAAAGATTGGAAAGAGTGGCCGGTGGATCTCGGCGCGCCGTACATTGACCGCAATGGCAATGGCAAATTCGACCCGCCGCCGGACAATTTCGCCGTGGCCGATCTTATCGACAAGAAATACGACGAACCCGGCATTGCCGGCGGCGACCCCAACTCGCCGGCCGATCAGGTGCTGTGGACCGTCTTTAACGATCTGCATCGTCCCACCTCCACCGGCCGTTTCGGCTCGGAGCCGAGCGGCTTGGAAATTCAAATGACGATGTGGGGCTATAAGCGCACCGACGCGCTCGGCAACATGTTTTTCCGCAAATGGCGTATCATCAACAAAGGCGGCGTCGATATCGATGCGGCCGGCACCAAAGGCGGCTTATATCTCGACAGCATGTACGTCTGCCAGTGGTCGGATCCGGATTTAGGCTCGTTCTCGGACGACTTGACCGGCTGCGACACCACGTTGAGCGTGGGCTTTATTTACAACGGCAACGCGGTTGATACCGATTTTAGAAAATTCAATCTGCCGCCACCCTCCGGCGGTTATGACTATTTGCAAGGCCCGATCGTGCCCTCGCCGGGTGACCGGGCGGTGTTTGACCTCAAATACCGGAATAATTTTAAAAACTTGGGTATGACCGGCTTTTCGTACTTCTCCGCCGGCAGCCCCTATTCCGATCCCGGCGGCGGTTACACCACCAACACCATTCGCTGGTACAAAATGTTGCGCGGCTTTGCGCCGCTGGATGGCCCGGATGTCCGCTACAACCATCCTCCGGGTGTAACACCTGGGCCCTACCCACTGGCCGGCGATCCGGTGAAAGGTACTGGGCATATTGACGGGCAAGGCACCAATTACTCCTTTGTCCCTGGTGACCGGCGCTTGTTAATCATCACCGGTCCCTTCAAATTAGCGCTGGGAGACACCCAGGAAGTCGTGGTCGCGGAAGTCCTCGGGCTCGGAGCGGATCGTTTGTCGAGTATCTCGGTCATGAAGTTCAATGACCGCTTCGCGCAAAACACCTACAACGCGCTCTTCCGCGTGCCGAAAGCGCCGGCCGCGCCGGATGTGAAGGTGGCGCAGCTCGACGGCCAGCTCGTTTTGGAATGGGGCAGCAATTTGGCGCGCGTGAAAGAAATCGAGACCACCGTCAACGAGCCAGGCACCTACAAATTTGAAGGTTACAACGTCTATCAATTCCCCACCGCGACCTCTTCCTTAAGAGATGGCAAGCGGCTGGCGACGTATGACCTGCTCGACGACCCGGCGGTTATTCTCGATGAGCAATTTGATCCCGCCTCGGGGCAAATTCTCAATTTGCCGGCGCAGTTCGGCAGCAACGGCGGTATCGTGCGCTATTTCAATATCGAGCGCGACTTTATCAAGGATGTTGACAAGCTCAACAACGGTGAAGAGTATTACTTCGCGGTGACTTCTTATAGCAAGGCCACCGAGCCGGGCTACCTGCCGGCGGCGCTGGAATCGCAATTGAAGATCCTCACCGTCATTCCGCAATCGCCGCGCCTCGGCCAGCGCGTCAACGACAAGGTCGGCCAGGCGGTTACGGTGAAGCATTCTGCTGGCCTCAGCGATGTCGCCAGCCTTCCCATCAGCGTCATTGACCCCTCCCGAACGAAGACTGCGGACTACCGCGTTTCAATAGGCAAAGACGCGACCGGCGCCCTGCAGTGGACGCTGCGCAACACCACCGCCGGTCAAGACGTGTTGACGAGCAAGGAATTTGGCTCGGCCGACACCGGCAATCTCAATGACGACAATAACTTCCCGATTGCCGACGGCTTGCTCTTGAAAGTCGCGCAAATCAGCCCGGATATTATTGATGATTCGACCAGATTTTCGCAAGCCTCGCCCTGGCTGCGCGGCGGCGGTCGTTACACCGGCGGCGCTCCGGCAGCGCCGAGCGGCAATGAATTTGTGACCACGCCCGAAGATCTCTCCGCGCGCTATCTTGGCCAATTCGCGTCGAGCTGGGATTCTCGCAATGCCTACACGGTCATCGTGCGGTTTGGCCCGAACAACAAGCAAAAGGCTTATCGCCTGCGCCGCACCGGCACCGGAACGGAATATCGGATTCAAGACACCAACCCGACGCCGGAAATCAACGTGACGGCCTTTGATGTGCGCAATCCGGCCTCGCCGCGGCAGTTGACACTCTCGTGGCGTGATCAGGACAACGATGCCACGTGGAACCCAACGGCAACCAGTGACGGCGTCGAGGTTCTTTTCGTTCACGACCGGAGCTACGATCCGACGATGTCGCAGTATGCTCATGCCGGCAATGGCAAAACCGCGATCAACAACGAAGTAACCTTTTCGGATATTATGTACGGCGTCTCCTGCCGCCTCACCACCGGCAGCACGTTGAATCAAAGCGATCTCACGATGCGCATTCGTCCGGCCCTGCGCCTGGCCGCGGGTGATGTTTATACCTTCAGCATGGGCGGGGTCACAAGCTCTCCCGAGTTGGCGACGCAAGATCTTCGCAAAGTCGGCGTGTTTCCAAACCCGTATTTCGGCCTGAACCCGCAAGAGACCAACCGGTTGGCGCGGTTCGTCACGTTCAACAATTTGCCGGATCAAGCGATTATTCGCATCTTCAACCTCGCCGGCCAGTTGGTGCGAACGATCGACCACCAACTGGAAGGCGGCGGCCCGTTCCGGCGTTGGAACTTGCTGAATCAAAGCAACCTGCCGGTTGCCAGCGGCTTGTATGTAGCGCATATTCAGATGCCAGGGATAGGCGAGAAAGTGCTCAAGCTCGTCGTCGTGCAAGAAGCCGAAGTGCTTGAGACATTCTAACGCCTCTCTCGTTAGAGCTGTATAATAAGGTTGTAGTCCTGCCCCCTTGTGGGGCACTGTTGCAACCGCAAATTTATTGGCTTCGACAGCGACCCATCCCGCAGTAGCGGGAGGTCGGGACTACGTGAAAAATCTTGACTATGGAGAAAATGCTATGAACAGCAGATTCTTACTTTTTATCGGCATCTTGTGCGTCCTCATCGCTGGCACGGTTGGCAGCTTGATGGCGCAGGATGTCGGCAACAAACGTATCGGCACCGCTGCCGGTTCGGAGCTTCTCATTCCGGTCGGCGCCCGCGATATGGCCATGGGCGGCGCCAGCATCGCCACCTCGTGGGGTATCGATGCCATTTATTGGAATCCGGCCGGCCTCAGCCGGATGACCGGCAGCGCCGAGGCGATGTTGAGCACGATGTCTTACATTGCCGATATCCGCGTCAACTACGGCGCGGTCGGCATCAAATTTGGCGGCTTTGGCACGGTTGGCTTCAGCATCAAAGCCTTAGACGTCGGTGACATTCTGCTCACCACCACCGATGATCCGGAAGGCTTGGCTGGCCGAACCTTCAGCCCGTCGATAGTCGTGCTGGGTTTGAGCTATGCGCGCTCTTTTACGGATGCCATCACCGCCGGCGGCAACCTGAAGCTCATCTCGGAGAATATGCAGCGTGTCACCGGTTCGGGCTTTGCCATTGACGTCGGTATCCAATATCACGGCGTGGCCGGCTTCAAAGGCGTTCAGCTCGGCGTCGCCCTGAAAAACGTCGGTCCGCAAATGTCGTTTGACGGCCCCGGCCTGCTGCGCCTGGCGCTGCCGGATGGTTCTCGGCGGCCCACGCAGTATTTCCAGACCAAAGCTGCAAGCTGGGAACTGCCGACGACGATCGAGCTTGGCCTGGCCTATACGCGTGATGTCGGCGAATCGGTGAACTATAATTTCAGCGGCTCTTACACCAACAACAACCTGGCGCTGGACAGCTACAAGGTCGGCGGCGAAGTGATGCTCAAGATGAGCTCACTGACCCTGGCCGGCCGCGGCGGCATCGAGTTGTTGGACAAAGGCGCTGGCGACGAGCAAATCTTCGGCCCCACCGCCGGCTTCGGCTTCACCTACAAAACCACCGGCATCGACCTCGGCCTTGATTTCGCCTATCGCACGGTCGACTTCTTCGACAGCAACCAAATGTTCTCGCTGCGACTCGGCTTCTGATTTCGGCCGCATTGCTTCACTTCTTCATAACGAGAAAGGCTGTCCCGCCCCGCGGGACAGCCTTTCTTTTATTGTGCCTCAAACTCAACATGAATGTCGAGCTGCAACGTAACGCAACATTCATGTTGCGCAATTGTTCTCACCCGAATATATATTCACAACAAGTCCGAACTTGACTTTGCCGGAAAAGTTGCGTAGCTTTAAACAAATTTATTGCCTGCATTAGAAATGCGCTTGACATTGTTGAGAAAAAAGAGATGGTTAAAATTGAAGTCCGGGAAGAGCTTAGAAAGGAGTTGGTAACCAGGGAGATGTTTGAGAGTCTGGGAATAGAAATGAGAGAGCGATTTAATGTCGTCGACGAAAAGTTCAAGAGTTTGGAAAATAGGATGGACGAGAGGCTCAAGAGCCTCAATTTCAAGTTGAATCTTTTTCTGGCCATCGCGCTGATTGCCTTGACGTTTGCCAATCCCACTTTTGTCGCGTTGATTCAAAAACTGTTTTGAGATGAAAGGGCAAAAAGCTTTATTTTGGAGACTTATATGCAAACCTATACATTGCCGCGCGAGACTTTTAATTTATTGCTCGAGATGTTTGGCGAGCAGCAAAAAGCGGAAATCGTTGCCAGAACGTTGGAATCCGCCATCGTTGCCATTGACAAAAAAGCCACAGAGGGAATTGTTGAGAAAAAAGAGATGATTAAAATTGAAGTCAGGGAGGAGCTTAGAAAGGAGTTGGTAACTAGGGAGATGTTTGAGAGTCTGGGAATGGAGATGAGGGAGAGATTCAACGTCGTTGATGAGAAATTTAAACTCGTCAATGAGCGTTTCAACGTCGTCGACGAGCGTTTCAACGTCGTCGACGAAAAATTCAAAAGCCTGGAAGATAGGATAGACGAGAGGCTCAAGAGCCTCAATTTCAAGTTGAATCTTTTTCTGGCCATCGCGCTGATTGCCTTGACGTTTGCCAATCCCAATTTTGTCGCGTTGATTCAAAAACTGTTTTAAGATGAAAGGACAAAAAGCTTTTGTCGTTTGGTCAGCCGCCTTGTTTTGTGCCGTGATCTTCTACGCATGCACGGAATCGCCGTTTGACGGCACGGTAGCCCCGGCGCCGACGAAAATTACCGGCCGGGTCGATCTGTTGGATACCTTCAACGATGAAAAGGGGGTGTACGTCTGGCTCTCCGGATTGAATCTCGGTACGTACACCGACAGCACCGGTGCTTTTAGCCTGGAATTGCCGAAAAATGTGAGCAAGGATTTGAACGGCACCTTCACGCTGTATTTTTACGTGGCGAATTACAACCTCAACACCGCCGAAATCGTGATCCGCAACGGCCAGTTTCTTTTCGGGTTCGGCGCTCTGACGGCGCAAGGCCGGATCAAAGACACGATCAAGATGTTTAAAATTCTCGACATCAAAACCATCGTGGATCCGCCCATCGTGCGGCGCAGTTATGCCGGGCCGATTGATATGCTGGTGACGTTGCAGGCCATAGTGGATTCCGTTGCGGTCATTTTCCCGAAATCCGTCGGCGGCTTGGTCGGCGGCATTTTCTTCCGGCATTTGCAAACCGGGCAAATTTTTATCGACATTCCCGACGTCGGCGCCGACACCCGCGAAACCGTGATGATCGGCCGCGAGCCGAGAAGCCGGCGCCAGGTTTTTCAGCTCGATGGCACGAATTTCCGCGAGCTGTTCTTGCCGCCGGGCCGCTATCACGTGATTCCGTTCTTTTTCGTCGCGCACGAGAATTTGCCGCGCGAGCTGCTTCTCAGCCTCGGCGAACACGTGGAAGAGCCAACGACGGATTATTTGAAGATCCCCTTCCGGCGCGAAGATGGGCAGTTTCAGGTTATTGAGTAGGCGAAGCTTATTAAGTCAAAATTATTGTAAATGTCTAGCGAAGCTTCGTCTCAAACCGACAAGCAAAAGTTAGACACAAAACTGAACTCTCACAAAAAATTTTTCTTTTGTGACAGTTCACTTTTGTGTCCACCAAAACTTGCTCTGTTTGTAAAGGTTTTTGGCGCTCAAAATCTCAGCAAACCACATTGTCATTCCAGAGGAATCTTTTTTAATAGCAAGCACAGTGCTCGTGCGAAAAAAGATTCCTCCGGAATGGCAACCTGATGACGGGATTGACTGAACTTTCACAAATTATTTGTGATAAAGTTTTTAATGATTTTGACTTAAATTATTTTGACCTTTTCTACTAAACGTTTCATCATATTCGCCGGCGCCGGCGCGCTGGTTTTGATCGCGGCGTTCTACTTTTTGCGGCCCTGGTTTCAAAAAAGCCGGGACTCTGCTCATCTGGCGCTGCCGGCGGCGATGATCGAGGATGTGGTCTTTTTTCCACAACCGACGCCGACGCTAGAATATCAAGAGCCCGTCTTTGACGATTTCATCGGCTCCGAAGCCTGCGCGGAATGCCATGGCGAGCAATATGATTTATGGCGCAGCTCGACGCACGGCCGCTCCGGAGGCCGACCCAACGCGCAAAATGTGATCGGCGCCTTTAACGGCAAATCGTTTCAGTATCAAGACGCCGAGGTGACCCCGGCGGTTGACGCCGACCAGCGCTACACGTTCACCGTCAAGCAAAAGGGATTTCCCGACGAGGTTTTTAAAGTCGCCGCCGTAATTGGCGGCGGGCATTTGCTCGGCGGCGGCACGCAAAGCTACTTTGCCGAATTTCCTGATGGCACGCTGCGCTTTCTGCCGTTCGATTTCAGCCGGCAGAAACAGGCTTGGTTCAGCCAAGTCCGAGACAGCAAAGAATGGATGCCGGTGAATTCCAATTTGTCCATTGACGCGCTCAATGAATGGCCTCCCTCTCACATTCTCGGAACCGAAGGCACACTGACGAATTGCCAAAATTGCCATGCCAGCCAATTGCTGGTGCAATACGATGCGCCCAAGCAGCGTTACGTAACGCAATACCGCAGCCTCGACATCAATTGCGAATCCTGCCACGGCCCGGGAAAGCGGCATGTCGAGCTGGCGCGCGCCGATGATCTTGACGGCGCGGAAGATATCGGCATGAAACCGCTGGCGACGCTCTCGAAAGATGAAGCGCTGAAAATTTGTTTGCAATGCCATGCAGTAAAAGATGAGCTTGACAACGCGTATTTGCCCGGCAAAGAGTTGGAGCGCCATTACTCGCTCATGCTGCCGATTCTGGCGGAGAATCCGCATCTGGCCGATGGCCGCGTCGCCGCGTTTGCGTATCAGCAGAATCATTTGTACAGCGATTGCTACCTGAACGGCAGCATGACCTGCGTCGATTGCCACGATCCGCATTCGCAAAACTACCGCGACATTTACGGCCGCGAGTTGCCGGGCCGATTCGACAACGGCCAGTGCCTCGATTGCCACGCGAGCAAGAGCCAGGCGTCCCGCTCTGCGGGGCACACCCATCACCAGAAAAATTCCGCCGGCAGTTTGTGCACCAACTGTCATGTGCCGTATTTGCAGCATCGCGGCATCGGAACGCAAGTGCCGTTTGCGCGCTCGGATCATTCGATTCCGATTCCGCGGCCGGCGTTTGATGCGCAGCTCGGCATTGAGAACGCCTGCCAAAAATGCCATCCGCAAAAGGAAATTTCCTGGCTGGAAGCCAAAACGCGGGAATGGTATGGCGAGCTCAAGCCACACCAAGAGACGGTTACGGGATTGTTGAAGGCCGAGGAGGTTTCTGATCGGCTAACCGCCTCCAGACTGCTTTTGCACCCCGGGGCAAAGCATCCGATGGCGCAGGCGGCCGGATTGAGTAAGTTCATCAAAAGATTTCTTCAACCCGATATGCCGGCGCTCGAGCCTGAGGTCGTTGCGAAACTCCAGGCGTTGTGCAAAGAAGATGATCTTGATTTGAAAGCTTTTGCGCTGATGAGCTTACACTTCGCGCTCGGCCGGGACGAAGCGATGCGCTCATTTTTGCTCACGCAATTGCAAACACTTGGCCGCCAGGAGATTTCGGTTCGCAGGCGCTGGGCGCTGGCGCTGGATTATTTGGGCACGCGTTACGCCGGCAACGGCGAGTATGCGAAAGCGATTGCGGCGCATAAAAAGGCGCTCGAAATCAAATCCGCTGATCCGGTGACGCTGGTGAATCTCGGCAATGCCTGTGGCAATCAAGGCGATCTCGATCAGGCCATGGCCTGGTTTCAAGCCGCGCTGCGGGTTGATCCCGCTTTTGCTCAGGCGGCGGCCAATCTCGGCACGACGTACGCCCGGCGCCAAGACGCGGCCAACGCCGCCCAGGCCTATCTGCAGGCGATCCGGCTCAAGCCCGGCGACCCTTTCAATCATTTGTTATTGGCAAGAATGTACGTTGAGTCCGGCCAAGTCGAGCCGGCGATTGCCGCGCTGAAAGTCGGCCTCGCTTATGTTCCTTACGATCGTGAAATGCAATGGCTTCTGCGCGAGCTGGAAGCCATGCGCGTGAACCAAAAATAAAGGTGATCACCCATGAAAAAATACTTTTTGCTGATGGCGCTCGGAATGGCTTGCGGGGTCGAGCTTTTTGCCCAGACGCTTACGTCCACGTCAAACTTTGTGCTGAATGTGGATTACGCCCGCTTCCGCAATAACGATCAATCCGGGTATCTGGAAGTCTATTATGGTTTTTACCCGCATTTGCTGACGTATCGTTTATCCGACGGCGTCTATCGTGCTGGCGTCAAATTGCGCACGCGAGTGTGGAACAAGGCGACGCAAGTAGTGGCGCAGCAGGTGCTGCTGCCGCTCGCCATCACCGATACCAGCAGCGCTTCTTATCGTTTTCCATTTATTACGCAGGCCGGCTACATGATTCCGTTTGGCGAGTACATCCTCGAAGTGCTCGCCGTTGACTCGCTCAATTCCTCCCGACGCGACAGCATCAGTCTGCCGATCAAATTTCAGCCCTACCCTGAAACCATCAGCCTGAGTGACGTGGAGTTGTGCAGCAAAGTTGTCGCGTCGAGCAAAAAGGACGATGCTTTTTTCAAAAACTCCTTGGAAGTCGTGCCCAACCCCGCCCTGGTTTTTGGCGTGGCCACGCATCCGATGCTGTTCAATTATGTCGAATTGTACAATCTCGATCCCGCCGCCACCTACACGGCCAAACGCCAGCTTGTTGCGCCGGACGGCAAGGTGGTCAAAGAGTCGTCGCAGCCGCGGCAATACGGCATGAAAAACGGCATTGAGGCCAGCTCGATGAATGTGACCGCCGTGGTGCCGGGAAAATATGCGTTCCGCCTGCTGCTGTTGGATGAGAGCGGGCGCGAGCTTGGACGCAGCGAGAAAACAGTTTTTATTTATAATCCGCATTTGCAAGCGCCAGCTTCCGGCCCGGCGGCCTCGCCCTTTCAAGCCACCCAGCTCGCCGGCTTGTCGGACGCTGAACTGACCAAGGAATTTCAGCAAGTGCAATATCTCGCCACCTCCGACGAAACCAAGATGTTTGCCCAGCTTACTTCGGAAACCGGCAAACGCGAATTTCTCGCCAACTTTTGGTCACAAGTCGAGCTTGGACGCTTCGACCGGCCGCCGGTCAAACGCGCGGAGTATTTGCGCCGAGTTGCGGCGGTCAACCAAAACTTCACGGTATTGGGCAGGGAGGGCTGGCGCACCGATCGCGGCCGGATTTACCTGCTTTATGGCGACCCCGATCAGATCGACCGCTTTCCCGGGGAGACCGAATCGAAACCCTATCAAATCTGGCGTTATTTTAGCATTGAAAGAGGCGTCGAGTTTGTGTTCATCGACCGCTGGGGCGACAGCAATTTTTATTTGGTTCATTCCACCAAACGCGGCGAGCTGCAGGACGACGCCTGGCAGCGCTTTTTGCAATAAGCCGTCGCGGCATCCTACCGCCAAATCTGTCAACCGCGAATTAACGCGAATGCACGCGAATAAAAATTGGCGTGTATTCGCGTGTATTGGCGGTTCATAAAAAACTTCGCAGGGGGAACATTTCTCCACTATAAAATTTTGAATCCGAAAAATTTTCCTTGACAAAAAGATTTTAAATTCGTAAAATACGAAAAATTCAGTTTTTTCGAATTTTTAAATATGCAGCCGATCAGGCCATTGGCTGCCCCACCTCAGGATGCGCGATTGATCACGATTTACTTTTGACTCGGCCCCAAATGTGTCAATTGCAACGCATGATATTTCCTCTCCTGGCGTTCATCTCGCTGCTTGCCTTCACTTCCGGAGCCCAAACCATGGCGCACCGAACGGGAAAAACGAAAGCCAACGGCGTCGAGCTTTATTATGAAATCATCGGTTCCGGTCCGAATTTGGTGCTGATCGAGGGGCTGGGTGTCGCGACCTGGATTTGGGAAAAACAAACGCCGGAGTTATCCAAAAACTTTACCGTCGTCGCCTACGACAATCGCGGCGCGGGAAAATCCGAGAAGCCGGCCGGCCCCTATTCCATCAGCATGATGGCCGATGATCTCGCCGCGCTGCTGGATTCGCTCAAAATTCCGCGCGCGCATATTTTGGGCATTTCGATGGGCGGCTTCATCGCGCAAGATTTTGCGCTGCGTTATCCCGCCAAAGTTGATCGCTTGATTTTAGTCGCGACCAGCGCCGGCGGGCCCGATCATGTGCCGATGGCGCCGGAGGTGCTCGCGCTCATGTTTGTCACCGATGGCGCGCCGCGCGATTTAACCCGGCGCAAACTGGCTTTGGCCTACTCCGATTCTTTTATGCAAAAAAACAGCGAGGTCGAACATCTCATCGATTTGCGGCTCGCTGATCCGCAGCCGCCGCACGCCTACATGGCGCAGGCCATGGCCGGCGCCGCTTTCAATCTCTCCGACAAAGTGCGGCAGATTCAAGCCCCGACGCTTATCATGGCCGCCACCGGCGATCGCTTGGTGCCAATTGCCAATGCCCACAATCTCAATAAAAAAATTTCCAACAGCCAACTGAAAATTTACGAAGGCTACGGCCATCAATTTTTTCTGGAAAACGCGGACGAATTTAATCGCGAGGTGGTCAAATTTCTTTTAAGCAATTGAATGCGTAACCCTGCATCTGGTCACAACTTTACAGGCGCAGCCAAATCTGTCAACCGCGAATTAACGCGAATAAAAATTAGTGTACATTCGCGTGCATTGGCGGTTCGTAAAAAAAACTTCGCAGGAGTTTTCTGGAGCAAATTATTGGCCGGTCAATTTTCAAACGGAGAAGCGGCACATGGAAGAAATACGACATGCCTTGATCGAAGATTTTGGCAACGGCTACGTCAAGTTCGGCCACAGCGAATTGATGGGAAGAATCATCGGTTTGCTGCTGTGCGCTGAAAAGCCGATGACCGCGGACGAAATGTCCGAGCGGCTGAAAGTGAGCAAGAGTCCGGTCAACCAGATCGCGCGCCGCCTTGAAGAGCTGAGTTTGATCCGCCGCGTTTGGGTGAAGGGTGATCGCAAACACTATTATCAAATTGCGGAAGATGTTTTCTTGCAAGCCGGAACGAATTTGTCGTATTTGTTTGAAGAAAATTTGCTCATCGCCGAAAGGCATTTGCGCGTGTTGGCGAAAAAATATGCCGCCGCCCACAAAGAAGAAAAAATCAAATTGCGAAATCTTGGCGAGCGCCTCGTCATGATGCGGGAATTCCATCTGCGCGAGATCGACTCCTACCACCGTTTCATCGAAGAATGGAAAATCGCCAAAAAAGATCTGCCGGCGGTCGAAGAATATATAAAAAGAATGAGCAAAGAATGAAAGAGGAATTTTATGCGACTCAAAGACAAAGTTGCCATCATCACCGGCGCTGCGAGTGGGCTTGGTCGAGCGACGGCCTTGACATTTGCCCGTGAAGGCACAAAAACCATCGTCGCTGATATTAATGAAGCAGCGGGAAAAAAAGTTGTTAATGAAATCGCAGAACTGGGCGGCGCAGCCAATTTTGAGCAGGTGAATGTCGCTGATCCGAAACAAGTCAATCGAATGGTGCTCAATACAGTCAACCGCCACGGAAAAATTGATATTCTCATCAACAACGCCGGTATTTTGGCCGATGCTCGGCTGGTCAAAATGGAGATCGAGCAATGGCAGGGCGTGATTGACGTGAATTTGAAAGGCGTGTTTCTTTGCGGCCAGGCCGTGGCGCGCGTGATGGAGACACAGGGCAGCGGCGTGATTTTGAATGCCGCTTCCGTCGTCGGACTATATGGAAATTTCGGCCAGTCAAATTATGTCGCAAGCAAAGCGGGCGTGATCGGCATGACCAAAACCTGGGCGCGGGAGTTGGGCCGCAAAGGCATTCGCGTCAATGCCGTCGCGCCGGGATTCATCGAAACCGACATGATTAAAACGATTCCGGAAAAGGTTATTGCCATGATCAAAGAAAAAACGCCGTTGGCGCGGATGGGCACGCCGCAGGATATTGCGAATGCCTATTTGTTTCTGGCTTCGGATGAAGCGAGTTTCATCACCGGCACGGTGCTCTCGGTGGATGGTGGAATCGTGACATGAGTTTCGGGATGAACAATTACATTGCTGTCGATGACGTTCGTTTGCACGTGGAACGGCACGGAAACGGCGAGCCGTTGTTGATGATCCCCGGACTGGGCGCGGGCAATTGGCTGTGGTCAAAAAATGTCGCGGCCTTGTCGAAGCATTTTACACTCATCATGCCGGAGTTGCGCGGCAGCGGGCGCTCCGACAAGCCGGATCAGATTTATAAGATTGCGCTGTTCGCGGCGGATTTAAAAGTGGTTCTCGATCAACTCGATATTCGCCAGGCGCACCTTCTCGGCGCGTCGCTGGGAGGATTTGTGGCGCAATATTTTTCGGCGCAATGGCCGGAGCGGGTCGCCAGGTTGATTTTGGTGAGCACCTCGCTCGGCGGGCAATGCCAGATCGGCCCGGATGGCGAAACGCTCAGTCGCGTCATTCGACCGCGCGGCAAAACCAGTCGCGAGCGTTTGGAAAATGCTTATGCGCTCAATTTTACCGAAGACTTTATGCGGAAGCATCCCGAGGAACTGGAGCACATTACCGCGTGGCGCACACAATATCCGCAGCCGGAGCACATTTATTATCGCCAGCTTCTTGCCGGCAATGCGTACGACGGCGCGCAGCTCGCTGAAAAGATCAGCGCACCGACTTTGATTTGCGCCGGAAAAGATGATCCGTTGGTGCCGGTGCAAAATGCCCAGGCGTTGCAGAAAAAAATCCCACAGGCCAGGCTGGCGTTGTTTGAAGGCAAGCACATTTTCTTTTTTGAGCAGAGTCGAAAATTCAATCAAGCAGTGATCGAGTTTCTCGACGAATCTTTTGTAGTGGCGCCTTCAGGCGCAAAGTGTGTTGAAATAACGTCATCATCGTTAGAGCCAAGCTGAGAGCGCCTGAAGGCGCGACTACGAACCGTTTGTAGTGGCGCCTTGTGGCGCAAAGTGTGTTGAAATAACGTCATCATCGTTAGAACCAAGCTGAGAGCGCCTGAAGGCGCGACTACGAACTTATGTACATCGGTGATTATCTAGGCCGGCGCTGTGTTTACACGCCCGAAAAAATTGCGCTCATCGATGTAACCGGTGAAACGGCACAACGCTTCACCTACCGCAAATTGAACGATCGCGCGAATCGGCTCGCGAACTGGTTGCGCGCGAACGGCATCAACAAAGGCGAGCGGGCGGCGATGTTGGCCTACGACGGCGTTCATTTTTACGACGCGTTTTTTGCCTGCGGCAAGCTCGGCGCGATTTTCGTCCCGTTGAATTGGCGGCTGCACAGTCGCGAGATCGAGCAGCAAATTCGCCAAACCACGCCGAAAATTCTTGTGCACAGCACCGAAGCGCCGATGAACGCAATTGTCGCGCATTTAAAAACGTGTTCTGATATGCCGCGTTTCTTGCCGCTCGTTGCTGATAACGAATTGGATTTTTATAAGGCGATGTCATCGACAACTGCGGATGCCGTAACCTGCGAAACGTTGCGAGAATCCGATACCGCCTGTTTACTTTTCACCGGCGGCACCACGGGAAAACCGAAAGCTGCACAAATGAGTCACGGACAAATCGTGTGGAACATGATTAATTCCATGCTTGCCGACGTGTTGGGAACGGATATTTTTCTCAACATCTTTCCGCTCTTTCATGCCGGGGGATTATTCGCCTTTTCCATGCCGATTCTGATTCAAGGCGGCGCGGTGATTCAAACGAAAAAATTCGATCCGGCGCAGGTGCTCGATTTAATCGAAGCAAAGCAGGTCACGATCTTTGGCGGCGTGCCGACGGTGTTTCAAATGTTGACCGCCGCGCCAAATTGGGACAAAGCCGATTTGCGCTCGTTGCGTTATTGCATGAGCGGCGGCGCGCCGATGCCCATCCCGCTGATTCA
>Ga0073934_10002154_pt1 | contig 42572 bp, 42 predicted proteins | sample LarsenN4metaG_FD_76834 | JGI IMG/M metagenome (GOLD analysis project Ga0073934, IMG submission 76834) | Hot spring sediment bacterial and archeal communities from British Columbia, Canada, to study Microbial Dark Matter (Phase II) - Larsen... ...
ACGAGATTGCGATACATCGCCTCGCTCGCGCGCAGCGCTCTCGCCGCGGCGCGGGCTTCCGAGACGTCGGTGAAGGCGACGATCGCGGATCGCTCGGGGCGTTGCGGATCCAGGGCACGCGTCGTCAGCCGGCACCACAGGCGTGAGCCGTCCTTGCGCGCCAGTTCCACCTCGCCCTCGAGGAGGTCGCCGCCGCGCATGCGCGCGTAGCCGGCCCCGGCGCGCCGCCAGGCCTCCTCGGTCGGGTAGAGACGCCGGCTGCTCGCCCCGTGCAGCTCGCCGCTCTCGTAACCGAGCATCTGCTCCAGCCTGCGGTTGCAACGCACGATGACGCGTTCGGCGAGAAAGGCGACGCCGACCGGCAGCGTGTCGAGGATCAGGTTCTCCTCGGCGAGCAGACGGCGGTACGCCTCCTGCGCGCGATTCAGCTCGGTGACGTCGGTGAACACGCTGACAATGCCGCCGCCGCGGCTGCGCACGATGCGGCCCTGCAGTGCGCGGCCGTCGCGGGTGCGGTAGTGGCGCACCGCGTCCGCGCCGCTCGCCCGGCGCGCCAGGCGCTCGGCGAGCCAGTCGTCGAACCGGCCCTCGTACTCCGGCGGCACCGCCTCGCTGCGCCAGGCGTTGTGTGCGATCTCGCGATACGGCGTGCCGGCAAGCGCGCTCGCGGTCTTGCCTTCGCCGTAGAGCGCGGCGTAGGCCTCGTTGCACACCACCAGACGGTCGTCGGCGTCGTACACCGCGATGCCTTCGGGATGGCTCTCGATCGCGTCGCGCAGCCGCCCTTCGCTCGCCGCCACGCGCGCGAGCAGCTCTTCGTTCTCGACGCGCGCCGCGAGTTGATCGAGAATCGCGCGCCGCATGCCCCTGTGCACGCGGATCATCGCCGCGGTGAAAACCAGCGCCAGCAACGCGAGCAACTGGTACGTGCGGCCGGGCTGCAGCGCGAGCTGCGTGAGCACGGCGAGCACCGGCAGGGTCGCGTAGCCGAAGAATGCCGCGGTGCTCGCCGCGTAGACGCCGGCGGCGCCGACCACCGAACCGACGACGACCACCAGCAGCGCCATCTGCGCGAGCGGATCTCCTTCCGGAAAGAAGAGGAATGGCGGCGCCGACCAGACCGCGCCGGCGACGAAGGCACCAAGCGCGAAGGCGGCCTCCCATTGCTGGGGCCGTATGCGCCCGGGAGCGCGTCGGTAGGCGACGTGCAGCAGAACGCGCGCGCCCGTCACCGCGGCGAGGGCCGCGAACCAGTGAAGCAACGGTGCAGACCCGGCCGCGTCCCAGAGAATGGCCGCAAGGAGCGCGCCCGCCGCGAGCGACGTGACGTAGACCGTGGGCGCGACGTCGAACAGCGCCGCGATCCGCGCCGCGTGCAGGCGCTCCGGCGCGGCGGCGGCAGTCGCGGGCGGGTTGTTCATGCCGCGCAGAATACCCAAGCGCCCGGACATCGGCGATGCGGGCCGCCTCATGCCGGCCGGAACCAGCCCTGGCAGCCGGCACGCGAGAGCGCTGCGTCCGGGCGGACCGTCGCCTCTTACGCGAGCGCCTCCAGCACCGCGCACCAGGCCGAACCGATGTTCTCCAGGTTGTAGCCGCCGCCGCCGAAGGCCATGAGGCGTCCGCCGGCGTGGCGCTCGGCAAGCAGCGCCAGCCGCCGCGCCGCATGGCCGTGGACCGCGCTCGTCAGGCGCAAGTCCGCGAGCGGGTCGCCGGCGAGCCCGTCGGCGCCGCACTGCAGGATCATGAACTCAGGCGCGGCGCGTTCGAGAAAGCACTCGACCTCGTCCCACGCGCGCAGAAACTCCGCGTCCCCCGCGCCGGGCGCGAGCGGCACGTTCAGCTTCGTGCCCTGCGCGCCGCCCCGGCCCGTCTCGTGCGCAAAACCCGTGCCCGGATAGAGAAACTCGCCGCTTTCGTGGATGTCGGCGATGTAGAGGTCCGGGTCGTCCTCGAATTCATAGAACACGCCGTCGCCGTGGTGCACGTCAATGTCCACGTAGGCGATGCGCCGCACGCCGTGCTCGGCGCGCAGCGTCTCGATCAGCACGCCGAGGTCGTTGAAGACGCAGAAACCGGCCGCGCCCGAGCGCCGCGCATGGTGCAGCCCGCCGATCGGCTGGAACGTGCGCCGCGCCTCGCCCGCCATGATGCGGCGCGCGCCCTCGAGCGCAGCGCCCACCAGGTGAGCGCTCACCTCGTAGCAGCCCGCGAAAGCGGGCGTGTCGCCGTAGTCGAGGTAGCCCGAGCCGTGCCGCGAAGCCTCGATCACGCGCGCGACGTAGTTCCGGTGGTGAAAGCGTTCGATCGCCGCGCGCGGCGCGGGAAGCGAGGCCGCGACGGTCACCCGCGCGTCGAGCCCGCGCTCGCGCGCCGCCCGCCAGAACGCGCCCTGCCGGTCCACCGAGAGCGGATGCCCTTCGGGAAAGCCGTAGCGCCCCAGCTCCGCGGAGAGGAAAACGTGCGTGCCGCTCAGGCGATGCGCTCGACTTCGACCAGGCAGTCGTAGAAGGTCGCGCCGCCGCCCAGATCGGTGACGCGCTGCCCGGTGACGTTGTTCGCGTTGCCGCCGTCCGGCGAGTATTTTTTCCACCAGACCGAGGGCGCCACCACCACGCCGCGGCGCGGCCGGCCGTTCACGCGCGCCGTCAGCGTGAAGCTGCCGCGGTCGTTGAACACGCGCACGGTGTCGCCGTCGCGGATGCCGCGCGCGGCCGCGTCCTCCGGGTGCATCTCCAGGCGCGGGCCGCCTTCCAGGTCGCGGAACCGTTTCAGGTTCGCGAAGCTGGAGTTGAGGAAGTTGCGCGCCGGCGGCGAAAGGAACGCGAGCGGATACCGGCGCGTCAGCGCCGGGTTGCTCGTGGCGGATTCCGCCGGCGGGTTGTAGAAAGGCAGCGGATCGAGACCCTGTCGGGCAAGCGCCTCGCTGTAGAACTCGCACTTTCCCGAGGGCGTCGGAAAACCGCCCTCGGCGAAGGGCGCGAAGCGCTCGGGCACCGAAAGCCGCTGCCAGCCGGACTCTTTCACCGCGTCCCAGGCGATGCCGCGCATGCGCGGGCTCGTCGAGGCGAGCGCCTGGCGGCACAGATCCTCGTCGCTGTCGCGAAAGCACGGCTCGTCGAATCCCATCCGTGCGGCGAGGCGCCGGAAGACCTCCGAATTGGGCAGCGACTCGCCCACCGGCGCGATCGCCGGGTTGTTGGCGAGGACGTACAGGTGCCCGTAGGACTTGTGCACGTCCCGGTGCTCGAGCTGCGTGGTCGCCGGCAGCACGATGTCGGCGTAATCGGCGGTGTCGGTGAGAAACGAGTCCATCACGACGCAGAACAGGTCCTCGCGCCGGAAGCCCGCGATCACCTTGTCGGACTCGGGGCAGACCGCGACCGGGTTGTTGTTGTAGACGATCACCGCCTTGACCGGCGGTTCGGCGCTCGTCAGGGCGTCGCCCAGTTGCGCATGGTTGATGACGCGCGGCCGGCGCTCACCGAGCAGATCCGGGCGCTCGAGCGCGGCGTGATCGAAGCCGTAGAAGTCGGCGGTGGTGAGCACGATGCCTCCGGCCGCATCGCGCCAGGCGCCGACGAGCGCGGGCAGGCACGCGATCGTGCGCGCGGCGATGCCGCCGCCCGCATGGCGCTGCATGCCGTAGTTGAGCCGGATCGCCGCCGGCCTGATGGTCCCGTACTCGCGTGCAAGCCCGACGATCTCTTCGGGTTTCAGTCCGCAGACGCCGGCGGCCCATTCGGGCGTGTACCGCCTCACCCGCTCGGCGAGCGGCTCGAAGCCGACGGTGTGTTTCGCGACGTAATCGCGATCCACGAGGCCGTCGCGGATGAGCACGTGCATCATCGCGAGCGCGAGCGCGCCGTCGGTGCCGGGAAGGAGCGCCACGTGCTGCGTGCACTTCTCGGCCGAGAGGCTGCGGTACGGGTCAATCGCGACGATCTTCGCGCCGCGGCGCTTGGCCTCCTGAACACGCGACCACAGGTGCAGGTTCGAGACCACCGGGTTCGCGCCCCAGAGCAGGATCAGCTTCGCCTCGGCGAAGCGCTCCGGATCCATGCCGACCGAGCCGCCCAGCGTGTACTTGAGACCCATCTTGCCGGCCGACGAACAGAGCGTGCGCTCGAGGATCGAGGCGCCGAGCCGGTGAAAGAACCGCCGGTCCATCGAGCTGTACTGCACCATTCCCATGGTGCCGGCGTAGCTGAGCGGCAGGATCGTCTGCGGGTCCTCCGCGGCGAGCGCCTTCAGCCGCACGGCGATCTCGTCGAGCGCCGCATCCCACGAGATGCGCTCGAACCGCCCGCTTCCTTTCGGCCCGGAGCGCCGCAGCGGATGGAGCAGCCGGTCAGGCGAGTAGGTACGTTCGAGGTAATACGAAACCTTGGTGCAGAGCGTGCCCTCGGTGAACGGCATCGAGGGATCACCCTGGATTTTCACCGCGACGCCGTCCCTCACCGTCACCAGCATCCCGCAGGTGTCCGGGCAGTCGTGCGGGCAGGCGGTGCGAACGACCTTCACCTGCGGATCGCCGGGGGCCAAGTCCTTAGCCGCGGAAGGCGCGTTCATCGTGCGCCGATTCTACTCCCGGGGCGCATCCGCCAGCGCCTCGTCCAATAGCTCGATCCAGTGCCGCACCGGCAACCGCGTTCCGGCCTGCAGGTGCACAAGGCAGCCGATGTTGGCGGTGGCGATCGCCTCGGGCGAGCCGCTCTCCAGCGCCGCGAGCTTTCGCCGGCGCAGCTCGTTCGAGATCTCGGGCATGAGCAGCGAGTACGCGCCCGCCGAGCCGCAGCACAGGTGCGCCTCGGGCACCGACGTCAGCTCGTACCCCGCCCGCTCGAGCAGGCGCTCGACCGTGCCGCGGATGCCGAGCGCGTGCTGCAGCGTGCACGGCGACTGGAACGCCACGCGCCCGCGCCGCGGCGCTCCGGCGAGCAGCTTCTCCAGCGCGTGCGCTTCGGCCGCGACCACCTCGGCGAGATCGCGCGCGGCGAGCGTCACGCGCGCGGCGCGCTGCGCGTACGCCGCATCGCGCTCGAACAGGTGCGCGTACTCGCGGATCATGGCGCCGCAGCCGCTCGCGGTGACGACGACGCCCTCGACGTGGCCCTCCTCCAGTTGCGGCCACCAGGCGTCCATCAGCGCGCGCATGTCGCGCTTTCCGCCTTCCTGATCGTTGAGGTGATATCGGAGCGCGCCGCAGCAGCCGGCGTCCCGCGGCTCGATGAGCGAAATGCCGAGGCGATCGAGCACGCGCGCGGCGGCCGCGTTGATCTGCGGCGCGAGCGCGGGCTGAACGCAGCCCGCGAGCGCGAGCAGCCGGCGCGCGTGCCGCGGCGCGGGCCGCGCTCCCGGATCGCGCCGCGGCGGCACCTTTTCGCGCAGGCCGGCGGGCAGCAGCGGCCGCAGTGCGCGCCCGAGCGCAAGCAACGGCGCGAAGCGCTCGCGGCGCGGCAGAACGGCCCTCAGAACCGCCCGCCAGAGCCGGTCGAGCGCGCCGCGCCGGGTCTTTTCCTCGACGATGCGGCGGCCGATGTCGAGCAGGCGCGCGTACTGCACGCCGGAGGGGCAGGTCGTCTCGCACGAGCGGCAGGTGAGGCAGCGGTCCAGATGCAGGCGCGTGCGCTCGGTGGGCGCGGCGCCCTCCAGGACCTGCTTGACGAGATAGATGCGCCCGCGTGGACCGTCGAGCTCGTCGCCGAGCAACTGATACGTGGGACAGGTCGCGGTGCAAAAGCCGCAGTGCACGCATTTGCGCAGGATCGCATCGGCTTCGCGCCCTTGCGGCGTGTCGCGGATGAAATCGGCGAGCCGGGTCTGCATCGCTATACTGTTTTCATGCGGCAGGTGGCATGGATCCTCGCGCTCGCCATCGGCGCGGGGCTCGCATACTGGGTGTGGCACGGCATGCGCCGGTATCGCGAGAAGAAGGATGCCGAGGCCGCGCGCACGGCCGAGTTCCTCGCGCGGGCGGCGGCGCTCGCGGCGGTGAAGCCGGCCGGCAATCCTGCGCCGACCGCCGCCGCTTCCGGCGCCGGCGAAGCGCAGTCGCTTGCGCAGCAGGAACTGCTCTTCCAGGCCGCGACCAAGGCGGGCGAGGCGGGCGAACCGGCGCTCGCGATCCAGCTGTACGCGCGGCTGATCGCGCGGTATCCGGCGAGCGCGCTCGCGGCACAGGCGCGCGCGCGGATCGAGGCGCAGAAAAGGTTCGTCAAGCCCTAGAGCTCCGGATACAGCCGCCCGCGACCGAGGATCCCGGCCGGATCAAAGGCCTGTTTCAGCGCGCGGTGCAGCCTGAGCAGCTCGGGTGAAAGCGGCGCGAAGGCGCCGGCCGACTTGTCGGCGGCGCGAAACAGCGTCGCATGGCCGCCGGCGTTCGCCGCCGCAGCCCGCACGTCGGCCGCCGGCGCCTCGGTCTTGCACCAGCGCAGCGCCCCGCCCCACTCGATGAGCTGCCGGCCCGCAAGCGCAATCGGCGGCGCGGCCGAGGGCACCGAAAGCCGCCAGAGCGGCGTCGCGTCCGCGAAAAACGAATCGGTCTGTTCGCGGATCGCCTCCCAGAACCGGCGCGCCTCGTCTTCGGCGAGCGGCTCGCCGCCGATCCGGGCGGCGGCCGCGCGCACCGCCGCCTGCGCCCCCGAGAGGCGCACCGTCAGTCGCCCGCCGCACCAGGCGGTCGCCGAGACGGGCAGCGGCTCGCCCGCCCATCGGTTCATCGCCTCAAGCGCCTGCGTTTCGTTCATCTCGAGCCGGAGCGAGCGCTCGGCGGCCGGCAGCGGAAGCACCTTGAGCGAGACTTCCAGCAGCACCGCGAGGGTGCCCATCGAGCCGACGAGAAAGCGCGAGACGTCGTAGCCGGCGACGTTCTTCATCACGCGCCCGCCGAAGGAGAGATCGCGGCCGCGGCCGTCGAGGACTCGCACTCCGAGCACGAAGTCGCGCACCGCGCCGGCCGCGGCGCGCCGCGGCCCGGCGAGGCCCGCCGCCACGCATCCTCCCAGCGTCGCACCCGGACCGAAGTGCGGCGGCTCGAAGGCGAGCATCTGGCGGTTGCCGGAGAGGATTTCCTCCAGCTCCGCGAGCGGCGTGCCGCAGCGCGCGGTGACGACGAGCTCGCTCGGCTCGTAGGCGACGATGCCGGCGTAGCCGCGCGTGTCCAGCACTTCGCCGGCGAGCGCGTTGCCGTAAAAATCCTTGGTGCCGCCGCCGCGCGCCCGCAGCGCGGTGCCGGCCGCCGCCGCGGCGCGAATGCGCTCGGCGAGTTCCGCGGCGCTCAGAATCGCGGCAGCTCCGGATGCGGCAGCGCGCCGCCGCGCACCCGCATGCGTCCGTATTCGGCGCAGCGCGCAAGCGTCGGCACCGCCTTGCCGGGGTTGAGCAGCCCCGCGGGATCGAAGGCGCGCTTGATCGCGTGGAACGTCTCCAGCTCTTCGGCGCCGAACTGCACGCACATCTGGTTGATCTTCTCCACGCCCACGCCGTGCTCGCCAGTGATGGTGCCGCCCACCTCGACGCATTTCTCCAGCACTTCGGCGGCGAAGGCCTCGGTGCGGCGCAGCTCGTCCGGATCGTTCGCGTCGAAGAGGATCAGCGGATGGAGGTTGCCGTCGCCGGCATGGAACACGTTCGGGCAGCGCAGGCCGTATTTCTTCTCCAGCGCGCCGATGAATTCGAGCACTTCGCCGAGCCTTTTGCGCGGAATGGTGCCGTCCATGCAATAGTAGTCGGGCGAGATGCGCCCGACGGCGGGAAACGCGGCCTTCCTGCCCGACCAGAAGCGAAGCCGCTCGGCCTCGTCGCGCGACACCGTCATGCGCGTCGCACCGGCCGCCTTCAGCACTTCCTGCACCCGCGCGATCTCCTCTTCGACTTCCTCGGCGGTGCCGTCCGCCTCGCACAGCAGGATCGCCGCCGCCTCGGTGTCGTAGCCGGCGCGCACGAATTCTTCGGCCGCGCGCGTCGCCGGCCGGTCCATCATCTCCAGGCCCGCCGGCACAATGCCGGCGGCGATGATGGCGGCGACCGCATCGCCCGCCTTCCCGACCTCGTCGAACGAGGCCATCACCACTCGCGCCGCCTGCGGTTTCGGCAGCAGCTTCACCGTCACCTCGGTCACCACCGCAAGGAGCCCTTCCGATCCGATCGCGAGCGCAAGCAGGTCGTAGCCGGGCGAATCGAGCGCCTCCGAGCCGAAGGCGACCGGCTCGCCCTGCATCGTGAAGCCGCGGACCTTCAGCACGTTGTGCACCGTGAGGCCGTACTTGAGGCAGTGCACGCCGCCGGAATTTTCGGCGACGTTGCCGCCGATCGTGCACGCGATCTGGCTGGAGGGGTCCGGCGCGTAATAAAGGCCCCACGGCGCGGCGATGTCCGAGATCGCGAGATTGCGCACCCCCGGCTGCACGACCGCGATGCGCGCCTTCGGGTCGAGCCGCAGCACGCGCATGAACTTCGCCATCGAGAGCAGCACCGCGTCGGGCCGGGGCAGCGCACCGCCCGAGAGTCCGGTGCCGGCGCCGCGCGGCACCACCGGCACCTGCATCTCGCTGCAGGTCTTGAGGATTTTCTGCACCTGCGCCTCGGTTTCCGGCAGCGCGACCACCATCGGCAGCTCCCGGTAGGCGGTGAGGCCGTCGCACTCGTACGGGCGCGTGTCCTCCTCCTGCCAGAGCACCGCGCGCTCGGGAAGAAAGGCGCGCAGGGCGCGCACGACCTCGCGCTGGCGCGCCGGATTCAGGACAGGTAAGGCTTCGCCCATGCCAGACCCTCGATCGTATCGCCGGCCGGCACGTACTCGCAGCCGATCCAGCCCGGGTAGCCCAGACGGTCAATGTGCGCGAGGAGCCAGGGAAAGTTGATCTCGCCGGTGCCCGGCTCGTGCCGGTCCGGGACGTCGGCAAGCTGCATGTGGCCGATGCGCGCAAGCAACCGCTCGATCGTCTTCGCGAGATCGCCCTCGGCGATCTGCATGTGGAAGATGTCGTACTGCAGCTTCAGGTTCGGCGCGCCGACCGCATCGAGCACCTCGATGGCCTGCCGCGAGGTATTGAGGACGAACCCCGGGATCGTGCGCGGGTTGATCGGCTCCACAAGCAGCTCCATTCCTTCGCGGGCCAGGCGCGCGGCCGCATGACGCAGATTTTCGATCAGCGTCTCCATCAGCCGCTCGCGCGGCACGCCCGGCGGCGCGACGCCGGCGAGCGCGTTCAGCCGCGGGCAGCGCACGGCGCGCGCGTATTCGATCGCGCGCTCGACGCCCTCGCGGAACTCGCCCACCCGGTCCGGCAAACAGGCGATGCCGCGGTCTCCCCGCGCCGGATCGCCCGCCGGCAGGTTGTGCAGCACCACCTCGACACCCGCATCGCGCGCCGCGGCCGCCACCTCCGAGGCGCTCCCGTGGGAATAAGGAAACTGGTACTCGACAAAGCGAAAGCCCGCGCGTGCGGCCGCCTGGAAGCGTTCGAGAAAAGGCCGCTCCGGGAACAGGAGCGAGAGGTTGGCGGCAAGCCTGGGCATCGGCGACATGTTAGCCAAGATCGGACCGCCCGCGGCACCGCGATGCCGGCTCCACCGGCGATCGCCGCACGCGGCTGCGCTGCGTCCCGGTCCCGCCGCGCGACCCCGCTTAGATGCCCATAAGAATTCCGGCGGCGGCCTGCGCGGCGCGCGTGCGAAAATCCGCCGTCCGTTCCCCCCATGCGCCTGCGTCTCCTGCCCGCCGGTCTGCTCCTTCTCGCCGTCTGCGCGCCGGCATTCGCCGCCGACACCGCCGCCGCGCCCTGGTGGTCCTGGCCGCTTGCGCTGTTCGCGGTCTCGTTCGCGCTGGGGATCGTGGCGGTGCTCGCCGGTGTCGGCGGCGGCGTGCTGTTCGTGCCGATGATCGCCGGCTTCTTTCCGTTTCACCTCGACTTCGTGCGCGGAGCGGGGCTGCTGCTCGCGCTGTCCGGTTCGCTCGCGGCGGCGCCCGCGCTCCTGCGCGCCGGCATGGCGAACCTGCGACTGGCGATGCCGTTTGCGCTCGTCGGCTCGGTCACCTCGATCGTCGGCGCGCTTGTGGGGCTCGCGCTGCCTACCGCGATCGTGCAGACTGCCCTCGGCGCCATCATTCTGGCGATCGCCGCGCTGATGTGGCGTTCGAAGCGCTCGGAGTACCCGGAGGTGGCGAAGTCGGACCGCCTCTCCGAACTGCTCGGGCTGCGCGGCGTGTTCCATGATCCGGCGACCGGTCGCACCGCCGAGTGGCGCGTGCACCGCTCGCCCGCCGGCCTCGCCGCGTTCGCGGGCATCGGATTTCTCGCCGGCATGTTCGGTCTCGGCGCCGGCTGGGCGAACGTCCCGGTGCTCAACCTCTTGCTCGGGGTGCCGCTCAAGGTGTCGGTCGCGACCTCCGGGCTGATGCTCTCGATCATTGATACCTCCGCGGCATGGGTTTACGTGCACCGCGGCGCGGTACTGCCGATGATCACCGTGCCCTCGATCGTCGGCGTCATGCTCGGGGCCGGAATCGGCGCGCGGCTGCTGCGTATCGTGCGGGCCGCCGTCATCCGGCGATTCGTGATCGCGCTGCTCGCCGCCGCCGGTCTGCGGGCGCTGATGAAGGGACTTGGGGTATGGCCGTGAGAACGGAGGCTCCGCGGGCAGCGGAGCCGGATCGCATCGCCGAGCAGCAGGAGACGTATGCGGCGTGGCTGACCGCCGGTACCCGGCTCGGTCTCGCCTTGCTGGTGGCGACGTTCCTCGCGTATGTCCTCGGCCTGCTCGCCCCGCGCGTTCCGATCGAGCAGTTGCCCCGTCTGTGGATCCTGCCGGCGCACGAATTTCGCAACGCCACCGGCGCCCCGTCCGGCTGGGGCTGGATCGCGCTGCTTGGCAGGGGCGATTACCTCACCTACTCGGGCATCGCCGTTCTCGGTCTGACGAGCGCCGCGTGCTTCGGCCGCGTCGCCGCGGCCCTCTTCGCCCATGGCGAGCGGTTGTTCGCCGCGATCGCGCTCGCCCAGATCGCCGTCATCCTGCTCGCCGCCTCGGGCCTGGTGTCCGGCGGTCACTGACTGGCGCCCGCGCCTTCCGCGCCGGTTGCGGGAACTGCGCCCGGCGGCATAGACTGGGCCGACGGCGCATGACGGAGAGGAGGAGGCCATGAGGACATCGTTCGTATGGGCAGGGGCGCTCGCGCTCGGTATTTCGGGGCCGGCCCTGGCCCAGTCCACGCTGGATGCGGTCAAGGCGAAGGGGTACGTCCAGTGCGGGGTCAATACCGGCCTTGCGGGCTTCTCGCAACCGGACTCGAAAGGCGTCTGGCGCGGCATTGACGTGGACCTGTGCCGCGCGGTCGCCGCGGCGGTGTTCGGCGACGCGAACAAGGTGCGCTACACCCCGCTCACGGCGCAGCAGCGCTTCACCGCGCTGCAGTCGGGCGAGGTGGACGTGCTTTCGCGCAACACCACCTGGACGATCACGCGCGACACCAGCCTGGGGCTCAACTTCGTCGGCGTCAACTTCTACGACGGCCAGGGCTTCATGGTGCACCGCAAGTTGAACGTGAAAAGCGCGAAACAGCTCAACGGCGCGACCATCTGCGTGCAGCCGGGCACGACCACCGAGCTCAACCTCGCCGACTATTTCCGCGCCAACCGCATGACGTTCAAGCCGGTCGTCATCGAGAAGCTGGAGGAGGTGCTGAACGCGTACTTCGCCGGCCGCTGCGACGTCTTCACCACCGACGTCTCGGGTCTCGTTTCGGTGCGCGGCTCGCGCGCGCCGAACCCCGCCGATCACGTCATCCTGCCCGAAGTGATCTCGAAGGAGCCGCTCGGGCCGGCGGTCCGCCACGGCGACGACCGCTGGTTCGACGTCGTCAAGTGGTCGCTGTTCGCCATGATCGAAGCCGAGGAGATGGGCCTCACCTCGAAGAACATTGACAAGGCCCTGGAGAGCAAGGACCCGGCGGTGCAGCGCTTCGTCGGCGCGACCGGCGACATCGGCAAGATGCTCGGGCTCGACAACCGCTGGGCGTACCACATCGTCAAGCAGGTCGGCAATTACGGCGAGAGCTTCGAGGCGAACCTCGCGCCCCTCGGCTTCGAGCGGGGCCTCAACCAGCTCTGGACGAAGGGCGGCATCCTCTACGCGCCGCCGATCCGCTAGCCGCCCGGGCCGGTGCGACGCGGGTGGATCGCCCAGGCCGCGCTGGTCGCGGCCCTGGCGCTGGCGCTCGGCTGGTTGTGGCAGAACGCGGCGCATAACCTCGAGACGCGCAAGATCGCGAGCGGCTTCGCGTTCCTGTGGCGCGAAGCCGGCTTCGAGATCGGCGAGACGGGCGGACTCGCCTACAGCGCCGCCGACTCGTACCTGCGCGCGCTCGCGATCGGGCTGGCCAATACCTTCCGTGTCGCCGCGATCGGCATCGTGCTCGCCACCGTGCTCGGCGCCCTGCTCGGCCTTGCGCGCCTCGCGCCCAACTGGCTGCTCGCGAAACTCGCCGCCGCCTACGTCGAGTTCGTGCGCAACGTGCCGCTGGTGGTGCAGCTCTTCTTCTGGTACGCGCTGATCTCGGAGAACCTGCCTGGCCCGCGCGAGGCGCACGAGCCGCTGCCCGGCGTCTACCTGTCCAACCGCGGCATCTTCTTTCCCCTGCCCGGAAGCCGGCCGGAGCTCGTCGGCTTCAACTTCGCGGGCGGCGCCTCCCTTTCGCCCGAGTTCGCGGCGCTGCTCGCCGGCCTGGTCACCTACACCGCGGCGTTCATCGCCGAGATCGTGCGCGCCGGAATCCTGTCCGTGCGCCGGGGCCAGCTCGATGCCGCGCGTTCCCTCGGCATGACGCATCGGCAGGCGCTGCGCCACGTCGTGCTGCCGCAGGCGCTGCGCGCGATCGTGCCGCCGATGACCAGCCAGTACCTCAACCTCGTCAAGAACAGCTCGCTTGCGGTGGCGATCGGCTATCCGGACCTGGTTTCGATCGCCAACACCACGATCAATCAGACCGGGCAGGCGATCGAGGGCATCGCGATCATCATGGCGGTGTACCTCACGGTGAGCCTCGCGATCTCCGCCTTCATGAACTGGTACAACCGGCGCGTGGCGCTGAAGGGACTGCGCGCATGAGCTGGCTGCGCGCGAACCTGTTTTCGAGCTGGCCGAGCGCGCTCGCGACCGTTGCGATCGTGCTCCTTGCCTGGAAGCTCGTGCCGCCCTTCGTGGACTGGGCGTTTCTCGACGCCGTGTGGCAGGTGCGCGATTCCCGCGAGTGCCGGCAGGCCGCCGGCGCCTGCTGGGCGTTCGTCGCCGAAAAGCACCGCTTCATCCTCTTCGGCACGTATCCCTACGAAGAGCACTGGCGGCCGGCGATCGCGACGCTGCTGCTTGTCGCGCTGTGGAGCGCGAGCGCGCTGCGGCGGCTGTGGCGTTGGTGGCTGGCGCTGGTGTGGCTCGGCGGGCTTGCCGCGATCGGGGCGCTGATGTGGGGCGGCTTCGCCGGGATGCCCTACGTCGAGAACGAGCGCTGGGGCGGGTTGATCCTGACGCTCCTTCTGGCGACTTTCGGCGTCGCGTTCGCGTTCCCGCTCGCGATCCTGCTCGCGCTCGGCCGGCGCTCGCGGCTGCCGGCGCTGCGCTGGGTCTGCATCGCCTACATCGAGCTCGTCCGCGGCGTGCCGCTGATTTCGCTGCTATTCATGGCGTCGGTCATGCTGCCGCTCTTTTTCCCCGAAGGCGTGAGCCTCGACAAGCTGCTGCGGGCGCAGATCGCGCTGGTCATGTTCGCCGCCGCCTACCTCGCCGAGGTGGTGCGCGGCGGGTTGCAGGCGATTCCGTACCACCAGTACGAATCGGCCGAGGCGCTCGGCCTGGGCTACTGGAACCGCACGCTCTTCGTGATCCTGCCGCAGGCGCTGCGAATCGCCATCCCTCCGCTCGTCAACACGTTCATCGGCCTTTTCAAGGACACTTCGCTCGTCGTCATCATCGGCCTGTTCGACCTGCTGACCTCGCTCAAGGTATCTCTGCAGGAGCCGGCCTGGACCGGGTTCGGCGTCGAGGCGTACCTGTTCGCCTCGGCGGTCTATTTCGCCTTCTGCTGGGCGATGTCGCGCTACAGTCAGCGGCTGGAGCGGGATCTCACCCGCCCCGGAACGCGGCTCGCGCTGCGGGAGAACTGAACCGGCGGGCCGGCTGCGGCGCCCCGCGCAGAGGCGCTGTGCTAGACTTTTTTCGGTCGCAAAGCAACAAGAAATGGAGGGTTTTCATGGGCGCCATCTTCCAGTCCCTCGGCCGCACCGTCACCGCGGGCGTCGTCATCCTGATCGTCATCGCCCTGATCGCCGGCACGTTCGGCAAGATGGGCGAGCTGAGCTGGTGGGCCTTCTTCATGCGCTGGCTGCACGTGCTCTCGGGCGTGATGTGGATCGGCCTGCTGTGGTACTTCAACTTCGTGCAGATTCCCTCGATGCCGAAGATCCCCGACGAGCAGAAGCCGGCGATCTCCAAGGTGATCGCGCCGGAAGCGCTGTTCTGGTTCCGCTGGGCGGCGCTCGCCACGGTGGTCACCGGGCTGATCCTCGCCCACCTGAACGGCTACCTCGGCCAGGCGCTCAGCCTCGCGGCGCCTTTCCACGCGATCGGCGTCGGGATGTGGCTCGCGCTCGTCATGGCCTTCAACGTCTGGTTCATCATCTGGCCGAACCAGAAAAAGGCGCTCGGCATCGTGCAGGTGGACGCCGACGCCAAGGCGAAGGCCGCGCGCATGGCGATGCTCACCTCGCGCTTCAACACCATGCTTTCGATCCCGATGCTCTACTGCATGGTGGCGCAGCAGAACAGCGGCCTGTGAGCTAGCGCGGCGCGAGCTTTTCCAGTCCCCGAACCTTGGCGCCGGGGCCGATCCCCCGCTCGGCGAACCACCCGCGGTTCATCTCCAGCGCAAAGCGCGCCGGGCGCGCCGCGCAGTGCGGCCGCTCGCTGAGCGGCTGCATGTCGGCGATGTTGATGATTTCACCGCTGCGGTCTAGGAACGCGACCGAGAGGGGAACGAGGGTGTTCTTCATCCACATGCAGTGGATGGCGTCCTCGTCGAACACGAACACCATGCCGGCGTTCCGGGCGAGCGTTTTGCGGTGCATCAGTCCCTGCATGCGCGCCGGCACCGTGTCGGCGACCTCGGCGCGCACGACGTGCATGCCGAGGCCGAGCTCCACGACCGGAAGTTCGGCGTGAGCGGCCGGAAAGAGTCCCGCAAGGAAGGCGATGGCGACGACGCGCATCCGGAAATGAAAAGGCAGGGCCAAGCCCTGCCTTTTCCGGTGAGTCTCCGAACGGAGCTTACTTCTTCTTCTCTTCCGACTTTTTCTTGTCGTCGGCCTTCTTCTCGGTCTTCTTCTTGTCGTCCTTCTTGTCCTGCGCGATCGCGTTCACGCTGCCGACAGCGAACAGCGCCGCAAGGACCATGGCCAGATACTTCGTCATTGCCTTTTCTCCTGAGTGTTGTCGAATGGACGGGGTGGCGCGACGTTGCCGCCGTCCTCCCCGGCCCCGAGTAACGCGCTCGGTTCCGGCCGGTTGACGGCCCGCCGGGGAAATCCCGTCCGCCCTCCCTGTGGGAACCCCACGCAAGGCATTGTAAAAAAATGGGGAATCACCCGCAAACCGACGCAACGCGTTGTTTTTCCTGCGAAAAAAGGTTTTCTGAAGCAGTGGGTCGGGTATAATTTTCTTTTTCCTCTTCCATATCCACAAATCGGCAGGAGCACGCATGGCCTACACCCACATCAAGGTCCCCGCCAATGGCGAGAAGATCCGTGTCAACCCGGATCTCTCACTCTCGGTCCCGGACAACCCCATCATCCCCTACATCGAGGGCGACGGCACCGGCGTGGACATCACCCCGGTGATGCTGAAGGTGGTGGACGCCGCGGTGAAGAAGGCCTACGGCGGCAAGCGCCGGATCGTCTGGATGGAAATGTACGCCGGCGAAAAATCCTGCAAGGTGTACGGCGAGAACGTCTGGCTGCCGGATGAGACGCTCGAGGCCGCCCGCGAGTTCGTCGTCTCGATCAAGGGTCCGCTCACCACGCCGGTGGGCGGCGGCATCCGCTCGATCAACGTCGCGCTGCGGCAGGAACTCGACCTGTACGTGTGCCTGCGCCCCGTGCGCTGGTTCCGCGGCGTGCCGAGCCCGCTCAAGGAGCCGCACAAGGTGGACATGGTGATCTTCCGCGAGAACTCGGAGGACATCTACGCCGGCATCGAGTGGGCGGCGAACACCCCCGAGGCGAAGAAGGTAATTGATTTTCTCATCAACGAGATGAAGGTGACCAAGATCCGCTTCCCGGCCACCTCCGCCATCGGCATCAAGCCGGTCTCCATCGAGGGCAGCGAGCGGCTGATCCGCAGAGCGCTGCAGTACGCCGTGGACAACAACCGCAGGTCGGTCACCCTCGTGCACAAGGGCAACATCCAGAAGTTCACGGAAGGCGGGTTCCGCGACTGGGGCTACAGGCTCGCGCAGCGGGAGTTCGGCGCCAAGCCCCTGGACGGCGGCCCGTGGTGCAGCTTCCGCAATCCGAAGACCGGACAGGAGATCGTCGTGAAGGACGTGATCACGGACGCCTTCCTGCAGCAGATCCTGCTGCGACCCGACGAGTACGACGTCATCGCCACGCTCAACCTGAACGGCGACTACATCTCGGATGCGCTGGCGGCGGAGGTCGGCGGCATCGGGATCGCGCCGGGGGCGAACCTGTCGGACACGGTGGCGATGTTCGAGGCCACCCACGGCACCGCGCCGAAGTACGCCGGCAAGGACTACGTCAACCCGGGCTCGGAGATCCTGTCGGCGGAAATGATGCTGCGCCACATGGGCTGGACCGAGGCGGCCGACATCATCATCCGCGCCATGGAGAAGACGATCGGCGACAAGATCGTCACCTACGACTTCGCCCGCCTGATGGAGGGCGCGAAGCAGGTGTCCTGCTCCGGCTTCGGCCAGGCGATGATCGAGCGGATGTAGGAAAACGGCCGGGGCGCGGCGTGCCGCCGCCGGGCCGCCCCGCGTCGGCGACCGACCTTCGCGCGCGGCGCGCCCGCGCCCGCGCGCTCAGATCTTGCTGATGTTCGCCGCCTGCTTGCCCTTGGGGCCCTGCACGACGTCGAAGGTGACCTTCTGGCCTTCCTTCAGCGTCTTGAAGCCCTGCATGTTGATCGCCGAGAAATGGGCGAACAGGTCTTCGCTGCCGTCATCCGGCGTGATGAAGCCGTAGCCCTTGGCGTCGTTGAACCACTTCACGGTGCCTGTAGGCATTCAGGATCCTCCCGTTCTTCGGGCACTCCAGGCGGTTACCCTTGGCCATGCTGGAACTCAAGACTCCTCCGCCCGTCAAAGAAACGGCGCAACCGGCAGCCTGACTCCAAACACCCGCAGGCTTTTACGCGCCTTCCCGGCCTCCGTCAAGAGGCGGGCGGGAGCGCCATCTCCGTGAATAGAGGCAATTTTCCGGGCCGGCGGGGTTTGCACCTGGCCTGCGCATTGTTTAGGATAGAAACGGCACCGACAACGACGGAGCGCAGCACACGGAAAGCGGGCATTGCCTATGCAACACAGGGACGACGCGGTCATCGAGGCGAAGAAGGGTAAGGTCAAGCCGCCGCCCATGTACAAGGTGATGCTGCTCAACGACGACTACACGCCGATGGAATTCGTCGTCATCGTCTTGCAGAAGTTCTTCGCCATGAGCCGGGAGCGCGCCACGCAGGTCATGCTCAAGGTGCACCGCGAGGGCATCGGCGTGTGCGGGGTGTTTCCGCGCGACATCGCCAGCACGAAGGTCGCGCAGGTGGCGGGCTATGCCCGCAAGCACCAGCACCCGCTGCAGTGCGTCATGGAGGAAACGTAGCGTGATCGCCCAGGAACTCGAGGTCAGTCTTCACATGGCGTTCGTCGAGGCGCGCCAGAAGCGCCACGAGTTCATCACCGTCGAGCACCTGCTGCTCGCGCTGCTGGACAATCCGACGGCGGCCGAGGTCCTGCGTGCCTGCGGCGCCAACATGGACGAGCTGCGGCGCAACCTCACCCAGCATATCGCCGAGCAGACCCCGCGCATCGCCCCGGACCGGGAAGTGGACACGCAGCCCACGCTCGGGTTCCAGCGCGTCATCCAGCGGGCGATCCTGCACGTGCAGTCCTCCGGCAAGAAGGAGGTCACCGGCGCGAACGTGCTGGTGGCGATCTTCGGCGAGAAGGATTCGCACGCCGTGTACTTCCTGCAGCAGCAGGGCGTGACGCGTCTCGACGTCGTCAACTACATCTCGCACGGCATCACCAAGGCGCCGCAGGTGCACCACGGCAAGACCGAACAGGAAGAGCAGGAAGGCGAGGCGCAGAGCGCCAACAGTCCGCTCGACAGCTACACCGTCAACCTGAACGCGCTCGCCCTCGCCGGCAAGATTGACCCGCTGATCGGCCGCGAAAAGGAGCTGGAGCGCGTCATTCAGACGCTGTGCCGCCGGCGCAAGAACAACCCGCTGCTCGTCGGCGAGGCGGGCGTGGGCAAGACCGCGATCGCGGAGGGCCTGGCGCGCCGCATCGTCGAGGGCAACGTTCCGGAGCTGCTGGCCAAGTGCACGGTGTACTCGCTCGACATGGGGGCGCTGCTCGCCGGCACCAAGTACCGCGGCGACTTCGAGCAGCGCCTGAAGGCGGTGCTGAAGCAGCTCGTGGACAACCCGAACGCGATCCTGTTCATAGACGAGATCCACACCGTCATCGGCGCCGGCGCCGCCTCGGGCGGAACGCTCGATGCCTCGAACCTGCTCAAGCCGGCGCTCAACTCCGGACAGCTCAAGTGCATCGGCGCGACCACCTATGCCGAATACCGCGGCGTGTTCGAGAAGGACCATGCGCTGTCGCGCCGTTTCCAGAAGATTGACATCGTCGAACCCTCGGTCGAGGAGACGGTGGAGATCTTGAAGGGCCTCAAGAGCCGGTTCGAGGCGCACCACAGCGTCAAGTACACCGCGAGCGCGCTCACCAGCGCCGCCGAGCTGTCGGCCAAGTACATCAACGACCGGCACCTGCCGGACAAGGCGATCGACGTCATTGACGAGGCGGGCGCGGCGCAGCGCATCCAGCCGAAGGGCAAGCAGAAGAAGGTGATCGGCAGGCCGGAAATCGAGGAGATCGTGGCCAAGATCGCGCGCATTCCGCCGCGCAGCGTGTCCTCCGACGACCGCAGCGCGCTCGCCAATCTCGAGCGCGACATGAAGTCCGTCGTGTTCGGCCAGGATCGGGCGATCGAGGCGCTCGCCAGCGCGATCAAGATGGCGCGCTCGGGCCTGGGCAACCCGCAGAAGCCGATCGGCTGCTTCCTGTTCTCAGGCCCGACCGGGGTGGGCAAGACCGAGGTCGCACGCCAGCTCGCCTACTGCATGGGCATCGAGCTGATCCGCTTCGACATGTCGGAGTACATGGAGCGGCACGCGGTGAGCCGCCTGATCGGCGCGCCGCCCGGCTACGTCGGCTTCGAGCAAGGGGGGCTTCTCACCGAGGCGATCACGAAAAAACCGTACTCGGTGCTGCTGCTCGACGAGATCGAGAAGGCGCACCCGGACATCTTCAACGTGCTGCTGCAGGTGATGGACCACGGCACGCTCACCGACAACAACGGCCGCAAGGCCGATTTCCGCAACGTGGTCATCATCATGACGACCAACGCCGGCGCCGAATCGCTGGCGAAGAATCCGATGGGCTTCACGCCCTCGGCGAAGGCGGGCGACGAGATGGAGGCGATCAAGCGGCTCTTCACGCCGGAGTTCCGCAACCGGCTGGACGCGATCATCTCGTTCCGCGCGCTCGACCACGACATCATTCTGCGGGTGGTGGACAAGTTCCTGATGCAGCTGGAGGAACAGCTCGCCGAGAAGAAGGTCGAGGCGCAGTTCACCCAGAGGCTGAAGGAGCATCTGGCGCGCAAGGGCTTCGATCCGCTGATGGGCGCGCGCCCGATGGCGCGGCTGATCCAGGACACCATCCGCCGCGCGCTCGCCGACGAGCTGCTGTTCGGGCGGCTGCAGCACGGCGGCCGGGTCACGATAGATGTGGACGCGGCCGACGACAGGATCGTGCTGCAGTTCGACGAGCAGGCGGCGCCCGCTGCGCCGGTCGCCCCGGTCACCTGACGTTCGGCGCGCGCGCGGATTTCGGCTCGTCGCCTTGCGGCGCGCTTTGCCTTTTTCCCTGGCGCGGCGCGCCATCCACGCGCGGATCATGTTGATGTCCCGATAAAAAGGACCGTGGCGTCTTGACAGCGCGCTCGCCGCAAGCGGAAACTTCGGCGGCGCCTCGCGTCACCAGGAAAGGGGGAAGCCGATGCGAATCGTTCTTTTTTGCGCCGCCGCGCTTGTGTTCGCCGCGACGAACGTCGCGGCGCAGGACCGCACGCATGCGCGTAATCTCGCCGCGTCCTGCGCCATGTGCCACGGCACCGAGGGCCGGGGTTCCGGCGGCTTCGAGCCGCTCGCCGGAATGCCGAAGGCGGACATCGTGCGCAAGGTGATCGAGTTCCGCGACGGCAAGAAGCCCGCAACCGTCATGCACCAGATCGGCAAGGGCTACAGCGACCGCGAGATCGAACTGATCGCCGAGTATTTCTCGGCCCAGCGCAAGTAGAGGCCGCCATGAGAACGATCCTGAACCGACGCGAATTCCTTAAGTTTACCGGCGCGGCGGCCGCGCTTGCGGCGACCGGGTGCGCGACCACCGCGCCCAAGGCGAGGGTGGTGGTCGTCGGCGGTGGCTACGGTGGCGCCACCGCGGCGAAGTACGTCCGGCTCTGGGATCCGGCGATCGAGGTGATCCTGGTGGAGCGCGAGACCGCCTTCACCTCCTGCCCGATGTCGAATCTGGTGCTCGGCGGTTTCACGACTATGGAGCGCATCCGCCGCAGCTACGACGGCCTGCGTCGGCATGGGGTGCAGGTCGTCAACGACGAGGTGACCGCGCTCGATACCGCCAAGCGCACCGTCAGGCTCGCGCGCGGCGCCGACCTGACCTATGACCGGCTGATCGTGTCTCCCGGCATTGATTTCCTGTACGGCGAGATCGCCGGCTACGAGCAGGCGATGAACGCCGGGCGCGTCCTGCACGCGTGGAAGGCCGGAGCGCAGACCACGGCGCTGCGCAGGCAGCTGGAGGAGATGCGCGATGGCGGCGTGGTCGCGATCACGATTCCGCTGGTCCCCTACCGTTGCCCTCCGGGCCCGTACGAGCGGGCGAGCCAGATTGCGGCCTACCTGAAGAAGGCCAAGCCGCGCTCGAAGGTGCTGGTGCTCGACGCCAACCCTGACCTCGTTTCCAAGGGGCCGCTCTTCAAGCGGGCATGGGAGGACCTGTACAAGGGCTTGCTCGAATACCGGGGCAGCGCGCGGGTGGTCGGCGTGGATGCGCGCACGATGACGGCGCGCCTGGAGGTCGAGGACGTGAAGGCCGACGTGCTCAATATTCTGCCGCCGCAGCGCGCCGGCGACATCGCGGTGCGCGCCGGCCTCGCCACCGCCGGCAACCGCTGGTGCGAGGTGGACTGGATGACGATGGAATCCAAGGCGGCCAAGGGCGTGCATGTGCTGGGCGACGCGACGCTCTCGGCGCCGGGGATGCCGAAGTCGGGCAGCATGGCGAATCAGCAGGGCAAGCTCTGCGCCGCGGCGGTGGTCGCGCTCCTCAATGGGCAGGCGCCCGACCCGGCGCCGAAGATCGTCAACACCTGCTACAGCATGGTGTCCGAGAGCGAGGCGATCCGCGTGTCTTCCGTGCATGCCTGGGATCCCGGGCAGAAGACGCTGATTCCGGTGAAGGGCGCGGGCGGCGTGTCGTCGGCCCGCAATGAGCTGGAAGGCAAGTACGCATGGTCCTGGGCGGAGAACATCTGGCAGGACACGCTCGGCTGACACTTGCGCCGGCGCTGGCGCCCGCCGCCGGCGCTAATCCAGACCGCTGAGGTACTCGGCGACCGCCGCGATCTCGGCGTCGGTCATCTTCGCCGCGATGGTGTGCATCACGGCGTTGTCGTTGGTGCGCTCGCGCGAGCCGAAGTTCCTGAGCTGCGTCGCGAGGTAGGCGGCGACCTGGCCTGCGAGCCTCGGCAGATTCTCGGTCCCTTCGCCCTTCTCGCCGTGGCAGCCGACGCACGCGGCGACTTCGGTCGCCGCCCCGCCGCGCCGGTAAATGATCATGCCTTGCGCCGCGAGTTTCGAGTCCGAGGGCGCGTGCGGCTCGGCCTTCTGGCGGCTGAAGTAAAGCGCGAGGGCTCGGAAATCGTCGGCGCCCAGGTTCGCGACCATCGGCTGCATGACGCTGCTCTTGCGCTCGCCCGACTTGAAGTTGCTGAGCTGCTTGACGAGATAGGCGGCGTTCTGTCCCGCAAGGCGCGGCGAGGTCTCGGTCCCGGTCTCGCCGCGCATGCCGTGACAGAGAAAGCAGGATCCGGAGACGATTCTTTTCGCCCGCTCCAGCGCCGCCTCGTCGGCGAGAGCGCGCCCGGCGCAAAGCAGCCCCAGGATGGTGAACAGCGCCAGCCCGCGCATGATGCGCCCCCGTTCACTAGCGCCCGGTGCTGCCGAAGCCGCCGGCGCCGCGCGCGGAAGCTTCGAACGACTCGACCACGTTCAGCTCCACTTGCGCCACCGGCACGACCACGAGCTGCGCGATCCGGTCCATCGGCTGGATGGTGAAGCTCGCGCGCCCGCGATTCCACAGCGACACCATCACCTCGCCCTGGTAGTCGGAATCAATCAGCCCGACCAGGTTGCCGAGCACGATGCCGTGCTTGGCGCCCAGTCCCGAGCGCGGCAGCACGATCGCGCAATAGCCTGGGTCGGCGACGTGAATCGCGATGCCGGACGGGATCAGCCGGCTGTCGCCCGGCTCCAGCGTGAGCGGGGCCGGCAGGCAGGCGCGCAGATCGAGTCCGGCGGCTCCGGGCGTCGCGTAGCGCGGCAGCATCTCCCGCACGCGCGGGTCGAGGATGCGGATGTCCAGCCGGCGCATCAGCGCTTGTGCTCGATCATCGCCGCGACGTGGGCGACGAGGCGACGCGCGAGTTCCAGCTTGGGCCCCCGCCCGAGCGGGTGGGCGCCCTCCTCGTCGTAGAGCGTGATCGCGTTGTCGTCGGCACCGAGCGCCTCCTGCGCGAGGTTTGCGGCGAGCAGCGGCACGCCTTTCTTCCGCCGCTTGGCCTCGGCGTTCGCTTCCAGGTCTTCGCTCTCGGCGGCGAAACCGACGCAGAACGGCGCGTCCTTGCGCGCCGCGGCCCAGGCGAGGATGTCGGGATTCGGCTCCAGCTCGAGCGTGAGCCCGCTTCGCCCTTCCTTCTTGATCTTCGCGCCGGAAGACTGCTTGGGCCGGAAATCGGCCACCGCGGCCACCGAAAAGAAGACGTCGCAGCCCTCGAGCCTTTCCTTCACGGCTTCGAACATCTCGGCCGCGGTGCGCACGTCCACGCGGCGCACGCCCCACGGCGCGGCGAGCGCCACCGGACCGCTCACGAGGAGCACTTCCGCGCCCGCCTCGCGCGCCGCGCGCGCGACCGCATAGCCCATCTTGCCGGAGCTGCGGTTGGTCAGGACGCGCACCGGGTCGATCGGTTCCTCGGTCGGCCCGGCGGTCACCAGCACGCGCCTGCCGGCGAGCAGCTTGGGCTGGAACGCCGCCTCGATCTCGCCCAGAAGATCCTCTGGTTCCAGCATCCGCCCCATCCCCGTTTCGCCGCAGGCCTGCTCGCCCGCCGCCGGCCCGGCGACGAGCACGCCGTCGGCGCGCAGCCGGTCCACGTTGCGCTGCGTCGCCGGGTTCTCCCACATTTCGACGTTCATCGCCGGTGCGACCAGCAGCGGGCAGCGGCGCGCGAGCACCAGCGCCGAGAGCAGATCGTCGGCGAGGCCGTGCGCCGTCTTGGCGAGGAAGTCGGCGCTCGCCGGCGCGACCGCAATGAGGTCGCGGTCGCGCGAGAGCTCGATGTGGCCCATCGCGTCGGGCACGCGCGCGTCCCACAGGTCGCTCCAGACCGGCCGCCCGGTGAGCGCCTGCAGGGTGGTCGGCGATATGAAGCGGATCGCCGACTCGGTCATCGCGGCGCGCACGTCGGCGCCCGCCTTGACCAGCAGGCGTGCGAGCTCCGCCGCCTTGTACGCGGCGATGCCGCCGGTCAGGCCGAGCAGGATCTTCTTCCCCTTCAATGTCATCGCGTCGGCGCCGGCGGCGTTATGCGAGGCAGGGGCGATTCTACGGCAAGGGTTCCGCGATGGCGATTTCGGACTGGCCGGCGGCCGAGCGGCCGCGCGAGCGCCTCGCCGCGCACGGCGCGCAGGCGTTGAGCGACGCCGAGCTGCTGGCGCTTTTCCTGCGCACCGGCGTGCGCGGCAAGAGCGCGGTGGCGCTCGCGCGCGATCTGCTCGCGGCCGGCGGCGGGCTCTCGGGGCTTTTCAGCGCGCTCGGCCCGACCGCACGAGTGCCGGGTCTCGGGCCGGCGAAGCGCGCGCAGCTTGCGGCGGTGCTGGAGGTCGCGCGCCGGTGCCTGGCCGAGGAACTGCGCGCGGGCGCTGCGCTCACTTCTCCCGGCGCGGTTCGCGACTTCCTTCGCATCCTGCTCGGCGACCGGGCGCAGGAAGTCTTCGTCTGCCTTTGGCTGGACGCGCAGCACCGGGTCATCCGCTGCGACGAACTTTTTCGCGGCACGCTCACGCAGACGAGCGTCTATCCGCGCGAGGTCGTGAGGGCGGCGCTCGCCGCGAATGCCGCCGCAGCGATCTTCGCCCACAACCATCCATCCGGGGTGGCGCAGCCCTCGCGCGCCGACGAGCTGCTCACCCGGACGCTCAAGGAGGCGCTCGCGCTCGTCGAGGTCCGGGTGCTCGACCATTTCATCGTCGCCGGCCGAGCGGCGCTGTCCTTCGCCGAGCGCGGGCTGTTGTGAAGTGCCTGTTTCCGCGTATAATTCGCCGCTTTCCGAAAGTCCCTGCGCCATGTCCCGAGTCTGCGAAGTCACCGGCAAGAAGCCCATGCGGGGCAATTTCGTCTCGCACGCCAACAACAAGACCACGCGGGTCTTCCAGCCCAACCTGCACTACCGCCGGTTCTGGCTGGAGAGCGAGAAGCGGTGGGTGCGCCTGCGCGTGTCCACCGCCGGCCTGCGGCGGATTGACAAGCTGGGTCTGGAAGCCGTACTCGCCGAAATCAGGGCGAAACGCAGATCCGCCTAGAAGGAAAGTCCGCCGCCATGCGCGAGAAGATCAAGCTCGAGTCCACCGCCGGAACCGGGCATTTCTACACCACCACGAAGAACAAGCGCACCACTCCGGACAAGCTGGAGCTGAAGAAGTACGATCCGAAGGCGCGCAAGCACGTGCTCTACAAGGAGACGAAGCTCAAATAGCACCGGATCCTCGCCACCCCGGAAAAAGGAAAGCCCGCTGCGCGCGGGCTTTTTTGTCGGTGCCGCCCAGAGGGCGCGCTCAGGCGTAGGAGCGCAATCGCAGCGAGAACGCGACCAGCGGAGCGACGCCGCTCGTCTCGGCGCGGTGGCACCAGTCCTGGAGCTGGCGCACGAGTTCCGCGCGCGTCGCGCTCGACCGGGCCCAGATCGCCGCCAGCTCGTCGCGCATCGCGATCGCCGTGGCAAGCGCACGCGAGTTCCTCAACGCCGCGGCGAGACGCGCGCGCTCGGACTCGGAGGCCGCGTGCGCCCGCACCAGATAATCCTTGAGAGATTTCAGCATCTCGGCGTCGCGCGGCGACCAGCGCTTCAGCCGCGCCACCTCCGCGCGGTAGGTCTTTCGGATCGAACGCGCATAGTGGGCGAGCACGTCGTAGCGGTTGGCGATCACCGCCTGAAGCGTGCGCTCGCAGACGGGCTTCGGTGCCTCGATGCGCGGCGTCGGCGCGACTTTCTTCACGGTCGCGAGCCCGAGCAACTCTAGGGCGCGGATGTAGAGCCAGCCGATGTCGAATTCGTACCATTTCATCGAGAAACGGGCGGACGCCGGATAGGCGTGGTGATTGTTGTGCAGCTCCTCGCCCCCGATCACGATGCCCCAGGGTACGATGTTGCGGCTCGCATCCGGCGCCGGCACATCCCAGCTGCGGTAGCCCCAGTAGTGTCCGATGCCGTTGATGACGCCGGCCGCCCAGAACGGGATCCAGACGATCTGCGTCAGAAAGATCAGCGCTCCGGGAACGAGGCCGAACAGCGCGAGGTCGGCGGCGGCCGTCAGCGCCAGGCCGAGGAACGAATGGCGGGAATAGAGATGGCGCTCGATCCAGTCGTCCGGAGTGCCATGACCGAAACGCTCGATGGTCTCCCGGTTCGACGCCTCGCGGCGGTACAGGAGCACCCCGCCCCACAGCACGCGGTTGATGCCGTAGACCTGCGGGCTATGCGGATCTTCCGCGGTTTCGCACCGCGCATGGTGCTTGCGGTGCACCGCCGCCCACTCCTTGGTGACCTGCCCGGTCGTCAGCCAGAGCCAGAGGCGGAAGAAGTGCGAAACGATCGGGTGCAGGTCCAGCGCGCGGTGCGCCTGGTGGCGGTGCAGGTAGATCGTGACGGCGGTGATGGTGACGTGCGTGAGGCCGAGCGCGACGAGCGCATACCCCCACCAGGGCAGATCGAAATAACCGGAGAAAATCATTGTCCCTTTCTTGGAAAGCGAGGTTGCGGAACCCTCCCGCAACGAGCGCGCCGGACGGATTCTACGCGCCCCCCCCGAACTCGCAAGCCGCATCCGCCGGCACGCGGCGGTCCGATTCGCGTTTGCTAGCCGGCGAACCGATCCTGCGAGAACCTAACGTCCCGTTTCGGAAAGGGAATTTCGATTCCGCGCGCGTCGAGCTCGGCGAGCGCCCGCGCCAGTACTTCGGAACGCACGTTCTGCGTACCGTTCTCGGGATCACCGATCCAGAATCCGAGTTCCAGCTCGATCCCGCTGTCGCCCACTCCAAGGACGTGCGCGGCCGGCGCCGGGGTCCCGAGCACGCGCGGTGAGCGCAGCGCCACCTCCTCCAGCAGCCGCAGCGCCGCCGACACGTCGCGTGCGCGCGCGATCGAGATTCGCGCCGCGACGCGGACGTTCCTGTCCGAATACGAATGGTTGAGCACCGTGCTCGTCACCAGCGTGTCGTTCGGAATGATCGCCTCGATGCCGTTCAAGCCGCGCACGACCACGTAGCGCGTCGTGATTCCGGTGACCACGCCATGCTGGCCGTCGGCGGTGATGACGTCGCCGATCCGGATCGAGCGGTCGAGCAGCAGGATGAAACCGGACAAATAGTTGGAGGCGATCTTCTGCAGCCCGAGTCCGAGGCCGACGCCCAGCGCGCCGCCGAACACCGACAGCACCGTCAGGTCCACGCCGACGAGCGGCAGCGCGACGAACACCGCCGCGACCAGCAGCGCGGCCCGGCCTAGGCGCGCGAACACCACCCGCAGGCTGCTGTGCAGCCCCTCGGCACGCATCAGGCGCGCTTCCAGCGCCGCGCCCGCCCAGAGCGCGAACAGCAAGGCGACGGCGACCCAGAATGCGGCGCTCGCGAGCGTCCAGAGCGAAATGCGCGCCTTGCCGGCGGGCAGCTCGACCTGGTCGAGCCAGTGCACGATGTCGGGCAGCACGCCGAGCAGATGCAGCGCCACCACCGCCCAGATCACGACGGCGAGCGAGCGCTCGAACGCGTCGAGCCAGCGGCCCGAGGCGAACGCGATGCGCAGCACGTAGACGGCGAGACGGATGACGGCGAGCGCCGTGAACAGCGGGATGGCGACCGAGAGCAGGTTGGTGCTCTGCAGCGGCGCGAGCGCGGCGCGCGCCGCAATCAGCAGGATCACCGCGATCAGCGGAAACGCAATGCGGCGAAATGCCGCGGCGCCACGCTTGAGGGCGGCGGCGCTGTCCTCCGGCGCGCGCCATTGCACGAGGCGCGCCAACCACCAGGCCGCGCCGATGCAGAGCGCCACCGCCGCGGCCTGCCAGAGGATCGAAGGGTCGCGCAGGTCGCGCCAAAGATCGCCAAGCAGGCGGCCGAACGGGTTGCCGGTCATGGCGGGCCTAGTTTACCGGCGCGCAAACGCCGCCGCGAAGAAGCCGTCGGTGCCGTGCCGGTGCGGGCGCAGCCGAAGGCGCGGGCCGGTGTCGAGGACGATGCGCTGCGCGGCGAGCAGCTCGCCGCAGTGGAGCGGCACGAAGGCGCCCGCCGCTTCCTCCAGGAACGCGTCGGCGACGTCGTCATTCTCTTCGCGCAGCAGGCTGCAGGTCGCGTACACCAGCCGCCCGCCGGGCTTCACCAGACGCGCCGCCGCCCGGAGGATGCGCAACTGCTTGGCCGCCATTTCCGCGACCGCGGACTCGGCGTGGCGCCATTTGAGATCGGGGTTTCGCCGCAAGGTGCCGAAGCCGGTGCACGGCGCGTCCACGAGCACGCGATCGAGCTTGCCGGCGAGCCGTTTCACCCGCACATCGTTTTCCCCCGAGAGCGTGATCGGGTGGATGTCCGAGACGCCGGCGCGCGCAGCGCGGGGCGCGAGTTGCGCCAGGCGCCGCGCGGACACGTCCATCGCATATACCCGCCCGGTGCCGCGCATCAGCATGGCGAGCGCGAGCGCCTTGCCGCCGGCCCCGGCGCAGAAGTCGGCCACCATCTCGCCGCGACGCGGCGCGACGAGGTACGCGAGGAGCTGGCTGCCCTCGTCCTGCACTTCGATCGCGCCTTCGAGAAACAGCGGATGCCGGTGGATCGCCGGCCTGCCGTGCACCCGCAAGCCGGCGGGCGAATGGGGCGTGGGAACCGCCGGCAGACCGAGACGCGCCAGCGCCTGCTCGCGCGAGAGCCGCGCAAGGTTGACCCGCAGATCGAGCGGCGCGGGATCGAGCAGCGCGCGCGCGAGCGCAGCCGCTTCGGCCTCGCCCTCCTGCGCGACAAGGCGCGCCCAAAGCCAGTCCGGAAGGTCGTAGCGCTCGGCCGGCGGCAGCGACTGCGCGTCGAATGCGCGCACCCGCGCGAGCAGTTCGGCGTCGCCATCGGCCAGCACCTCGGCGAGGGCGCGCGCCGAATAGCCGCGCTCGCGCGCAAGCGCAGCCAGAACGAGGGCGCGGGGCGCGCCCGAGCCCGCCGCCCGCGTCAACGAGCGCAGGCGCCGCAGCACCGCGTAGACCGTGTCGGCGACGAACGCCCGCTCGGCGGGCCCCAGGCCGCGATGGGCGCGAAAGAAACGCGACACCGTCCGGTCCGCGGGCTCCGCGAAGCGCAGCAGCTCGGCGAGCAGCCCCGCCGTCAGCCCGACGAGCGCGGCCCGCAGCGTCACCGCAGGATGCGAACCGCGACCTGCTCGATCGTGGTGCCGTCGCTTTCGGTGATGCGCAGGCGGACCGGCAGGTTGCCGCGGTCCGTGGCGAGCCATACCTGCACGCGTCGGTCCGGGCCGCTGCGCACCAGCCGGAGCGCTTCGAAGTCGCCCGCCGGCGTCTTCACGCGCTCGCGGCCGCCGGGTTCGTAGGCATGGGTGGACACGCCTTTGTGATCGGCCACGACGACGCTCACCCGGGCGGCGGGCGGATTGAAGGCGAAGTGCCACAAAAGGCTTAGACGGTCCTGACTGTGCGCCGCGACACGAATGCGTTTCGCCTCGCGCCCCGGGCGTCGCTCCTCGAACTCCTCCGGACGCAGGCCGTCGCCGGCGACCGCGCCGCGGCTCGAGCGGATCGCTTCGCCGCGCAGCGCGTAGACCCCCTTGCCCTTCCAGGTTTCGGTCAGGCGGTAGCTGCGGCCGTCGTGCTCCAGGCGCTCGCGCACCTCGGCGACGGCGGTGCCGTCGCGCAGCAGCTCGTAGGCGATTTCCACGCGCGCCGGGGGCGCCGCGTGCACGCCGAGCGCCGCGCTAAGCGCCAGAAGCGAAGTAAGCCTGCGCATCTCCGCCTTTGACGCGCACGATGCCGCCGCTGACCGACAGGCGGTCGTCCAGAAACCAACGAACCGCCAGCGGATAGATGCGGTGTTCCTCGCGCAGAACGCGCGCGGCGAGCGTCTGCTCGCTGTCGTCCGCGCGCACCGGCACCGCCGCCTGCACGATGATCGGACCGTGGTCGAGATCGGCGGTGACGAAATGGACCGTGCAACCGTGGACCTTCACGCCGGCGGCGAGCGCGCGCCGGTGCGTGTCCAGGCCCGGAAACGCCGGCAGCAGCGACGGATGGATGTTCATCAGCCGGCCGTCGTAGCGCGCGACGAAGCCGGCGGTGAGAATGCGCATGAAGCCGGCGAGAACCACCAGACGCGGCGCATAGTCGTCCACCGCGCGCGCGAGCGCCTGGTCGAACGCCTCGCGCGTCGCGAAATCGCGGTGCGGAATGGTGCGCGCCGCAACTCCGGCCGCCGCCGCGTACCCGAGGCCCGCGGCGCCGGCCACGTTGCTGATCACTGCGCGAACGGGGACGCCGGCGTCCATCAACGCCTTCAGATTGCTGCCGCGACCCGAGATGAGCACCACCACCGACATGGCGCGGCAAGTGTAGCAGCGCTCAGTAGACCCGCTCGACCCGGTAGCCCTGCTTCGCGATGAGCGCCAGCAGACCCGAGCGCCCGTACAGGTGCGCGGCGCCCACCGCGACGAACGCGCCGCCGGCTCGAAGCGGCAGATGCAGACGGTGCGCCATCACGACGCTGCGGTGGTCCACGACATGGCGGAAGAACCGCTCGTAGTGCGGCGCCATCGCCGGCGTGTGCGACGCGACGCGCCGGTGCACGGAGCGGATCGCGGCGAGGTCGCGCGCCAGCCACGCCTGCACCGTCGGCTCGATCATCGCGGCAAGCCAGTCGCGGTGCTCGACCGTGTGCCGCAACAGCGCAAGCTGGGTGTCGAGCGGTATGCCCTCGAACACCGCGATGTGCTCCTCGGTCCCTTCCAGCGCCTGGATGCGCAGTCGCGCCGCGCGCGCCGCCGCGAGCAACCGTTCGTCCAGCGTCTCGCTTTCGTATCCGGCGGGCGTCACCGCGATGTTGGCGAGCGCGGCCCACGGTTTGAGGCGCTCGATCACGTCCTCCGCGATCCCGCGCGCGGCGAGAAGCGCCCGCACGCGCGCGAACGTTTCTTCGTCCATGTGCGCGCGGAGGCGCCGGCCATCGTCGTACTGGGCGGCCTCGAACATCCGGTGCGCGTGGCCCTCCCAGAACGGCACTTCCATGAAGTAGGTGCGGCTTGCGGCGAGCGCCTTGCGCACCGGCTCGGGGATCTGGAGCACCCGCGGGTCGGCGAGGTGGATCGTGCCGAACACGTGGCTCGCCGGCGCGCCCGCCCGGCTCACGCGCCAGAGCAGGCCGCGCGCGTACTTCTCCGCCGCCGCCTCCGCGGCGACGAGCGCGGCGAGCGCCCCCGCCGCGATCAGCGCGGCGGCACGACCCACAGGTGGATCCAGTGATCCGTGCCGCCGGACCAGACCCGCGCGCTCGCCGTCGGTTTCCAGTCGCCGATGCCGTACTGGTGCGAAACGACGCGCGCGCCCGGCCGCAGCTCGGCGCGCAGCTTCGGCTGCAGCCTCGCGTTCAGCTCGGGCAGCAGATAGAAGGCGACGACGGTCGCCTCCGCGAGGTCGGTGCGGAACAGATCCTGCACGGCGAATCGCACCCGCGCCTCGACGCCGGCGCGGCGCGCCGCCGCGCGCGCTTGCTCGATGCGGCGCGGGTCGAGGTCCACCCCGACGCCGCGCGCGCCGAACTCGGCGGCCGCCGTGATCACGATCCTGCCGTCGCCGCAGCCCAGGTCGTACACCACGTCGGCGGGGCCGACCCGCGCCATCGCCAGCATCTCGCGCACCACCTCGTACGGTGTGGAAACGTACGGGGCGTCGAGGCGCACGCCGGGCGTCGAGCAGCCGGCCGTCATCAGCGCGGCGAGGAAAGCGCGCCGCCTCACGCCTTCGGACCCAGCATGTCCTCGGCGCGCACCCAGCGGTCGAAGTCGGCGGCGCTGACGTAGCCGAGCGCGAGCGCCGCTTCGCGCAGCGTCGTGCCTTCGCGGTGCGCCTTCTTCGCGATCTCGGCGGCGCGGTCGTAGCCGATGTGCGGCGCGAGCGCGGTGACCAGCATCAGCGAGCGTTCGACCAGCTCGCGGATGCGCTCGCGGTTTGCGGCGATGCCGCGCGCGCAATGCGCCTCGAAGCTCGCCATCGCGTCGGCGAGCAGCCGGGCGCTGCCGAGGAAGTCGTGGATGAGGAGCGGTTTGTACACGTTCAGCTCCAGGTGCCCGGACGCCCCGCCGATGTTGACCGCGACGTCGTTGCCCATCACCTGCGCGCAGACCATGGTGAGCGCCTCGGCCTGCGTGGGATTCACCTTGCCGGGCATGATCGAACTGCCCGGCTCGTTTTCCGGAATCGTGATTTCGGCCAGGCCCGAGCGCGGGCCGGAGGCGAGCAGGCGGATGTCGTTTGCGATCTTCGCCAGCGCGGCGGCGAGCGTCTTCAGCGCACCGTGCGCGAACACCAGCGCCTCGTGCCCGGCGAGCGCGGCGAACTTGTTCGGCGACGGCACGAACGCGAGGCCGGTTGCGCGCGCCACGCCCTCGGCGACCATCGGCGCGAACCGCGGATGCGCATTCAGGCCGGTGCCGACCGCGGTGCCCCCGATCGCCAGCTCAAGCAGCCCGGGCAGCGTCGCCTGGAGCGCGCGCCGCGCCTGCGCGAGCTGCGCCACGTAGCCGGAGAACTCCTGCCCGAGCGTGAGCGGTGTCGCGTCCTGAAGGTGGGTGCGGCCGATCTTGACGATGCCGTCGAACTCGGCGCGCTTGGCGTCCAGCGTCGCCGCCAGCCGTTCGAGCGCCGGCAGCACCTCGCGCGCGAGCGCCTGTGCCGCGGCGATGTGCATCGCGGTCGGAAACACGTCGTTCGAGGACTGACCGAGGTTGACATGGTCGTTCGGATGCACCCGCCGCCCGTCGCCGCGCGGCCCGCCGAGCAGCTCCGAGGCGCGGTTGGCGAGCACCTCGTTGACGTTCATGTTCGACTGCGTTCCCGAGCCGGTCTGCCAGACCACGAGCGGGAACTCCTCGTCGTGCCGCCCGGCGAGCACCTCGTCGGCGGCGCGCGCGATCGCCTCGGCCTTCTCGGGATCGAGCAGCCCGAGCGCGGCGTTCGCGCGCGCTGCCTCGCGCTTGACCAGCGCCAGCGCATGGATGACGGCGCGCGGCATGCGCTCCTCGCCGATACGGAAGAAACGCCGGCTGCGCTCGGTCTGGGCGCCCCACAGCCGCTCGGCCGGGACCTCGATCGGGCCGAAGGTGTCTCGCTCGATTCGCGTCGCCATCGCCCCGCGGAGTGTAGCGCGCCGCCGCGATGCGCAGGGCACTGCGCCCGCCGTCGGCTGGCGGATGGCGTGCTCGGCGGGCGGTCGGCACCGCGCGCGCAAACGCGCCCGGCGCCACCTTCCGATTCGGTTATGCCTCGGGTTCTCTGCGCGCGGCGATCTCGGCGTGGACGGCGGCCATGTCGAGCGCCTTAGCCTGCTCGAGCACCTGTTCCAGGGCCTGGGCCGGCAGCGCCCCCGCCTGCTGGAACAGGATGACCTTCTCGCGGAACAGCATCAGCGTCGGGATCGAGCGGATGTCGAACGCCGCCGCCAGCTCCTGCTGCTCGTCGGTGTTTACCTTGGCGAACACCACGTCCTTGTGGACCTCGGAGGCGCGCTCGAACACCGGCGCGAAGCCGCGGCATGGAGCGCACCAGGGCGCCCAGAAATCCACGATCACGATCGGGTTCTCGGTGACCGTCTGCTCGAAGTTGTCCCGCGTCAGTTCCAGCGTCGCCATCCGGCGTCCTTTCAACAGGGTGAGAAAACCGCAGTGTATATTGGCCCGGCTCATGCAGGTTGGAACGGACGGCGCCTACGTCGGCCGGTTCGCGCCGTCGCCGACCGGGCCGCTTCACTTCGGATCGCTCGTGGCCGCGGTCGCGAGCTGGCTCGATGCGCGTGCGGCCGGCGGGCGCTGGCTGGTCAGGATCGAGGATCTCGACAAACCGCGCGAGCGCCCGGGCGCCGCCGACGCGATCCTGCGCCAGCTGGAAGCGCTCGGGCTCACTTGGGACGGCGAGGTGGTGCGCCAGAGCGAGCGCCTCGCGCTCTATCGCGCGGCGCTGGAACGTCTGCAACGCACGGGCGCCGCTTACTGGTGCGGCTGCTCGCGCCGCGAAATCGCCGACTCGGCGCTCGCGCCCGACGGCGCGAACGTCTATCCGGGCACCTGCCGCGAAGGCATCCCTGCGGGCCGCCGACCGCGTGCGGTACGGGTCCGGACCACGCCGCAGGCGATCCGGTTCGTGGACCGGCTGCAGGGAGAGATCGAGCAGTCGGTGGAGCATGCGGTCGGCGACTTCATCGTCTATCGCGCCGACGGCGTGTTCGCGTATCAGCTCGCTGTCGTCGTGGACGATGCCGCGCAGGGCGTCACCGACGTCGTGCGCGGTGCCGATCTCCTCGACTCGACCGCGCGGCAGATCCACCTGCAGCGGCTGCTCGGCCTGCCCGAGCCGCGCTATCTGCACGTGCCGGTCGCGGTGGATGCGGCCGGCCGCAAACTCTCCAAGCAGACCGGCGCGCCCGATGCGCGGCCCGAGGATCTGCGCGCGGCGCTCGCCTTTCTCGGCCATCCGGCCCCGGCCGAAGTCGGCGACCGCGATCTGCTCGCGTGGGCGCAAGGCGCCTGGAACCCGCGGGCGATCCCGCGCTCGCGCGCGCTCAGCGCACCCGCTGCGGAACGACGACCGTAAGGAGCGAGCCCAGCACCAGTGCGAGTGCGGCGAATTCGGGCAAGCCGGGACGTTCGCCCAGCACGAGCGCGCCGCCGAGCACGCCGACGACCGGCACCATCAGCATGCTGAGGGAGAACGCGGTCACCGACATCGAGGTCGCAAGCTTGATCCAGGCCCAGTGCGCCCAGCCGAAGGCGAGAAACACGTTGTAGGCGAGGCCAAGCCAGGCCTCCGAGCCGACGGTGGCGAGATGAGCGGGATTCTCGAAGAGCAGCGCGGCGGCGTAGATCGGGATGCCGCCGGTAAACATCAGCCACGCGGTATAGGCGGCCACCGGCGCGCGCACCGGATATTTCTTTTGCAGCACGGTGCCGATCGCCCAGGTCCATGCGGCGGCGAGCACGAGCAGCGCCCCGAGCGGCGCTCCCTGCAGGCGGGAGAACTCCTCGCGCAGGAGCAGCGCCATGCCCGCCATCCCCAGACCGAGGCCGGCGAGCTTTCGTGCGTTCATGCGCTCGCCGAGGAACCAGACCGAGAGCGGGATCGCCCACGCCGGCATGGTGTAGGCGAGGATCGCGGCGCGCCCCGACGGGATCTGGGCGAGGCCGAACACCACCAGCACGTTCCAGCAGGTGATGGTGAAAAAGGCGTTCAGCGCCAGACGCCGCCATTCGCTGCGGGGAATGGCGAGCGGCTGGCCGCTTGCGCGCAGGTAGGCGAACAGGAGCGCCGAGCCGGCCGCGAGACAGAAAGTGCGGAACGTGAAAGGCTGGACCTCGGCGATAGCCACCTTCATCGCCGTCCAGTTGAACCCCCACACCAGCGTGATCCCGGCCAGTACCCACCACAGCGAACGGGGAACGTGTTCGGGATGCGTCGGCGCGCCGCTCATGGGAAGCGGCCTTCTAGCCGCGACCGCAGCCGCGGTCAACCGGCGGTTCGTATTGTCGCCGCAGCGGCGGGGGACACGCGGCCGTTTGAAACGGCGGCAAGGATTCCTGGATCGGTCGTGGAGGATTTTGGCGTTACATCAATGTGTTATGGTGCGATGCACAAAGTTATTGACTTTTAAGAAATTGCCCATACAATTCGCGTTGTTGCAGTGCACCATGAACGCACGAAGAAGCGCTCCCCCGAAACCGTCAAGGAGATTTTGAGATGTACGTGACCCCAGAGCAGATCCAAGCGGCCGGCAAGGCCAATGTCGAGGCCATCCTCTCGATCGCGAGCACGCAGTTCGCGGCGTTCGAGAAGCTGGCGAACCTGAACGCCAACGCGGTCAAGACCGCCTTCGAGGACAGCGTCGCCCATATCCGCGCGCTGGCGGGCGCCAAAGACCTGCAGGAGTATGTCAGCCTGCAGAGCGCCTTCGCGCAGCCGGCGATCGAAAAGGCGATCGCGTACTCGAAAAGCGTGTACGAGCTCGCCACCGAGACCTCGAACGAGCTGTCCAAGCTCGCCGAGCGTCGCATCGCGGAATGGAACGAGAATCTGGTTTCGTTCCTCGACAAGGCGGCGAAGAACGCGCCCGCGGGCTCCGACGTCGCGGTCACCGCGGTCAAGCAGATGATCGCCGCCGCGAACTCCGCCTACGACAACTTCGCCAAGGTCGCCAAGCAGGCGAGCGAGATCGCGGAAGCGAACGTCAACGCCGCGACCGAAACCGTCAAGGGTCTCGCCAAGGCAAAAAAGGCCGCCTGAGCGCCGAACCGGGCCGCAAGGCCCGATCCAGCGTCAAACGCAGCCCGCCGCCGAAACCGGCGACCCGCAGGAAGAAGTGATCGGAAAGCCCCGTCTCGCGCGGGGCTTTTCGTTTTGGCGCGCTCAGCGCTCAGCGCTCCACCGCCGAGAACCTGCCGCCGAGCGCGGCGACGCCGCGCCGGATCTCCTCGATCGCCGAGCCCACGTCGGCGGGAGCGCCGCGCACCCCGAGCTCGATGTGCCGGCGCGAGCCGTCCTCGCCCATGCTCGGCAGACTGAACGCCTTGACGCCCGGGTACCTCGCGTTCACCTCCTCCATCAGCGGCGCGATCTCCGACTCAGCCAGTCCGTACACGATCACCGAGGCCTCGGCCCAACGGTCGCGGTCGGCGAGGTGCCGGTACTTCGTGTCCAGAACCCATTCCACCATCGGCCAGGCCATCTGCGGAAAGCCGGGGACGAACCAGTGCTCGCGGATGGCAAAGCCCGGAATGCGGTTGAACGGGTTCGGAATGATCTCGGCGCCCGCGGGGAACTCGCCCATCTTCAGCCGCTGCGGCGTGGTCTGGGCGCCGAAGCGGCCGCGAATCTCGCGCTCGGCTTCCGGATGAAGCACGAGCGGTACGCCGAGCGCGGCCGCCGCGCACTGGCGCGTGTGGTCGTCGGGCGTGGCGCCGATTCCGCCGAAGCTGAAAACGATGTCGCCGGAGGCGAAGCTCGCCCGGAATGCCGCGGTAAGGCGGTCCGGATCGTCGCCGAGGTACTGGCACCACGCGAGCCTCAGGCCCCGCTTCGCCAGCGCGCCGGCGAGAAAGCCCAAGTGCTTGTCCTGCCGCTTGCCGAGGAGGATTTCGTCGCCGATGACGAATGCGCCGAACGCCATCGCATGATTCTAGCGGCGCGGCCGGGCGTCGCCGCCCACGCGTCAATCGCCCGCACCCTGCTCCGGCCGGAAGACGCACCCGGTCTCTGCTAGCATGATGAATAGGATGCCTCTATGACTCTCACCGAACTGAAATACGTGGTCGCGGTGGCCGAGGAACGGCATTTCGGGCGCGCCGCCGAGCGCTGTTTCGTCAGTCAGCCGAGCCTGTCGGCCGCGGTGAAGAACCTGGAGGAAGAGCTCGGCGTGCGGCTGTTCGAGCGCGGCAAGCGCGGCGTGCTGCTCACGGACGCCGGCGAGCGCATCGTCGCGCAGGCGCGCCGCGCGCTCGAGGAAGCCGAGCGCGTCAAGCTCGTCGCCCGCCAGGGTCGCGATCCGCTCAAGGGCACGCTGCGGCTGGGGATCATCCACACCGTCGCGCCGTACCTCCTTCCCGACCTCGTCGCCGCGCTGCGGCGCGCGGCGCCGGAGATGCCGCTCGACGTCGAGGAAAACATCACCGCCACGCTCGATCGCATGCTGCGCGCGGGCGATCTCGACGCGGTGATCCTCGCCCTGCCCTACGAAGCGCCCGGCGTCGAGACCGTGCCGCTTTACGAGGAGACGTTCAAGGTCGTCGCGCCCGCGAAGCATCCTCTGGCGCGCCGGCGCGCGATCGCGGTCGAGGAGCTGGACGCGGGCGAGCTGCTGCTGCTCCCGGTGGGACACTGCTTCCGCGACCAGGTGCTCGATGCCTGCACCGAGTTCTCGCGTCCGCCCGAACCGGGCCGGCAGGGCAATTCGCTGGAGACGCTTCGCAGCATGGTCGCCTCCGGCCTCGGGATCACGGTGCTGCCGGCGACCGCACTCACGTCGCGCTACGCCAATCCGCTCGTCAAGGCGATCGAGTTCACCGAGCCGCAGCCGGCGCGCCGCATCGCACTCGCGTGGCGGCGGGGCTTTTACCGCGCCGCGGCTCTGGAGCGCCTCGCCGAGCTGATTCGCGGTCTCGACCTGCCCGTCAGGCGCCTGCAGTAGCTATCGCGGCCGTCCCGTCGCCTCGATCGGGGCGGTACGCAGCGCCTGCAGTTCGGCGAGCAGGTAGTGGACAAAAGCGAGCCCGACGATCACCGGGGCGAGCAGGCCGAGGATCGGGACGTAGGCGACGAGCGCGAGCAGGAACCCGAGCGCGTACAGCCGCCCGCGGTGGGCGCGAAAGATCGCGCGCATTTCATCCGGATCGGCATGCTCGGCGAGCGCGTCGTAGCGCAGTATCCGCTGGTTGACCCAGGCGAGGATCGCGACCGGGATCAGCGGCCAGAGCGGCGGAAAAACCCAGAACGGGGCCGAAAGCACCCCGAGCGCGACCATGCCGGCGAGGGCGACGAGGCTGTTCCAGACGCTTGCGGCGGTGCTCCCGCCGCCGCGGCGCGCAAGATCGGGAAAGCGGGTCGCCGCGACGTATTCGACCATCGCCGGCATGCCGAAAATTCCGAGGAGGAGCAGCGCGGTGAGTCCCACCAGCGGCACGAAGAGCACGGCGAGAAGGGCGTGCGCGAGAAACAGCGCGACGTCGCCGTAGCCGAGCGCGAAGGAGAGGATCGAGGTCTCGATCCAAGCGCGGATCGCCTCCGCCAGCCAAAGCGCCGCGCGCACCCAGAAAAGGAGCGCCACAGTCCCCCACAGGGCGAGCGACACGAACACCGGCCAGATCATCAGCCAAAGCATGCGCGGGTGAAAGGCGTGCACCAGCGCCCATGCGAGCGAGCGCGCGACCGAATTCATCGGCGCATACTCTGCCACAGGCGCGCAAGGCGCTTGGCCGACACCGGCACCGGGGTCCTCAGCTCCTGCGCGAAAAGCGACACGCGCAGCTCCTCCAGCAGCCAGCCGAACTGCTCCAGCTCGGGCGTGAGCGCGCCGTCGCGCGCGCGCGCCGCGGCCTCGCGGCGCCACGCCTGTTCGAGCGGCGCGATTTCCGCCATGCGTGCGGCGTCGCGCGCCGGATCGGCGCGCAGCTTCTCCAGCCGCAGCGAGGCGGCCTTGAGGTAGCGCGGCAGGTGCCGCAGGCGCTCCCACGGCGTGCGCGCGACGAAACCGGGCGCGAGCAGGCGCGCCACCTGCTCGCGCACGTCCGCGACCACCTGCGGGAACGCCTTCTGCGCCGCGGCGAGGCGCTTTTCCAGCTCGGCGCGCTCGGCAACGATCGCCGCGACCTGCCGCTCCAATTCCTGGGCGATCAGCGTCAGCCGGCTGCGGCCCTCCTGCACGCGGCGGGCGAAGTCGGCCTGCTTCATCGGCAGGCCGTCGGCGAGAAACGTGCGCGCGAGCGCCGCGGTCACGAGATCGTCCGCCAGCGGCGCGAGCAGCATGTTGCGCGCAAGCGCTTTCTCGATGTCGCGCAGCCGGTCGCGAAACGCGATGCGCAGCAGTCGCAGCACGCCGGCGCGATGCACCTGCCTCGCCCGCTCCGGCGATTCAAAGACCTCGATCGCGACGGCGTCGCCAAGATCCGCGAGCCCCGGGTAGCCGACGAGCGTGTGGCCGCCGCGGCGCACCTCCATCACTTCCTCAAGATCGCCGAACGTCCAGGCGGTGAAACGCCCACCTTCGTCCGTTTCGATCCCGCCGCGCAACGCCGACTGCGTCTGCGGGGCGAACTCGGCCTTGAGCGCCGCAAGGTCGCGCCCCATGCCGAGCTGCCGCCCGTCGGCATCCACCACGCGGAAGTTCATGCGAAGGTGCGGGGGGACCGAATCCGGGCGAAACGCGTCGGCCGGCGCCTCGAGCTGGTGGCGCTCGCGGAGGTACCGCGCCAATGCCTCGGCGAGCGGGGTGTCCTGCGGCGGCACCGCCGCGGCGAACTCGCGCGCGAATTCCTCCAGGCTCCCCAGACGCTGGCGCAGCCGCTGCGGCATGCCCTTCACGAGCGCCTGCACTTTCTCCTTCAGCATGCCGGGCACCAGCCAGTCGCAGCGCGCCGCCGGCACCTGGTTGAGGAGCGCCACCGGCACGGTCATCGTGATGCCATCGCGCGGCGAACCCGGCTCGAAGCGGTATTCGAGCGCGAAGCGGTTCGGGCCGAGCGCGATTCTGTGCGGGAAGTTCTCGGTGCTGATCCCCGCCGCCTCGTGGCGCATAAGATCTTCCCGCCGCAGATAGAGCAGCCGCGGATCGGCGCGCTCGGCCTCCTTGCGCCATTTTTCGAAGTCCGCGCCGTTGGTGATGCCCTCGGGCACCCGCGCGTCGTAGAAGGCGTGGATCAGCGCGTCGTCCACCAGGATGTCGGGCCGGCGCGACTTCTGCTCCAGTCGTTCGATTTCTGCGACGAGCCGCCGGTTGTGGGCGAAAAACGGCGCCCGGGTTTCGTACTCGCCCTCGACCAGGGCCGAACGGATGAAAATCTCTCGCGCGAGCTTCGGATCTCGCGGACCGTAATGGATGCGCCGGTCGGTGTATACCGGAAGGCCATAGAGCGTGCCGCGCTCGAACGCGACCACCTGGGCGCGGGACTTCTCCCAGTGCGGCCGCTCGACATGGCGCCGGATGACGTGCGCGCCGATCTCCTCGAGCCACTTCGGGTCCACGGTCGCCACCGTGCGCGCGTAAAGCCGCGTCGTCTCGACGAGCTCGGCGGCGACGATCCACCGGCCGGTTTTCTTCGTGCCCGAACCGGGATGCACCCAGAAGCGGATCCCGCGCGCGCCGGTGTAGTGCCCCTCGGCTTCGTCCTTCATGCCGACGTTGCCGAGCAGGCCCGCGAGGAGCGCCCGGTGAATCGCGCGGTAGCCCTCCGGCCGCTCGAGGTTCGCGTGCGACTCCTTCCAACCCATCTCGCGCACGGCCTCGGCGAGCTGCCGGTGCACGTCGCGCCATTCGCGCATCCTCGGATAGGACAGGAAGTTCTCGCGACACTCGCGGCGCGAAGGGCCCTCGGGGAAGGCTTTCCAAAGCTTGAGGAACGCCAGGAAATCCGAGCGCTCATCGGCAAAGCGTGCGTGCCGTTCGTCGGCCGCCGCGGCCTTCTCCAGCGGCCGCTCACGCGGGTCCTGCACCGAAAGCGCCGCCGCGATGACGAGCATCTCGGCGAGGCACCCCTCGTCGCGCGCGGCGACGAGCATGCGGCCGATGCGCGGATCGAGCGGCAGGCGCGCCAGTTCCCGCCCGACGGCGGTGAGCGCGTTCGCTTCGTCCACCGCGCCGAGTTCCGCAAGGAGCGCGTAGCCGTCGGCGATCGCGCGCGGCGCGGGCGGGTCGGGAAACGGGAACTCCTCGACCTTTCCCAGGCCGAGGGCGAGCGCGCGCAGGATGACGCCGGCGAGCGAGGATCGGAGCAGCTCCGGATCGGTGTAGGCGGGGCGGGCGTCGAAGTCCTCCTTCGAGTACAGGCGGAAGCACACGCCGTCGGCGACGCGTCCGCAACGGCCGGCCCGCTGCTTCGCCGCGGCCTGCGACACCGGTTCGACGCGAAGCTGCTCGACCTTGTTGCGGTAGCTGTAGCGCTTGATGCGCGCAAGCCCGGTGTCCACCACGTAGCGGATGCGCGGCACGGTGAGCGAGGTTTCGGCGACGTTGGTGGCGAGCACGATCCGGCGCAGCGCACCGGGCCGGAAGACGCGGTCCTGTTCGGCGGCCGACAGCCGGCTGTAGAGCGGCAGGATCTCCACCCCGGGCAGGCGCCTTGCGCGGATCGCCTCGGCCGCCTCCCGGATCTCGCGCTCGCCGGGAAGAAACACGAGGATGTCGCCGGGTCCCGAGCGGCAGGCTTCCTCCACCGCGTCGGCGAGCGCGTCTTCCTCCTCCTCGCGCGTGGTGTCCTCGGCGTCGCCCGCCACCTCGCGCCAGCGGATCTCGACCGGATAAAGCCGCCCCGAGACCTCGATCACCGGCGCAGGCTGCCCGCGGAAAGCGAAATGCCGCGCGAACTTCTCCGCATCCAGCGTCGCCGAGGTGACGACGAGCCTGAGTTCGGGCCGGCGCGGCAGGAGCCGCTTCAGATAGCCGAGAAGGAAATCCATGTTGAGGTTGCGCTCGTGCGCCTCGTCGAGCACGATCGTGTCGTAGGCCGAAAGCTCCGGGTCGCCCTGCGTCTCGGCGAGCAGGATGCCGTCGGTCATGAGCTTCACCACGGTGTCCTTCGAGACGCGGTCGGTGAAGCGTACCTTGTAGCCGACCGCGCCGCCGAGCTCCACGCCCAGCTCCGCGGCGATGCGCGCGGCGACCGAGCGCGCGGCGA
>Ga0073934_10002155_pt1 | contig 42554 bp, 40 predicted proteins | sample LarsenN4metaG_FD_76834 | JGI IMG/M metagenome (GOLD analysis project Ga0073934, IMG submission 76834) | Hot spring sediment bacterial and archeal communities from British Columbia, Canada, to study Microbial Dark Matter (Phase II) - Larsen... ...
GACCAACACGCCGACGCCGACGCCGACGAACACGCCATCGCCGACGCCGACGCCGACGAGCACGGCTGTGCCGCCCACGAACACGCCGACGCCGACGAGCACGGCTGTGCCGCCCACGAACACGCCGACGCCCACGAACACCGTGACCGGCCAGGGGACCACCACGGCCGTCCCAACGAACACCGCGACGCCGACGCCGTCCGGCACACCGGGCGACCCGTCCGTTATCAAGGTGCCGGCCGGCAACGCGAATAACGCCGACCCGTCCGTCCCGGCGGCCAACCTCTACATCTGCACCACCGGCCCCTGCGCCGGGCCGGGTGAGGGTGACCTGCGCGTCGTGGAGCGCGCCCTCAACGTGACGACCGGCGACCAGAACGGCGACACCGTCCCCGATGGCCTGGGTGCCTACGAGTTCTCCGTCGAATACGACAACCTCGTCATCCAGTCGGTGAACCCGTGCGACATCGTCTTCGGCCCAACGGGCGCCGGCTCAGCCCGCGGCCCCGTCGACGAGCTCAACACCTCGGCCGTCAACCCGGACTGCACGCCCGACCCGAACAGCTCCGCCAACGGCACCTGCTCGATGTCCGTGATCCTCGAGAACGTCATCCACTTCGGCTGCGTCACGACCGGCCAGTCGCCCGCCGGCCCGACCGGTAGCTTCGACCTCGCCTCGCTCGACCTGATCCCGCACCCGGACCTGACGAACGACCTCTTCCCCGGCAACGACAACGGGGTCGTCACCGTCATCAAGGACAACGGCTGCGAGCTGGTCGACGTCTTCGGCCACCCGGTCATCGGCTCGCTGAACGGCGGCCTCACCCCCGTCTGCGGCGACCTCGCCGTAACGGTGCGCATCCTGGAGGGCGACCTGAACCTGGACTGCCAGGTGAACGTGCAGGATGAGGCGCTCATCGCCTACCGCTACGGGTCGACGTTCGGCAGCACCCTCTACTCGAAGTGGTACGACCTGGAGCCCAACCTGCACGACCTGGACATCGACATCAAGGACCTGCAGAAGGTCTTCGGGCGCGACGGGTCGACCTGCCAGCAGCCGCTGCCGCCGCAGCCGCCCGCCCCGCCACCGGCACCGTTCGGCAATTAGCCGTCTGCTGCGCGCGACGTCCCAACGCCCACGCGCCCGGCGCGCGGTTCCTTGCCTGCGCGATGGAGGGGCGATCGGCCGCGTCCGCCCGTAGGACGCGTGGCGCGACTCGCGTTAGAGCTGCTCCACCCACGCGCGCGCCCGCCCAGCGGCCACCTCCAGGAACGCCACCGTGCCCTTCCGCCGGGTGAGGTTGCGCGGGAACGTCGGGCTGCCGGGGTTCACGAGCAGCACGCCGCGCAGCTCCGTCACCTCCTCGACGTGCGTGTCGCCGTGCACGAGGACGTCGACGGCGCCGTCGAAGTGGTGCTGCATGATCGTATCGAGCGTGCGGTGCGGCGGCCATTCCGGCAGCGTCGCGTCGTGGACGACGCCGATGCGCACGCCTTCGCGCGCGAGCACCTGCACCGGCTTCAGGCGCGGGTCGTCGGGGCAGGTCGGGCGCCCGCCGCCGCCGTCGTCGCCGTTGCCGCGCACGCCGAGTACCGGCACACCGCAGCGCTGCTCGAGCCAGTCGAGCACGTCGGGCACGTGGAGGTCGCCCGTATGCAGGATCAGACCGACGTCGCGAAACGCGGCGTACGCCTCGTCCCAGAGCGGGCCCGCCTCCGGATAGTGCGTGTCACCGATGATGCCGATGAGCATGTTGGCCTGCCTGTACCTGCGCCGCCTGGCGTCACTGGGCTGGCGGGTTGTCGCGTCGCTCTCGCGCCCGTACGGTGCGCCTCGTGCGACCTAAAGACGACGGAGGCGCGCCTGATACGCTGTCGGAGACAACCACGCATGCCCGAACGCCGCTACGCAGCGTATCGCCTCGCCGCTGCCACAGCCGCAGTCGGCGGCACGTTCGCCGTCGGCGGTCTTGGCGTCGCCGCGGCCTATTATCCGTTGCGCCACGCCGGCACCGATCTCCAATGGCTGCTCGTGTTCGCCCTCATGATGCTCGAGAGCGCTGCGGTCCATTTGCCGAGCGAAGTCATCCTGCCGGTCGCTGGCTGGCTGCTCGTGCGCGACGGTGGCTTGGGTATTGCCGGCGTGGCCGGCGTGACGCTTGTCGCCGCCGCTGGCAATACCGTCGGCGCAGCGCTCCTCTACGCCGCCGGGCGTGCCGGCGGGCGGCCGCTCGTGCGGCGCTATGGCCGCTATTTGCTCGTCCGCGAGCGTGACCTCGACAGCGCCGAGCGCTGGCTCGCCTCCCGGCATGGGCGCGCCGTGTTCCTCTCGCGCTGTCTGCCCGTGGTGCGTACGTACTTCGGGTTCGCGGCGGGGACGCTGCGGGCCCCCATCGGTGCATATCTCGTGCTGACGTTTGCTGGCTCGCTCGTGTGGGCGTTCGCCTTCGTCGTCATCGGCGTTGCACTGGGCGCCGGATGGGCTGTGGTCCGGACGCCAGCCGAAGTCGGCGCGGGCGTCATCGCCGTCGGCCTGCTCATCGCGGTGGCGTGGGTTACCGTCCGCCAGCTTGGCGCCCCGGGACACCTGGGCGGCTCCGGACGGGATGAATGAGGCGCACGAGCGGCGAACAGCCCGTAGACATGGGAATTGCTAGATTATCCGCCGATACGCCGCACCCATAGAGGTAGCTGATGAACACTGCCGAATTCCTCCAGATCACCTCCGCGATCGTGCCGGACCGCACGGCGCTCGTCTTCTCCGGCCAGGATGGCTCCTTCGCCCAGCGCGTGACCTACGGCGAGATGGCGGAGCGGGTGAACAGGCTCGCCACGTGGCTCCAGTCTGTCGGCGCCGGCCCCGACAGTCCGGTCGGCGTCGTCGCCACGAACTCGATCGAGTACGTCGAGACGTACTACGCCGCCGCGAAGGTCGGCGCCACATTCGTGCCGCTGAACTACCGCGCCAAGCACGAAGAGCTCACCTACATGGTGAACACGTCCGACATCCGCACGCTCTTCGTCGGCGAGCGCTACCTCGAGCTCGTCGGACAGCTCCGGCCGGAGCTGAAGTCGGTTGAGCGCTACGTCTGCTATGAGCGCGAGGCCGAGGGCATGGACACGCTCGGACGCATCCTCGCGGAGACGTCGGCGGACGAGCCGTACGTTGAGGTCGACGAGAACCGGCCGACGGTCCTGATCTACACCTCTGGCACGACGTCGATGCCGAAGGGCGTCGCCCTGACATACCTCAACCTCTCGGTCTATGTCACGAACACGATGTCGCCCGCCGACCCCGCCACCGAGCCGGAGGTGACGCTGCTGTCGGTGCCGATGTTCCATGTTGCCGGGATCACGCCGATCATGTCGTCGGTCTGGGGCGGGCGGACGCTCGTCATCCTGCCGCAGTTCGACCCGAAGCTGTGGCTCGAGGCCGTGCAGCGCGAGCGCGTCACGCACAGCTTCGTGGTGCCGACGATGCTCAAGCGCATCATGGAACACCCGGACTTCGACAAGTACGACCTCTCGTCGCTACAACTGATCACGTACGGCGCGGCGCCGATGCCGTACGAGGTCGTCTCGCGAGCGGTCGAGGTCTTCTCCTGCGGGCTGATGAACGCCTACGGCCAGACGGAAAGCACCTCGACGATGACCTTCCTCGGGCCCGAGGACCACAAGATCCCGAAGGAGCCGGGGCCGGAGCGCGAGAAGAAGCTGCACCGCCTGCGCTCCGTCGGCAAGGCAATGGACGATGTCGTGATCACGATCCAGGACCCGAACAACGAGATCCTGCCGCCCGGAGAGGAGGGCGAGATCTGCGTCATGGGTCCGCGCGTCATGGCCGAGTACCACAAACAGGCCGAGGCGACCGCGCAGGCGATCGTCGACGGCTGGCTGCACACGGGCGACGTCGGCTACCTCGATGAGGAGGGATACCTCTTCATCACCGGCCGCAAGAAGGACCTGATCATCCGCGGCGGCGAGAACATCTCGCCCGGCGAGATCGAGGCGGCGCTCGACGAGCACCCGGACGTCGAGGAGTCGGCCGTGATTGGCGTGCCCGACCCGGAGTGGGGCGAGGTGGTGAAGGCGGTGATCGTGCCGAAGCCGTTCTCGCACCCGAAACCGGAGGAGCTGTCGGCCTACGTGAAGTCGCGTCTGGCCAGCTACAAGGTGCCGCAGTACTACGCCTTCGTCGGCGAGCTGCCGCGCAACCCGATGGGCAAGGTGCTGAAGACGGAGCTGCGCAAGCTGCACGGGAAGCCGGAGAACGAGCTGGGCCAGCCGGTCGCGGGCTGAATTCTCTCTCGTACCTCTGGCGTGATGGAGTGGCGTGCGCCGTCTCTCGAAGACATCCCTGGCGCAGTTCGCTCGACGACCGCGTGCGATGCCCCTACGCCAGCGCCGAGGTGACGCTCGTCGACGAATTCGCCGGCCGCTGGCGCTGGGACGGTGGGATCGAGGACTACTCGTGGGCGCTGACAACCGGAAGGCGCGCCCGCTGTACCACCGGCTCGGATTTGGTGCCAGACGAAAGCACGTCGTGTTCGCGCGAAGCATCGCCGGCGCGTAACGGTGCACCGGCGAAGCCCGCACTCGTTACACTTCCACCCGGAGGCGCAGCATGTTCACCGGCATCATCGAAGAGGTCGGCACCGTCCGCTCAAACCGCGAGGGCGAGATCGCCATCAAGGCGAAGAAGGTCCTCTGGGGGACGAACCTCGGCGACAGCATCTCCGTCAACGGCGTGGACCTCACCGCCAAGCACTTCGACGAAGAGGGCTTCATCGCCAACGTCATGCCTGAGACCTACCGCCGTTCGAACCTCGGCGACCTGCGCGAGGGCGACCCCGTCAACCTCGAGCGGTCGCTGCAGCTTGCCGGACGGCTGTCCGGCCATCTCGTGCGCGGCGTCGTCGAGGCGACGGGCACGATCGACTCGTTCACGCCCGAGGGCGAGGCGATCATCCTGCGCGTCGTCGCGCCGCCCGACATCCTCCGCCACGTGATCATGAAGGGCCCGGTCGCCATCGATGGCATCAGCCTGACGGTGATGGCGAAGGACGAGCGCTCGTTCTCGGTCTCGCTCGTGCAGTACACCCAGGAGCACACGAACCTGCGCGCCCGCAAGCCCGGCGACCGCGTGAACCTCGAGACCGACATCATCGGCCGCTACGTCGAGGCGATGCTGCAGGACCGTGGCGTGCTGGCATAGCGGTCGTCTCACAGGACCGTGGCGTGCTGGCATAGCGGTCGTCTGTCACAGGACCGTGGCGTGCTGGCATAGCGGTCGTCTGTCACAGTAGCGGCGGAGCTTTAGCTCCGCCCGATGCTGCGTCTTATTTGATGGGTTCGGTCCCGAACATGGCCGCGGCCGCCCGGGTTGAAAGCCCGCGCTGCGAGAGCGCGTACGCCGCGACAGGACCGTCTCGTGCGCGCGTCTACCGCCGCGCCCGGCGCTTTGGCCCCGGCTTCCGCGGCTGCTCAGGCGCACGCTCGCCCGCCCGCCCGTCCGCCGACACCGACGTCGGCGCCACGCCGTCCGCGCGGGCCGCACGGTTCACCTCGATTGCTCGCCGCGTCATCGTCTCTAGCGCGTCGGTCACCTTCCGGAAGAAGGTGTTCGGCGGGTACGTGCCGTCGGCGCGCTGCTTCCCGGCCGGCATCCCCGTCAGCAGCTCCACCCCCTCCTCGACGGTGCTGACCGCCCACACATGGAACCGCCCCGCCTTCACCGCTTCGACGACTTCGCGCTTCAGCATCAGGTTCTTCACGTTGTCGCGCGGGATCATCACGCCCTGCTCGCCCGTCAGCCCCCGCGCCTTGCAGACGGCGTAGAACCCCTCCACCTTCTCGTTGACGCCGCCGATCGCCTGCACCTGTCCGAGCTGGTTCACCGAGCCCGTGACGGCGATGCCCTGTCGCAGCGGCACGTCGGCGATCGCTGACAGGAGCGCGTACAGCTCGGTCGAGGAGGCGCTGTCGCCGTCCACTTCGTCGTACACCTGCTCGAAGGTGATGCTCGCCGCGAACGACAGCGGCTGGCGGTGCGCGAACTGGCCGTTCAGGTACCCCTGCAGGATCAGAAACCCCTTGCTGTGCGAGGCGCCGCTCTTCTGCACCTCCCGCTCGATGTTCACGACCTGCCCGCGCCCCAGGCTCACCCGTGCCGTGATGCGCGAGGGCCGCCCGAAGGCGTAGTCGCCGATATCGAAGACCGAGAGGCCGTTCACCTGTCCGACGACCTCTCCCGCCGTGTCGACCTTGATGATCCCTTTCGTCAGGTACTCCTGGATCCGCTCCTCGATCAGGTTCGAGCGGTAGACCTTCTTCTCCACGGCCTGCTCGACGTGCGCCGCCGTCACCGTCGCCGCTCCTTCGTCGCACGCCCAGTAGTCCGCCTCGACGAGCAGGTTCGTCACATCGAGCAGCAAGAGCGAGAGCTTCTCCTGGTCGGCGGCCATCCGCGATGCCTCGTCGATGACCCTCGCGACGGCCGCGCGGTCGAACGGGCGCATGCCCAGCTCGCGCACTTGGTGCGCGATGAAGCGGGCGTACTGCTGCACCTCCTCATCGCCGCGCTCGACGTCGATGGTGAAGTCCGCCTTCGCCTTGAACAGCTTCCGCACGTCCTCGTCCGCCGCCTGCAGCAGCGCGAATACCCGCGGCGTGCCGATCATTGCCACCTTGACGTGCAGCGGGATCGGCTCCGGCTGCAGGGTCGTCGTCGGCAGGAACGTCAGCTGTTCGCCCATGTTCTCGATGCGGATGCACCCCGTCCGCAGCGCCCGCTTCAGCGTCTCCCAGACGAACGGCTGCGTGAGCACGTCGAGCGCCTGCACGACAAGGAAGCCGCCGTTCGCGCGGTGCAGCGCCCCGGGCCGGATCAGCGTGTGATCGGTCATCATCGCCCCGAACATGGAGCGGAAGTCGATGCGGCCGAACATGTGGTAGTACGACGGGCTCTCCTCGAAGACGACCGGCGCGTGCGCGTCCGGCCTGTGCGTGACGATCACGTTGACCTTGTAGCGCGCGAAGATCCCGTCCCGAGGCAGCCCCGGCGCCGCCAGGGCCGGCATCGGCGCCGGCTGCTCCTCCTGCTGCCGGAAGTCGGCCAGGTGGTCGACCATGTCCTTCCCGAGCTCGTCGAGGAAGGCGACGACGTCCGGCTCCTCGGCGTAGTCCCTCTTCAGCTCATCGAGCCGCGGCGCCACGACGAGCACCATCACCTGCTTGTCCAGCTCCGCCAGCAGCTGCTGCGCGTCGCGCTCCAGCCGGCGCAGCTGCGGCGCCATCTGCGCGATGATCGAGTCCAGCTCCGCGCTCTTCTGCTGGATCTCTGCCTTGCGCTCGTCCGTCAGGAGGTCGTACTGCTCCTTCGTGATCGGCTTGCCGTCGATGAGCGGCACGGTCGTCATGCCCATCGGCGTGACGTTGACGGCGAGCCCGCGCGCCTGCGCCTCCATCTCCAGCGCCTTGAAGAAGCGCTCACGCTGCATCTGCACCTCGCGGCCCACCTGGTCGCGCCGCTGCGCGTACTCATCGCTCTCGAACGCGCGCGGCACCAGCTGCCGGACCGATGTCACGAATTCGTCGACGTCGTGCGCAAGCTCATGCCCGCGGTCGGGCGGCAGGCTCAGCGCCTTCGGGCGCGCTGGCTCCCGGAAATTAAAGACGTAGCACCAGTCGCGCGGTGCCGGCCGGCCGGCGGCGATGCGCTCGAGCTGCGCGCGCAGTTCCGTCGAACGCCCCGTCCCCGGCGGCCCCGAGACGAGCACGTTGTAGCCCTCGGCCTCGATGGAGAGCCCGAAGTCGAGCGCGCTCACGGCCCGGTCCTGGCCGACCGTCCCCGGGAGCGGCTCCAGCTCGGCGGTCGTCTTGAAGCGAAGCGTCCGTGGGTCGCACTGGCGCCGTAGGTCCTTCGCTGGCACCCGCAGCGCCCGGCTCGCGGCAATCGCCATCGGTACCTCCCGCGCCATCCTAACGGAGCCGCGCGGTGCTGGATATCGCCGTCTCAACCGGATCTCAACGGCAGCGTGTTATGAACACCAGGCAACGTGGATCGCAGCGTGGCGGCACTCGGAGATTCTGCTGCAGGAGGTGAGACGAAGCGATCTAATCCCCCAGACGAACGAACGTCCGATCCGCATCGATGGGGGCAAAGGATAATCCATGCGCATCATTCGGTTCCCGGCGCTCGCGCTCGCGGCGCTCGCGTTGGTGGCGGCGGCGCTCCTCATCGGGCACCGCGACTCAGCGCTCGCCCACCAGATCTCGGGCGCCATCTTCACCACGACCGCCAACGGCGATGAGGTGAACCAGAACATCTTCCCGAACATCCAGGCGGTCTACCTCGACGGCGGCCCCGGCATCGGCGCCCCGCAGACCGCTGCCGGCCTCGACGACGGCCGCTACGTGTTCCAGGTCACCAACCCGAACGGCCAGACGTTGCTCTCGACGGATAAGGCGAAGTGCCGCCGCTTCGACGTCGCCAACGGCGCCATCACCAACGTCGTCGCCGCGGGCGGCTGCGAGCACGTCACAGGCACCGACGTCGACCACAACGCGACCACGGTCCAGCTCTTCCCGTTCAACGCGACGCCGAACCCGGGCGGCGTCTACAAGGTATGGGTCACGCGCGAAGTGGACTACCTGCTCGGCTGCAGCCAGCTCGGGGTCGCCAACGGCCTCGAGGTCGTCAACTGCGGCAACGGCAACCCGGCCGACCGCCACGGGTTCATCCCGGCGCACTCGAAGACCGACAACTTCAAGGTCAAGCGCGGCGGCGAAGGCGTTGAGCTCGACGTCCGCTTCTTCAGTGACCGGAACGGCAACTTCGTGTACGACCCGGCAAGCGAGCCGACCGTCTGCGGCATCGCCGCCGACTGGACCGACACGAACGGCGTCACCAACACCCGCTACTCGTCCAGCTACGGCGCGCAGGGCTGCTGGTGGCACATCGAGGCCGCCGAGACCGGCGTCCACCAGATCACGCTCTACAACAACAACGGCTGCGTCATCACCGGCGTCAACGGCGTCCCCGGTGGCGGGCAGACCGTCACGCTCAACGTCGACCCCAAGAAGGCCAGCTACATCATCATCGATGTCGCCTGTCTCTACTGACGGCTGACGCAAGCACAGCCACGGCGACGGGCCGCCCGATCGGGCGGCCCGTCGCCATATCCACGTCACTATCGCCGCGACGCTCGCCCTCGCTAGCTGGCCGCCGGTGGCGCCGTTGCCGCTGGCGGCGCCGCTGCCGCACGCTCCGGCCGCGCCCGCCCACCCGGTGTCGCGAGTGGCAGCGTGAACGCGAACGTCGCCCCGCGCCCGAGCTGCGACTCGACGCGCATCTCACCGCCATGCGCGCGCACGATCTCGCGCGCGATCGAGAGCCCGAGACCGGCGCCGGTCCCTGACGATTCGTTTGGGCTCCGGTAGAAGCGCTCGAAGACGTGCGGCAAGTCTCGCGGCGCGATCCCCTCGCCTGTGTCCGCCACCGTGACCTCGACCATGCCGCCGCCGGCATCGTGCGCGCCAATCGTGATGCGGCCGCCCCGCGGCGTGTGCCGCAACGCGTTTTCGATCAGGTTCCCGAGCACCTGCTCGATGCGGTCGAAGTCGGCCGATACTACCTGCGGCGCGTCGCCATCAACATCGAGCGCCACGCCCGCCGCCTCGGCTCGCAGCCCGAACACCTCGCGCGCGTGTTCGAGCAGCTCGCCGACGCGCACCTCCGTGCGCGCCATCGCCTGCTGGCCCGACTCGATGCGCGAGAGGTCCAGCAGCTCCCCCACGAGCTGCAACAGCCGTCGCGACTCCGCGTCGATCACGCGCGCTGCCCGCTCGCGCTCCTCAGGCGTCTCGATCGTGCCATCGAGCATCGCCTGCGAGAAGCCACGGATCGACGTCAGCGGCGTCTTCAGCTCATGCGAGACGTTCGCCAGGAAGTCCCGCAGCGTCCGCTGCGACGCTTCGACGGAGTCCGCCATGGCGTTGACGTCGGCCGCCAGCGCGCGCACTTCGCTCGGCCCCTGCACGGGCACGCGCTGCCTGAAGTCCCCGCGCGCCACCGCGCGGATCGCCGCCGTCACCCGGTCGAGCGGCCGGTACAGCGAGCGCCAGAGCACAATGCCTGCGACCAGCGCCGCCGCGCAGCCGATCAGCCCGGCTACGAGCAGCCGCTGTCGCAGCTCCGCGTACACGTCCGGCCCGGCCGACTGTGGCAGCATGACGACGATCGCCGCGACGCCATTCGCGAGTCTTACGCCGGCAGGCGTCGGCACGGTCACGTACAGGTACGTCCGACCGTCCTGCGCCGTGTGCTTCGATTCACGGAGCTGCGAGAAGTTCGGCCCGCGCGCGGGCGACGGCGGCACCTCGAAGTGCTCGCCGGCCAGCGTCGAATCGCTCAGCTCCTGGATGACGTTGCCCTCTTTGTCGATGAGCAGCACCGTTACGCCCGCCTCTTGCTGCTGCAGCCGCAGGTACTCCAGCAGGTCGGCGCGCAGGCGCGCCGCGCCGGCCTGCGTGGCGTTCTGCGCGCGGTTCAGCGTCAGGTTGTAGTAGATCGGCGCCGCCACCTGCCGCAGCGTCGCCGCCGTCAGCTCGTCGCGATAGCCGCCGAGCCGCGCGTACAGCGCCGCCCCCGCAGCGAGGAGCGTGATCACGACGATCAACACGAACGACAGCAGCAGGCGCGAGCGCAGGCTCGTCAGCATGTGGCGGCCGGCGCGGTGGGGCGTCCCCGCCATGGGACGACGCTGGACGCTGGAAGCTGCAAGCTGGATGGCACAACGTCGAGCTTCCAGCTTCCAGCATCAAGCTTCGCGCCGAGCGGACGCCGGGTCGGCGTGTTAGCCCTCATCTCCCACCTCGACGAGTTTGTAGCCGACGCCGCGCACCGTCTGGATCCCCACACCGGATCCGGCCAGCTTCGCCCGCAGGTGTTGCACGTGCACGTCGACCGTCCGCGTCTCGCCGTAAAAGCTGTAACCCCACACTCGGTCCAGCAGCTGCTCGCGCGTCAGCACGATGCCCGCGTTCTCGACGAGCGTTGCCAGCAGGTCGAACTCCTTCGTCCGCAGCTCAAGCGCCCGCCCGCCCGCGTGCGCCTCGCGTCGCGCCCGGTCGACCCGCAGCGCGCCGGCCGACACGATGCCCGCCTGCTGCTTCGCGTCACCCGCGCCGCCCGCCGCGCTGCGCCGCAGCACCGCGCGCACCCGCGCCACGAGCTCGCGCGGGTTGAACGGCTTCGTCATGTAGTCATCGGCGCCCAGCTCTAGGCCGACGATCTTGTCCACGTCCTCATCGCGCGCCGTGAGCATGATGATCGGGACGGCGCTGTCCTGCCGGAGCCGCTTGCAGACGTCGAAGCCGCTCATCCCCGGGAGCATGAGGTCGAGCACCACGAGCGCCGGCCGGTCGCGCTCGACGAGATCGATCGCTGACGGGCCGTCGGCTGCCGTTTGCACCTCGAAGCCCTCCTTCTGGAGGTACAGCGACGCCAGCTCGCGGATGTGTGCGTCGTCGTCGACGACGACCACGCGCCCTGTCGCCTGCCTCTCCGCGCCTGTCATACGCCACTCCTCCCCGCGCGTATCAGTATCGTCGCCGCGCGGCCGCCGGCTCTAGGGAGGGTGCCGCCGGCCGACGTGAGGGCGCCGCGCGCGGCGAAGCCGGGCCCGCCCGCAGCGGACGGCCCCGCCATCGCCCTTGGCTTCGTCGGCGTTAGCGCGCGTCGGACGAGACCGAAGCAAAGCCGCCCTCGCCCAGCCACGGGTGCGGCTCGCCGCCGTTGACGGTGTACGTACCGTTACCGCGCAGGTACGCCCAGCCGCGGCCGACCGCGTGCAGCGACACGTCCTCGCCGATGAGCACAATGCCGACGTCGGTCGCCGTGATGTGGGCCGTGCCGGTGAAGTTGAAGTACACCGTGAACCCCAGGAACGTGCCTGTGCCGTCGTAGCCGTCCACCTGCACGCTGGCGTCGCCGTCGACATCGCGCACGAGCAGCATGGCGTTGGGTGCACCATTCGCCGTGTAGTCGACGAGCCCGCGCACGGCGGCGACGCCGGTGCCCTGCGCGTCGAGCGTGCCGGCGCCCTTCAAGAACACGTCCCGCAGCGGCGGCTTCGGCTCCGCCGCCGAGGCGGCGGGCGCGAACGCTGCCGCCCCGGCGGCACCGATCGCGGCGATCGCGAGCGCGGTGAGAGCGAGCTTCCGGAACATCATGGCCTCCTTGTTGGTGTCCCGCCGAGCGGCGGGTCGTGTTGTCCTCGCCTCAACTATCGTTTGGGAGGGCGGCCGCGTTGTTATGGCCGGGTCGCCGCGCCGGAAACTCTCGGTAAAGCGTCCGCAATCCACGGGCAGGCGCGCGAGTGACATCGACGGTAGGCGGGTACCCGCGGAGCTTTAGCTCCGCCGGATGCGCGGGGCGGAGAACGTGTCGCGGCGGGCATCGGCGCCGGTCTTCGGTGTGGCGCGGGCCGAACGCCCGCGCCGCCGGATGGGTGCACGCGGATGGGGCAGTGCAGGCGGGATCTGTTCCCATAGCACGCGTGTTCTGATACCATCGGCGCCATGCCGCTGATCCGCGACCTCCCCCAGCACGACCGCCCGCGCGAGCGCCTGCGGGACGTCGGCGCTGACGTGCTGTCCGACCAGGAGCTGCTCGCGATCGTCCTGCGCACCGGCGCCGCCGGCGAGAACGCCCTGGCCCAGGCGCAGCGCCTGCTCGCCGAGTTCGGCGGCCTCGCCGGCCTCCGGCGCGCTTCCGTGCCCGAGCTCTGCCGCTCGAAGCACATCGGCCCCGCGAAGGCCGCGCAGCTCAAGGCCGCGCTCGCGCTCGGCTTCCGCCTCGCCCAGTCCACGCCCGCCGCCCGCGAGAAGGTCTCCTCCGCCGACAGCATCGCCGCCATGTGGCTGCACGAGATGTCCGCGTTCGACCAGGAGCACGTCCGCGTCGTCCTGCTCGACTCCCGCAACCAAGTCATCGCCAAGGCCGAGCCCTACATCGGCAGCCCACACGCCGCCCACGTCCGCATTGGCGACCTCCTCGCCGACGCCGTCCGCATGAAGGCGACCGCCCTCGTCCTCGTCCACAACCACCCGTCCGGCGACCCCTCGCCCTCCGCCGAGGACATCCGCCTGACGAAGACCCTCGCCGAGGCCGCCCAGCTCATGGGCCTTGAGCTGTGCGACCACGTCATCATCGGCGGCGGCAAGTTCATGTCGCTCCGCTCCGCCCACGTCCCCTTCGCCGAGCGCCCTGCGGCCGGCGTCGCCTGACGATGCCTGCGCCCGACCCGTTCCTCGAAGCCGCGCGCCAGGTCCTCGATGAATCGCTCGCCTGGCTCCGCTCCTCGCTCGACGGCGTCGACGGCGCCACGCTCGACCGCCGCCCCGGCGGCGGGGACACGAACTCCATGGCCGTGCTCGCCGCCCACGCCATGCACAGCACACGCTCCTGGCTCAGCGTCGCCGTCGGCGCGCCACTGCCGGGGCGCGACCGCGACGCCGAGTTCCGCCGCGCCGGCACGGACCCCGACACGCTGCTCGCCGAGGTCGACGCCATCGCCAGCGACTGCCGGCGCCTCCTCGCGGAGGCGCGCGACGTCGACTGGTCCGCCCTCGGCCGCACGCACCCGCGTCCGCGCCCCGGCGCGTCCGAGGAGGTCACGCGCGCCTGGGCGCTCGTGCACGCGCTCGAGCACCTCAAGGAGCACACCGGCCAACTCGCCCTCACGCGCCAGCTCCTCACGCGCGCATAGCAGCGAGCACAGGTCCGCCGCGCCCGGCCGGGCAAGCGCGCAGCCGTCCGCCTTGACGAGCGTACCCCGGATATGCGAACGTACGTTCGTGAGCGCCCGGCGCCGCTGCCCACGACCCGAAACACCAACCCCACCGCGTGGGCAAATTTCGCCCGCCTCCTTGACCTGTTACTATGCGCCCCGGCCACACAGGTCGCGTAGTATCGAGCCTGACGGCGCCCCGACGTCGCTGCGGTCCTCAGCCACCATCCCCGCAGCGATTTCCGGGCGGCGTCACTTTGTCAGGAGCATCCCGTGAAAGTCGTCTTCCTCGAGGACGTGCCCGGCACCGCCCGCATGGGCGAGATCAAGACGGTGAAGCCCGGCTTCGCCCGCAACTACTTGCTGCCCCGCAAGCTCGCGATGCCCGCGACGCCCGCCGTCATCAAGACCGCCGAGCAGCGCGCCCAGCGCGAGGCCCGCCTCCAGGAGGCGCGCGACCAGGAGGCCCGCGCCGTCGCCGAGCGCCTCGAAGGGACCACCTACACGATCAACGCCCGCGCCGGCGCCACCGGCAAGCTCTTCGGCTCCGTCGGCAGTGCCGATATCGCCGAGAAGGTCGCCGGTACGCTCGGCCATGACTTCGACCGTCACAACGTGCTCCTCGCCGAACCGATCAAGGAGCTCGGCGACTACGCCGTCACCGTCCGCCTGACGAAGAACGTCACCGCCACCGTCAACGTCTCCGTCGTCGGTGAGGACGGCACGACCGCCGCCGACATCCGCGCGAAGGCCGAGGGCGGCGACAAGCCGAAGCCGCGCGTCGAGGACGACGAGGGCCCCGCGGCCGACGAGGCCGCGACAGCAGACAGCGAATCCGGCGAGGACGAGGCCGAGTAGGGGCGCATCGCCGTTGCGCGCCCTGCGCGCATCGGCCCGCCCGCACGACTCCCTCGCCATCGCCGCAACGGCCGCACGAATGCGGCCCACGCATACTCGAGCGATGAGTGCAGGGAGGCGACATGACCGTAGCCGTCGACTTCGATCTCGCAGCGCGCGAGGCGGAGAAGGCCCTCCGCGACGCCCGCACCGCCGACGACGTCCGCAACGCCTGGAAGAAGTACATGGGCACGCTCGGCCACCGCACGCTCGGGCGGCTGCTCCTCGGACGCTCGGCGGCGGAGCTGATCGCCCGTCGCGAAGGCGAGTGAGCGTGGCGAGCGCGAGCGTGCGCACCGTCCGTCCCCGCGGCTGGGCCAGTGCTTCGCGCTCCGCGGCCACCCGCCGCATGCAACCGCGCGCGGACTGAAGTCCGCGCTACATCAGCGAGACGATCGGACAGACGCACGCTCGCGGAAGGAGCCGCACACCCCAGATGGTCGCCACTGACGCCCTGCCACCATTCGACGTCGAAGCCGAGGAGGCCTGCCTCGCCTCGCTCATGGTCGATGAGGAGGCCCTCGGCCGTGTCGAGGCGATCGTCGCGCCCGAGGACTTCTACCGCGACCAGCACCGCTGGACCTACGAGGCCGCCCTCGCCATCTGGCAGCGCGGCGAAGCCGTCAACCAGGTCACGCTCGCCCACGAGCTCTCCCGCCGCGGCAAGCTCGACGATGTCGGTGGCATCCCCTTCCTCTCGCGCATCGTCGGCGAGCTGGCGACGCCCGTCGGCGTCGAGCACTACGCCGGCATCGTCAAGCGCGACGCCACCTACCGGCTGATGATCTCCGCCGGCTCGCAGATCGTGCAGATGGCCTACGCCGGAGGCCCCGACCTCGATGGCGCCATCACCCGCGCCGAGAACCTCATCTCCGGCCTCCGCCAGGCGCAGCGCATGAGCGACCTCGTGCCCCTCCGCGAGCTGCTCGACAGCTTCTGGGAGACGCCCGGCATCGACTCCCCCTTCGCCGGCACGATCGGCGCGATCCGCTCCGGCTTCATGGACCTCGATACGCTCCTTGGCGGCTTTCACCGCTCCGATCTCGTCGTCGTCGCCGCCCGCCCGAGCGTCGGCAAGTCGTCGCTCCTGCTGAACTTCGCGCGCAACGCCGCCGTCGGCCAGAACGCGCGCGTCGCCATCTTCACGATCGAGATGTCGGGCGACCAGCTCGCGCAGCGCCTCCTCGCATCGGAGTGCGGCGTCGATGCCGCGCGCCTGCGCCTCGGCCAGCTCTCCGAAGCGGAAGAGCGCCGCGCCATGCACGCGACGGGCGAGCTGTCGGGCCTCGACATCTACATCGACGACTCCTCCGTCGTCACCATTCCGCAGATGCACACGAAGCTGCGGCGCCTCAAGCAGCAGCTCGGCGGCCTCGACCTCGTCGTGCTCGACTACCTGCAACTCATGCACGGCTCTGGCCGTTCGCGCGACAACCGCGTGCAGGAGGTGAGCGAGATCTCGCGTGGACTGAAGATGCTGGCGCGCGAGCTCGACGTGCCGATCGTCGCCGCCGCGCAGCTCTCCCGCGCGCCGGAGATGCGCCAGCCGCACATCCCCATGCTCTCGGACCTACGCGAGTCCGGCAGCATCGAGCAGGACGCCGACGTCGTCATGTTCATCTACCGCGAGGACATCTACGTCACGCGCGAGGAGTGGGAGATGCGCAACTTCGACCAGCCGTACCCGGAGGGCATCACAAAGCTGATCGTCGCCAAACACCGCAACGGCCCCATCGGCGTCGTCCATCTCCGCTTCCGCAACCACCTGTCGCGCTTCGAGGACCTGATGGTGATCGAAGAGGAGTCGGCGTAGGTGGCCACCTTCCCCGGCTTCCCTTCGCGCGCCCGCGCCACCGCCATCCCGCGCGTCCTCTTCACCGACCTCCTGCCGGCGCTCGCCGACGACCCGGCCGCCGTTGGCGTCGCCCTCTACGCCATCGACACGCTGCAGGCGCGCCGCGGCTTCCCGCGCTGGCTCACGCTCGCCGACCTCGCCGCGAACGATGCGCTCCTCCGCTACCTGCGCGCCGCGGTCGGACACGAGGCGCCCGCGAACGTCCGCGCGATCGACGGCGACGCCGCCGACGTGCAGCTGCGCGACGCGATCGGCCGCGGACTTGTGCGGACCATCGAGGCCGGCGTGCTGCTGGCACTGCCGCTCGAGCGCGATGATGTGCGCGGCGAGCTGTACTTCCTGAACACCCCGGCCGACCGCCGCGGCCTCGAGGCCGTCCGCACCGGCGCCGTCGATATCGACCCGCGCGTCCTCCGCGACGCCGCCCCCACACCCGCCGGTGCGCCGCCCGCGCGCTCGAACGCCTTCTCCCTCTACGAGCAGCTCATCGGCACGATCTCGCCGCTCATCGCCGACGAGCTGGCCGACGCCGAGCGCCTCTACCCCGCCGCGTGGCTGGAGGCCGCCTTCCGCGAGGCGGCCGCCCAGAACGCGCGCTCATGGCGCTACGTCTCACGCATCCTCGAACGCTGGGCTATCGAAGGACCCGACCATGCGACGACTGAACGAGATCCTGCGGCCGGAGGCGAACGCTACTTCCACGGCAAGTACGGCCGCATCCTCCGCCAGCGCCTCAACGGCTGACGACGCCGAGCGCAGCGGCTGCCCGCGCTGCCACGGCGCGCGCTACGTCCGCCGCAACGTGCCGCTCGGCGATCCGCGCTTCGGCGAGCTGGTGCCGTGCGCCTGCGCCCGCATCGAGGCCGCCGGCCAGCGCGCCGCCCGCCTCGCCCGCTACTCGCAGATCGGCGCGCTCGCGCGCTTCACATTCGCGAACCTCATCGAACGCGGGCGCAGCCCGCAGCCGCGCGAGCAGGAGCAGTACCGCGCCTGCGTGCGCGACGCCCGCGCCTTCGCCGAGGAGCCTGAGGGCTGGCTGCTCCTCTCCGGCCCCAGCGGCTGCGGCAAGACGCACATCGCCGCCGCCATCGTCAACCGCATCCTCGAGCGCGGCGCGCCGGCGATGTTCGTCGTCGTGCCGGACTTCCTCGACCACCTGCGCGCCGCCTACCAGCCCGGCGCCGAGGTCGCCTTCGACGAGCTGTTCGAGCGCGTCCGCGAGGCGCCCGTGCTGGTGCTCGACGACCTCGGCACGCAGGCGCCGACGCCGTGGGCGCAGGAGAAGCTCTTCCAGCTGATCAACCACCGCTCGAACGCCCGCCTCCCCACCGTCGTCACCACGAACCTGGCGCCGGAGCAGATCGACGAGCGCCTGCGCACGCGCCTCACCGACGCCGCCCTCGCCCGCGTCTACCTGCTCGAGTCGCGCCGCCCGGCCGAGATGCGCGCGCTCGACGTGCTCGACCACGCGCTCATCCGCGAGATGACGTTCGAGCGCTTCGACGTGCACGGCCACCACCTCGCGCCCGATGACCGCAAGCGCCTCGAGAACGCCTACCGTCAGGCGATGCAGTTCGCCGAATCGCCCGATGGCTGGCTGCTCCTCATGGGCCCCCACGGCTCCGGCAAGACGCACCTGGCTGCCGCGATCGCAAACTACCGCCGCGCCCTTGGCGAGACGCCCGCCTTCGTCATCGTGCACGACCTGCTCGACGAGCTACGGCGCGGCTTTCAGTCGGACGACGCGCGGCCCGCGCACGAGGCCTTCGACGCGCTCAAGGAAGCGCCGCTGCTGATCCTCGACGACCTCGACACGCAGACGAACATCGCTTGGGTGCGCGACCGGCTGTTCCAGCTGCTCAACCACCGCCATACGCGCCGGCTGCCGACGGTGATCACGACCGCTCTCTCGCTCGACGCCCTGGGGGACCGCCTGGCGTCGCGCCTCGTCGACCATGCCGTCTGCACCGCCATCGTCCTCGGCGACGCCCCGCTGCGCGATGCCCGAGAGGCGCCGTCACGCCGCCGCGGCGCCCGCACATCCCGCCCGCGATAGCGTCCGGCGGAGACACCCGCGGCGCGGGCTTTCAGCCCGCGTCGGTGCGTCGATGGAGCGCCTGCCGTGGGTTTCGCGTGTCGCCTGAACGCTGTGGACAGCGTCGGCGCAACCGAAGAGATGCTTCGCTGCGCTCAGCCTGACAATGCGAAACGCGCGGCTGACAGGCTGACGACTGATGTTGACGACTGACGACTGAAGAGCTCGCGACCCTACTCAGCGTCCTCGTAGAACTCGTCGTCCGCGTCCTCCTCGTCCTCGATGTCGTCGAGGTCGTCGGCCGTGACGAGCTCTTCCTTCGGGCCGGGCTTGCCCCAGACGGTCTCGTAGTTCTCGCCCGTGATCGCCCGCCGCACCTCGTCGCGCTCGAGCTTCACCAGCTCGGCGTAACAGCGGTCGCACTCGCGCACCGTCGCGGCGGAACCGGTGTCGGCGTAGCGCCGCACGATGTGCTCCCAGATCCCCAGCTCGACGAGCGAGGTGACGTACTTCGGCCACGGGATGATCGTGATGCTCTCGGGGCGCCCGAAGCGCGGCCGCATCTTCAGCAGCGACTGGAAGCGCTCCTCCGGCGTGTTCGCCATCGGCACGACGCGGATCATCGGGCCGTCGACGTCGTTCGTGCGCAGGTCCATCAGCAGCGTCTTGCGCAGCAGCGGGAAGTACAGCGCGATGACGTCGGCGATGTCGACGTTGCGGTTCACTTCGGAGACGTCGATGCGGTAGTCGGAATCCGTACGGCCTCCTCGCACGCGGTCGTGCGTGCTCTCGGTCCATCATAGCACCGATCGCCCGCGGGCAAGCGAGCGCCGGCGTCAAGGCGCGGCGCGGACGAGCCCTGCGCCGGGCTGATGTCTGCGATGTTGGGTGTTGGGTGTCCGATGTTGGAGGCGATGCTGACCTTCCAACATCCGTCACCCGCCCTCGGCTTCATCGCGCCGGACGACGCCGCGCGCGGCGATCACGACACGAGGCGTCGCAGCAGCGCGCGCAGCTTCGGCGTGCGGCGCAGCGCCTCGCGCAGGCCGTCGAGCGTCTCCGTGCTGTCGATCATCATGGGGCTGCGCTGGAAGCGGCCCTGGTGGTCGTAGTAGCAGAAGCGGATCGTAAAGGCGTCCGGGTGGTCGTCGTATTCCAGCAGCTGGATCGCCGGCTCAGCATAGGTGCCGGTGAAGCATGCCTCCTCGACGATCTGGCCGCGGCCCCAGTGGAACTCGAACGGCCGCGGCACCCGCCGTCCGCGCTTTGGCTTCGCCGCGGTGGGCGGTTTCGTCGCCGTCATGCGGGGCGCGCGCTTCACGGGCATCCAGTCCTCCTTCGATGCCGGACATCACCGCTTGAAGAGGAACTCGAGAGAGGAAACGCTACGCCCGCCAGACCTGCGGCCCGGCGCCCGTCGCCAGGTCCTTGAGGGCGAACAGCTCGATCCGCCACGGCGTCAGCTTCAACAGACCGTACGCCGGGTCGTCGACGCCCTCGCGCCAGATCATCTGCGGGTCGTATCCGAGCGGCGGCGGCGTCGCCTTGTACAGCTCCCAGATCCGCCGCTTCTCCGCAGGGTCGTCGGCCCACTCCGCCCTCGCGTCGACGTACACCTGCTCGTGCTGCGGGTCCCAGTACGACAGCGAGACGTACGGGTTCTTCGCCAGGTGCTTCTCCTTCAGCGAGTGCCGCCCCGTCGCGATCCAGCCGGTGCTCCCCTCCCAGATCGGGTGGAGGATGCGCTGCCGCGGCCGCCCCGCCCGGTCGACCGTCGCCACGCTGCACCAGACGATGCGGCTGACCCGCCGCAGGAACTCGGGCTCGATCTCCGCGAAGTCGTTCACATCGGGCATGGTGCTTACTCCGCCGCCGCGGGCGCCGGCTGCGGCAGCCCTGCTGCCAGCGCCTCCGGGTCGATGCCCGACGCGAGCATGCACGTGAACTCGTACATCGGCAGCGCCTGCTCGTTCCGCTTGTGTTCGTAGCCGCCGAGCGCCTCCGCCAGCGGCGCGCGCCCGGCGAAGCCAGCGTCGACCGCGTCCGCCAGCAGCTCGGCGTCGCGAAACGCGTCCATGATGCCGAGGCCGGTGATGAAGTCCTTGTGGTAGCCGGCGTCGCCGACGAGCGCCCAGCCGTCGCCCCACGGCTTGCGGAAGAAGTTGCGCGTGTCGGCCGTGCCGATGAACGGCCCCTCGCGCTTGCCCGCCCGTATCTGCGCCGCGAACTCCGGCGACGCCTTCTCCGCGCGCCGGTAGAACTCGCCCTCGATGTCGCGACGGAACGCGTGGAATTGATCATGGGGGGCGCCGACGCCAATGCACGTCAGCGCGTCGTTCGTCGGGAACGCCAGCATGCCCGCGTCCGGGCCGAGATACCCCAGCGCGTCCTTGATGCCGACGCCGCTGAAGTAGGCGTAGTACCCGCACGTGTACGCAGGCCGCTCGTTGTATTCCGGCGCCTTCGCCTCGCGCGCGACGAGCGAGTGCTGGCCGTCGGCGCCGACGACCATGCGCGCCCGCTCCTCGAACGCCGCGCCGCCCTTTGCATGCGCGCGCACGCCAACGACGCGGTCGCCCTCGAAGAGGAGGCCGTCGACGACGACGTTCTCGCGAAGCTCCGCGCCCGCGTTCGTCGCGTGGTGGACGAGCACGTTGTCGAGCACGCTGCGCCGCGGGCAATACGCGACCTTGATGTCGAGCGCCGGATCCACCGGAGGGATGAACTCCGTGCCGTTGAAGTGAAACACGATCCGCTCGATGGGCGGCGTGCCTGCGTCGATGACGTCCTGCAGCACGCCCCAGCGCTGCATCTGGTTGACGGCGGGCACCTGGATGTAGTGCGTCGACATGATGTCGCTCGGGAAGGCCGACTTGTCGAGCAGGAGCACCCGGTAGCCCTCGCGGGCCAACAGCATCGCCGTCGGCGAACCGCCGCAGCGCGCCCCCACGATGATCGCGTCGTACATAGGTGTCGCCTCCCGCCGCCCGCACGGCGGCGCGACCACGGCACCACGGCGAATCCCTCCGGTCTGGTGCGCGAAGCGTACCCGATCATAGCGCCGCGGCTGTGGCCCCGGGAAAGCCCCGCGTCCGCTGATGAAATCGCAACGCAGATTCGCAGGGGAGGCGGGCCACCCGCCGAGCGCGCCTTCGCTATCCTGCATAAGCGACCCTGCTCACCTGCGCCGGAAGGCTGGCTGGCCCTGCGACGACGCCTCTTCGCCCCGCTCCTCGCCCTCGTGGCGGCGCTCCTGCTCGCCGCCTGCGGTTCCGCTTCCGGCTCGTCGGACGCCCGCGCCACTGCCACCGATGTGCTGCCGGCTGCGACGGAGACGCCCCCTGCGCCCGACCTTACCGTCTTCCGCAACTTCATCTACCCCATCGCCGGCGCCTGCCTCCCTTCGAGCGACAACCTGATGCCGAACGCCCGGCGCGAGTACCGCGGCGGCGTCCATGAGGGCGTCGACTTCTACGGCAGCGACAACTGCACGACGATCGAGAAGGGCACGCCCGTGCTCGCCGCGAAGGACGGCACCGTGATCCGCGCCGACCACGACTACCACCCGCTTACACAGCAGGAGCTCGACGCGGCCGACGCCAAGATCGCCGCCGGCCATGCGAACGACCCGGACGTGCTCGACCTCTTCCGCGGCCGTCAGGTCTGGGTCGATCACGGCCGCGGCATCATCACGCGCTACGCGCACCTCGCCAGCATCCCCGACAACATCCAGAAGGGCACGCGCGTCGTGCAGGGCGAGACGATCGGCGCCGTCGGCGATTCCGGCACGCCCGAGTCGCTGAGCGCGCCCGACACGGAGAACCACCTGCACTGGGAGGTGCGCACCGGCGATACCTACCTCGGCGCCGGCCTCCCGCCCGACGAGGTGCGCGCCATCTACGAGAAGCTGTTCGAGCCGCTGCCCTGAGATGACGCGCGCTGATCACCCCACCGCCCGCGAAGCGCCCGCGACCGCCGAGGAGCGCGACCTCCGTCCCGACCCGCCGCTCATCGACGAGGAGTCCGGCATCGAGGAGCGTCCGCAGAACCGCCGCGAGTGGGCTGGCCCGGTGCGCAGCCTCGTGCTGCCGGTGCTGATCGTCGCGACGCTCGTCGGCGGCCTCTGGTACTGGCAGCAGCGTGATACCGGCGGGGCGTCCGGCAGCGCCGATGGACTCGGCCTCGTCGAGCTCCCGGCCGACAGGAACCCTACCGGACGTCCGCCTTCGACCGACATCGGCCGTGCCGCGCCGGACTTCGTCCTCGAGACGCCCGATGGCGCGCGCCTGCGTCTCAGCGACCTGCGCGGCAAGCCGGTGCTGGTGAACTTCTGGGCGTCGTGGTGCGCGCCCTGCCGGCAGGAGATGCCCGAGATCGTGCGCGCCTACAACGCGCAGCAGCCGCCCGGCGCGCGCTGGCAGGTCGTCGCGGTCGACCTGCAGGAGAACGCTGATGCCGTCCGCGCCTTCGCCGACGAGTTCGGCATGCGCTTCCCCGTCGTCATCGACCGCACCGGCGGGGTCGCCGACGCGTGGCGCATCGGCGGGCCCGTTGAAGGCATCCCGTCGTCGTACTTCCTCGATGCGGAAGGCGTCGTCCGCGCCCGCGCCTTCGGCCCAATGACGGCGGACACGCTGGCGGAGCACCTGCAAGAATCAGGCGTGTCGCAATGAAGGAGGGTTCCACGCGGCTCGTTGCGGTAGTCGTGCGAGTAGCGCCGACTTCAGTCCGCGCGGGCGTGGATAGGCGGCGGCTCCCACGCGCTGGAGCGCGGGCTTCAGTCCGCGCTACACCCGTGCAACCGACTCGCCATGATGATGGGGCGGCTTCGCGATGACCGTCGTCACCTCCACCACCGCCCGGACCACGCCTGCGCACCCCCGCCGGCCCGCATTTGAGCCGTTCGTCCCGATCTGGCGCGTCCTGACCTCCGTGCGCTTCGCTGTCTTCTTCATCGGCGTCCTCGCGCTGTTCGGCCTCGCCGGCGTCCTCATCCCCCAGGTGCCCGAGCCGATGCGCGGCAATGACGCTGCCATCCGCGTCTGGCTCGACCGCGAGCGCGATACCTTCGGCCCCCTCACAGACCCGATGCACCGCCTCGGCCTGTTTGAGGTCTTCCACGCGAAGTGGTTCCTCGCCGCCCTCGCCTTCCTCGTCGTCAACGTCAGCGTCTGCACCTTCAACCGCTGGTCGCCCACGTTCCGCAACGTCTTCCGCCCGCCGAAGCGCGTGCCCGAATCGTTCTTCGACCGCGCGCACAACCGCACGACGCTCGCGCCCGTCGACGCGGCCGACCTCGAGCGCGCGCTCCGCGCCTCGCGCTTCAAGGTCGAGGCGCAGCGCGAGGGCGACGCCACGTACGTCTTCGCCGACCGCTATCCGTGGACACAGCTCGCGACCTTCGTCTCGCACCTGGCGCTCGTGCTGTTCATCGCCGGCGGGCTGATCACCTGGCTCACCGGCTTCAGCGCGGAGATTTTCACCGGCGAGGGCACGACGGCCCCCGTCTTTGCCGTCAAGGACCCGCGCCAGCTCCAGGTACGCGTCGATGAGGCCGTCGGCCGCTTCGGCGACAGGGGCAACCCGCTCGACTTCCGCACGCACCTGACGATCTTCAAGAACGGCGAGCAGGTCGCCCAGGGTACCGCCACCGTCAACGACCCCTTCAAGTACGGCGGCTACCGCTTCCATCAGCTCGCCTACTGGCCCGACGGCGTCGAGCTCGTCGTGCGCGACGCCGCCACCGGCGCCGCCGTCTTCCACGAGACCTTCCCGCTGCAGGACACCGTCGCCGCGCCCGCGATCACGGTCACCGACGCCGCCGGCCGCACGCTGGTCAGCGACGTGATCACGCCGACGGACTTCCTCGGCGCCGCGAGCGGCACGCTCGTACGCGCCGACGACGCGCACGTCTTCTGGGTCGGCCTCGTCGCGCGCGACGACAAGGCGTGGCAGCTTGTCGCCTACGACCCGAGGGTCGGCAGCGACCCATCATCGGCGCAGCTCCGCATCGGCGAGGGGGAGAGCGGCGCGCTCAGCGGCCTCCAGGTGCGCTTCGACCGCGTCGCCTCGCTGCCGGCGTCGCTGGGGCTCGGCGTCCCGGGCGGTGGCGCCGATGGCCGGACGCTCGCCGAGCTTGCGAAGGCGCCCGACGGCAGGCCCGCGCTGACGCTCGCCGCCAGCGACCGGCCGGCGATCACGCTCGCGCCCGGCGAGCCCGTGACGGTCGGCGCGTACCAGTATGAGTTCGTCGGCACGCGTGCGTTTGCTGGCATCGGCGTGAAGCGCGACAGCGGCGCGTGGTTCATCTGGGTCGCCACAGCTATGCTCGTCGGCGGCCTTGCGATAACCTTTTACTTGCCGCGGCGCCGCCTCTGGATCAAGCTGACGCGCGAGAGGACGCAGGTCGCGGCGCTCGCCGAGAAGAGCGGCGGCTTCGAGAAGGACATGCGCGCGCTGGCGCAGCGGTTGCGCGTGCCGGTGCCGCCCGAGCTCGAGGAGGAGACGTAGTGCTGCTTGCGGCGCTCCACCTGCTGACGATCGAGATCGGCATCGACCCGAACATCGCCAAGTTCGGGAGCCTTCAGCTCACCTGGCACGGCATCTTCACTGCCGTCGGCATCGCTGCCGGTGTCTATCTCGGCGCCTGGCTCGGCCGCCGCGAGGGCGCGACCGAGGACGACGCCTACAGCGTCGCGCTCGTCGGCGTGCCCGCCGGCATCATCGGCGCCCGCGCCCTCTACGTGCTCGAGAACCGCGCACGCTTCGAGGGCCAGTGGCTCGACGTCTTCCGCATCAACGAGGGCGGCATCTCGATCTACGGCGCCGTCATCGCCGGCGTCCTCGCCGCCGTCATCTACGGCGCCATCCGCAAGCTGCCCGTCACGCGCGGCCTCGATGCGGCCGTCTTCGGCCTGCTCCTCGGCATGGGCATCGGCCGCATCGGCGACATCATCAACGGCGAGCACGTCGCGAAGCACTCGACGCTGCCATGGGCGACGCTCTACACCAACCCGAACAGCCCGAGCTGGCAGTTCGGCCCGACCCACCCAGCGACCGGCTACGAGATGCTCGGCGACTTCCTCATCATCGGCATCTGCGCGCTGCTCTTCATGAAACTCTGGCGCCATCGCCCCGGCATCGTCTTCTTCACCGGCCTCGTGCTGTATTCGGCGATGCGCTTCGGCGTCAGCCAGCTACGCATCGATAGCGGCGTCAACTGTCCGGCGACCAGCGGCTGCCCGGAGCACATCTTCCTCGGCCTGTCGTTCCCGCAGGTCGTCTCGATGTTCACCTTCTTCATTGGCGTCGCCGGCCTCATCTGGGCGGTGCGCCGTGCGCCGCAGCCCGCGCCCGACGAAGCGCCCGCCGCCGCCGCGCCGACGACACGCGCCCGCGCGACGGCCCGCGCACGCTGACGCATGAGCGACGCCAGACGCCAGACAGCGCACATCAAACAGCAGACACCCAACAGCGAAGGTCGCGCCGCGCCACACGACGAGCGCCCCGCCGTCACCCTCTACACCCGCAAGGACTGCTCACTCTGCGAGGACGCCGCGGCGCTCCTGCGCGATCTCGCCCGCGACCTCCACTTCGACATCGACCCTGTTGACATCGACGCCGAACCCGCCCTCCGCGACCGCTACAACGACATCATCCCCGTCATCGCCATCAACGGCCGCGAGCTCGCCCGCGCCCCGATGGACGCCGACGCGCTGGGCGAGACGCTGCGCGACCTCATCCGCCCGCGCTGAACAACGGTTTACCCATTCCGAACCCGCCCCCGCTCCGCCAGCGCCTCCGCCGACGCCCACCCTGGCCGCCGCTGTTCCCACCAGCTCTGTCCGAACATCGCCGCGAACAGCCCCACGGCGACGATCGCGACCGAGCCGGCCGCGAACATCGGCCAGTAGCGCGTCGCCTCCACCCAGTCGATGCCCGCCACCGCCGGCCACACCCGCAGCGCCGTCGCCGCGCTCAGTGCGACGGCGAGGAGCGGCAGCAGCCAGCCCTCGCCCGGGTGCTGCAACCGCCGTCCCGCGAACTCCGGCACGATGAGCAGGGCCATCCCGGCGATCATCGTCGTCACCACGCCGACCGTCAGCGTGTGCCGCACCGCGTCCATCTCGAACGCGCCGATGATCGTGCCGTCCGCCAGCGCCCACCCCGCGTACCAGGCGAGCAGCGCGGCCCCCGCGAGCAGCCACGCCATCCCGGCGCGCGCCAGCCAGAACGCCGGCCGCGACGCCGCCGCCACCCGGTCCGCCCGCATCCAGATCACCCCGGAAAGCCAGGCGAACGCCACCAGCGCCGCCGCCACGCCGAGCAGCGCCCCGTCGAATGCCGGCGCGCTCGTGTCGCCCGGCGCGTCGTACGCCCGCAGGAGCAGCGCGACCGCGCCCGCTGCCACGCTTGCCCCGAGCGCGACGACGGCGGCGCGCGTCGCCCGGTCCGGCCGCGGCCGCCCGCTCATCGTCGGCAGCGCCCGCGTCGCCACGCCGCCGATGAACGCCATCAGCACGCCAAACAGCTCGACGAAGATCAGCGCGTCCTGCTTCGGGATTGGCGCCGACGCCAGCGAGTCCCGCACCATCTCGGCCACGATCGCCGCGTTCAGCCCCGCCGCCGCCGCGTAGGCCGTCGCCCCGAGCGCGAAGCACCACCCCGTCGCCTCGGCGCGGCTGCCGCGCCCCAGCGCCGTCACCACCACCGCCGGCCAGAACAGCGCCGCCGCTGCGAGCAGCAGCGCCGCCGACGCCACGAGCGCCACATCCCCCGCCGCGCCGTCCGGCATCGGCTGCGCCAGGAAGCGCGCGACCACCGACGTTGCGACGAGCGGTGCGATCGCCGGCGTCCAGGCCACGAGCGTCAGCGGCCGTCCGGAGACGCGCGGCACGAGCCGCAGTGCCATCCCCATCACGAACAGCCCGGCAAACCCGAGGAGCTGCAGCTGCCCGTGCGCCTGCGTCAGCGACAGCCCGCGCACCCCCGCCAGCGCGGCCCACCCGCGGGCGTGCGCGAGCGGCACCAGCACCGCCAGCATGAAGCCGCCGCCGAGCGCGAGCGCCAGGCTCGTCGCAATAAACAGCCGGTACGGCGCCTCGCGCGGATGCGCGTGCGTCGCCGTACCGACGGCACGGACCGGAATCGCCTCGCCGGCCATGGAGCCAGCATGGCGATGCTTGGACCGTCGCGCGATGGGCCATTTGTCGCGAGATACGTCCCCATTGAGCGCGGGCGTTCCATGTTCCACCCCTCGCGGGCACTGGCGACGCGCGCGGCCGTCATCGCACTCCACGGCCGGGGAGCGCGCAGGCGTTCAGCCCGCGTGTCTGCGGCGATGACGCCTGCGCCGATAACCGTGCGTCAAGGGGCCGCTATCATGCCCCGGTGAGAGCGCTCAACCAACCCGAGTCCTGGTGGGGCTGGCACGGCTACAACCACCCCGAAGCCCTCTCGATCACCCGCATCATCGCCTCCGGTACCATGCCCGAGCGCCTCGCCGCCATCCTCTGGCTCGCCATGGAGCGCGGCCGCTCGCTCGTCCTCGCCGCCGATCCGCCGGGCGCCGGCAAGACAACGATCCTCACCGCCCTCCTCGCCTTCGTCCGGCCCGATGCGCGCGTCTATTTCACTCGCGGCTGGGGCGAGACGTTCCGTCTGCCGCCGCCCGAGCCCGACGGCCCGCCCACCTTCATCCTCATCAACGAGATTTCCGACCACCTCCCCGTCTACTCCTGGGGCCCGTACGTCGTCCGCGCCTTCGAGCTCGCCGCCGAGGGCTACGTGCTCTGCTCGACGATGCACGCCGACACGGTCGATGGCGTCATCGAGCAGCTCGTCGAGGAGTGCGACGTGCCGCCGCACCTCATCGGCCACCTGGCGTTTGTGGCGCCGATGTTCGTGGGCGCGCGCGACGGGCGTCGCATCCGGCGCATCAGCGAGCTGGCGGTGCTGGAGCCGCTCGGCCCGTCGTACGACCGCCACACGATCGCCCGCTGGCGCCCCGAGGACGACGCATTCGAGATCCTGACGACGCCCGCCCAGATCGACGCCGCCGCCCGCCGCCTCGGGCTGGAGCACGAGGAGCTGCTGCACGAGCTCGCTCGCCGCGAGGCGTTCCTCCGAACCCTGCTCGCCGAGAACGTCTTCGGCATCGAAGACGTCCAGCGCCGCATCTTTGAATTCGCCGGCTACGAGGTCGTTACGGAGGACTGATCACTCCGACTCGGCCTCGCGCAGCAACCGCATGAGCTCGCAATGCCGAAATGCGAGCCGATCCCACCCATCCGCTACCCTGATCCCGTGCCGCCCGACCAGCGCACCCTCGACCAGCTCTCGCTTTCCCGCGAGGAGTACGACCGCATCGTCGACCTGCTCGACCGCGAGCCCAACGAGGTCGAGCTGGGCATGTTCGGCGCCCTCTGGTCCGAGCACTGCGGCTACAAGAACTCCAAGCCCCTCCTCAAGCTCTTCCCCAACGAGGGCGCCGGCGTCCTGACGAAGGCCGGCGAGGAGAACGCCGGCGTCATCGATATCGGCGACGGCCTCTGCGTCGCCTTCAAGATCGAGTCCCACAACCATCCCTCCGCCATCGAGCCCTACGAGGGCGCCGCGACCGGCGTCGGCGGCATCGTGCGCGACATCTTCGCCATGGGCGCGCGCCCCGTCGCCATCCTCGACTCGCTCCGGTTCGGCCCGCTCCAGCCCTCCGGCGCCGTCCGCAAGCTCGACCCCGGCACCTATGCGCGCCTGCGCGAGCTGTTGCCCGACGAGGCCTTCGAGCCGGAGACGACGGAGCAACAGGCGGAGCGCAACCGCTACCTCTTCGAGGGTGTCGTCGCCGGCATCGGCGGCTACGGCAACTGCCTCGGCGTGCCGACCGTCGGCGGCGAGACATCGTTCGCGCCGTGCTACAACGGCAACCCGCTCGTCAACGCCATGTGCGTCGGCGTCGCGAAGGTCGACTCGCTCGTCAAGGCGCGCGCCGACGGCCCCGGAAACCTGCTCTTGCTCGTCGGCGCCGATACCGGGCGCGACGGCATCCACGGCGCGACGTTCGCGAGCGTGCAGCTCGACGAGTCGTCGGAGGAGCGGCGCCCCGCCGTGCAGGTCGGCAACCCCTTCCTCGAGAAGCTGCTCATGGAGGCGTGTCTCGAGCTCTGCGAGCAGCATCGCGACTGGGTCGTCGGCCTCCAGGACCTCGGCGCCGCCGGCCTGACGAGCAGCACCGTCGAGTGCGCGGCGAAGGCCGGCACCGGCCTCATCATCGACGTGGCGAAGGTGCCGCGCCGCGAGGCCGGCATGACGCCGTACGAGGTCATGCTCAGCGAATCGCAGGAGCGCATGCTCGTGATCGTCCGCCCCGAGCATGAGCCCGACGTCCGCGCGCTGTTCGAGCGTTGGGAGCTGCACTGCGCAACGATCGGCGTTGTCACGGACGATGGCGTCGTCCGCATCCGCGACGGCGGCACGGAAGTCGCGGCTGTGCCGGCCAAGCTCCTCGTCGACGCGCCGACGTACGTCCGTGAGGGCGTGCGTCCCGCGTGGATGGATGCGGCGCAGGCGTTCGACGCGAGCGTCCTTGTCGAATCAAGCGGCGCTGCCAGGAATGGCGCGAAGGTGCGAGATCGACGGTCGAAGGTGGAGGACGACAGTTCCATCGGCCATCCTCCATCCTCCATCGTCGGCTGGGACGGGGACCCGAGCGAAGTCCTGCTCGCCCTCCTCGCCGACCCCGAGATCGCTTCCAAGCGCTGGATCTGGCGCCAGTACGACCACCAGGTCGGCACGAATACCGTCATCGGCCCGGGCTCCGATGCCGCCGTCATCCGCATTAAGGGCACGACGAAGGCGCTCGCGATCGCCGTCGACGGGAACGCCGCCTACACACACCTCGACCCGTACACCGGCGGCGCGCTCGCCGTCGCCGAGGCCGCGCGGAACGTCGCCTGCACCGGTGCGCGGCCGCTCGGCATGACGAACTGCCTCAACTTCGGCAACCCCGAGAGGCCGGAGGGGTACTACCAGCTCGAGCAGGCGGTCCGCGGCATGGCGGACGCCGCCAAGGCGCTCGGCATCCCGGTCATCTCCGGCAACGTCTCGCTCTATAACGAGACGAACGGCGAGGCGATCTGGCCGACGCCGGTCGTCGGTATCGTCGGCCTGATCGAAGATCTCGACCGGGTTGTGCCGATGGGATTCCAGGGCGATGGCGACGTCGTCCTGATCGTGCGTGCGCGGAGCGATGCGGCCGCCCCGCCGCTGGCCGCGCTGATCTCCCGCTACGGCGTGGCGGCGGGCCGCCTGCCGCTCGACATCGCTGGCGAGCGGCGCCTGACTACGTATCTAGCGGAAGCATCGCGCCGCGGCCTCCTGCGGTCTGCGCACGATGTGTCAGCGGGCGGGCTCGGCGTCGCGCTTGCCGAGTCGTGCATCGCCGCGGGCCGTGGCGTGCGGGGGGTACCGGGGACGGGCGCCGCCGCGTTGTTGGAGGAGCCGTCCGCGGCCGTGGTGCTCAGCGCCAGCCCTGCCCGCGTGGAGGACGCCACCGCACTGGCGCGCCGGCACGGGCTGGAGGTGACGCCGGTCGGCAGCGTCGGCGGTGACCGGCTGTCGGCCGCCGGCGTCGACCTCGCGCTGAGCGACTTGCGAGAGGCGTACGAAGGCGGCCTGCCGCGCGCACTTGGCCGGATCCCGGTACACCTGTAACCGTCCGACGCGTCGCCCGGCCGAGGCGTTACCCTGCCGCTGTGACGGCCGAACAACCCCTCCTCTTCCACCTCACCGATGCCGGCATCGCGTGGCTCACGCTGAACCGTCCGCACGTCCTCAACGCCATGAACATGGCCGTGCGCGATTCCCTCTGGGACGCCCTCTCCGCCATCGTGCTCGATGACGACATCCGCGTCGTCGTGTTCCGCGGCGCGGGCGACCGCGCGTTCTCCGCCGGCGCCGACATCTCGGAGTTCGGCACCGCGCCGTCGTACGTCGCCTCCCGCCGCGCGCGGCACGAGCGCGACATCTGGGGCGCCCTCACGCGCACGACGAAGCCGCTCGTCGCCAGCATCCACGGCGTTGCGTACGGCGCCGGCTGCGAGCTCGCCCTCTTCTGCGACCTCCGCATCGCCGCTGAGGACGCGCGCTTCGCCCTGCCCGAGGTCGCGCTCGGCTATATCCCCTCCGCCGGCGGCACGCAGACCCTCCCCCGCAACATCCCGCCCGGCGTTGCTCGGGAGCTGGTGTACACGGGCGACCCTATCGACGCGCGGCGCGCGCTGGCGCTCGGCCTCGTCAGCCGCGTCGTCCCGCGTGAGCGCCTCGCCGCGGAAACGCTCGCCGTCGCCCGCGCGCTCGCCGAGCAGCCGCCGGCCGCCCTGCGCGCGACGAAAGAGGCGATGCAGCGCGCCTACGAGCTGCCCCTCGACGCCGGCCTCCGCGCTGAGCGCGCCGTGGCCGGGCGACTCGCCGGCCGCTAACGCGTTGGTTGTCCTGTCATTCCGAGCAAAGCGAGGAATCTGGCCGCATCTGCCGCCGGACGTCGGTTCGTGGGCGGCATCGTCCGATCGACGCGTAGGACAACCGAGGCATCGACAACCGAGGCGTCCTGTCATTCCGAGCGAAGCGAGGAATCTGGCCGCGATCTGCCGCGGTGCGAACCGCGTGTACGCCGTCCGCGATGAGGCCACCGTGAGCCGTCTCCTATCCTGATCCCGTGACCACCGGACGCCCCCGTACCACCAGCCGCACCGGCTGCCTGCTGCGCGTCGCCGCGGTCGTCGCCGTCGCCGTCGCCGCCATGTTCGTCGTCGGCGCCTTCTGCGCCGGCAGCGGCGACGACGGCGGCGCGGCAACCACCTACGACGCCGGTCCTGCGTCCGCCTACGAGGACGCCAGCGTCACCGCCGTCGAGCCGCAGCATCTCCTGATCGTCCGCCTGCCCGGTGGCGAGTTCCGCGTCTTCCGCGACATCTCCCCCCGCCAGCAGGAGCTCGGCGGCGACTGCCGCGTCGTCTACGACGAGACCGCCGGCACCGGCACCCTCCCCCAGATCGAGGGCATGGCCGGGGCGCTGGTCGAGGACTGCAACAACAGCCGCGCCGTCTGGCGCCTCGATGGCCGCTTCGCCTTCGGCAACGGCTACGGCGACCTCGACCGTTACGACACCCGCACTGATGGCGCGGGCCACCTCATCGTCGACCTCGACTCGCGCACCTGCACCCGCAGCCGCGGCGTCATCGGCGTCGCCCCCTTCGATGTGAAACGCTGCGACGCCGGCCAGTAGCGAATCGTCGTGCGTGCCTGAGCCGCCGGCATCCCTCATCCGAGGTGGCGTGCGGCTGATCCGGTGCAGCGCGTTCCGGGCCCCACACCGCGCGGACTTCAGCCCGCACGCGCGACCCGTGCCCCCGCCGCACCACGGCGTAACCCAGCGATCACCTCACCGAAACGTGGCCGTAACAATCCGCGCCTATGCTCCCGGCGAACCAGCACGCGCAGCAGGAGGACGCATGACACCCACGATCGAACAGCTCGATTCCGGCAGCATCGCCTGGATGCTCGCCGCATCGGCCCTGGTGCTCTTTATGACGCCGGGCCTCGCGTTCTTCTACGGCGGCTTCGTCCGCTCGAAGAACGTCCTCGGCACCCTCATGCAGAGCTTCATTACCATGGGCCTCGTCGGCGTCGCCTGGGTCGTCATCGGCTACACGCTCGCCTTCGGGCCGGACGTCAAGGGCTGGGGCATCATTGGCAACCTCGACCACTTCGGTCTGAAGGACGTCGGTGCCCTCGGCGACTCGCAGGCCGGCCCGGGGATCCCGGCCGAGCTGTTCATGGCGTTCCAGCTCATGTTCGCCATCATCACCCCCGCCCTCATCACCGGCGCCTTCGCCGAGCGGGCGAAGTTCCTCCCCTTCTGCATCTTCATGGTCGCCTGGTCGCTGCTGGTCTATGCGCCGGTCGCCCACTGGGTCTTCGCCGTCGATGGCTGGATCGCCTCTGACGTGAAGGGGCTCGACTTCGCAGGCGGCACCGCCATCCACCTGAACGCCGGCGCCGCTGCCCTCGCCGCGGCCATCTGCTACGGCCGGCGCCGCGGCTATGGCGAGGAGCCGATGGAGCCGCACAACGTGCCGTTCATCCTGCTCGGCGCGGGCATGCTCTGGTTCGGCTGGTTCGGCTTCAACGCCGGCAGCGCCGGTGGTGCCTCCGCCGTCGCCGCGAACGCCTTCACCGTGACCTCGACCGCCGCCTCCGCTGCCGCCCTCTCCTGGGTGATCATGAGTTGGTTCGTCAACGGCAAGCCGAGCGTCGTTGGCGCCGCCGCAGGCGCCGTCGCCGGCCTTGTCGCCATCACGCCGGCCTCCGGCTACGTGCAGCCGATGGAGGCGATCGCCATCGGCGCTATCGCCGGTATCGTCTGCTTCCTTTTCGTCCAGTGGCGCTCGAAGTCCCAGCTCGACGACTCGCTCGACGTCGTCGGCGTCCACGGCATCGGAGGCCTCTGGGGCGCGCTGGCGACCGGCATCTTCTGCGTCGCCGCGCTCAACACTGGCGCCAACGCCCTCGGCGTGCAGGTCGATGGCCTCACGAACGGCGGTGGCTTCGACCAGCTCGGCCGCCAGGCCATCGGCGTCATCGTCGTCGCGCCCTACTCCTTCATCGTCACGTTCGTCATCCTGAAGGCCCTCGACCTGACGATGGGCATCAAGCTCGACGAGGAGGGCGAGGAGGCCGGCATGGATGTCGCCGAGCACGGCGAGCGCGCGTACATCTTCGGTGGCTCCGGCCCGGTCCTTGGCATCCCGGAGGCGATCCCGGTCGACGTGCCGGGTCCCGCACCGCAGCGTGCCGCGCAGCCCGCGCAGGCGCAGAGTTAAGCGGGCCCGCGCGCCCGTAGTCAGGGGAATGTGACGTTATGAAGAAGATCGAGGCGATCATCCGGCCCGAGAAGCTGGACGACGTGAAGCATGCGCTTGCGGAGCGTGGGTACATCGGGCTAAACATCGTTGGCGTCACGGGCCGCGGCGTCCAGAAGGGCATCGTCCATGCGGGCCGCGCCGGGACCGCCTACTCGGTCGATATGCTCCCGAAGGTGAAGCTCGAGACCGTCGTCGCGGACAAGAACGTCGACGAAGTCATCGACATCATCTGCAAGTCGGCCAACACGGGGAACATCGGCGACGGCAAGATCTTCGTCCTCCCCGTCGAGCAGGCGATCCGCGTGCGCACCGGCGAACGCGGCGACGTGGCAATCTGAGGCCCGCACAACGAGCGGGGAGTAGCGCCCCGGGCGGGCGGAAAGGCAGGAGCATCGATATGGCAGGGTTCTACAGGGCGGAGTACATCTGGATCGACGGCACGCAGCCGACCGCGAAGCTGCGGTCGAAGACGAAGATCGTGCCCAAGGGCGAGGCGCCGCCGATCTGGGGCTTCGACGGCTCCAGCACCAACCAGGCGCCCGGACACAACTCCGACTGTGTCCTCAAGCCCGTGCTCGTGCTGCCCGACCCGATCCGCGGCGGCGACGACAAGCTCGTCATGAACGAGGTGCTGCTCACCGACATGACGCCGCACCCGACCAACACGCGCGCCGCCTGCGTCGAGACCGCGAAGAAGTACGCCTCGCACGACACCTGGTTCGGCATCGAGCAGGAGTACACCTTCTTCGAGGGATCGCGCCCCCTCGGCTTCCCGGAGAACGGCTTCCCGCCGCCCCAGGGCCCCTACTACTGCGGCGTCGGCGCGGACGAGGTCTTCGGGCGCGAGATCGTCGAGGCGCACACCGCCGCCTGCCTCGCCGCCGGCATCAAGATCTCCGGCACCAACGCCGAGGTCATGCCCGGCCAGTGGGAGTTCCAGATCGGCCCGGCCTCGGCGCCGGAAGTCGCCGACCACCTCTGGGTGGCCCGCTGGCTGCTCTACCGCATCGCCGAGGACTTCGGCATCAACGCCACGCTCGACCCCAAGCCCGTCAAGGGCGACTGGAACGGCGCCGGCGCCCACACGAACTTCTCGACGAAGGAGATGCGCTCGAGCTACCAGGCGTGCGTCGCCGCCGCCGAGGCGCTGAAGAAGAAGCACGACCTCCACATCGCCAACTACGGCCACGGCATCGAGAGCCGCCTCACCGGCCTCCACGAGACCGCCTCGTACAAGCAGTTCAGCTACGGCGTCAGCGACCGCGGCGCCTCGGTCCGCATCCCCTGGCAGGTCGCCCGCGATAAGAAGGGCTACATCGAGGACCGGCGGCCGAACGCGAACATGGACCCGTACGTCGTCACGCGCCTGATCATCGACACGGTGTGCAGCGCCATGGAGGGCAAAGGCGGCCGCCCGGCCGCCGCCGCGAAGGTCTCGGCCAACGGCGCCAAGGGCGCCGGCAAGATCCCCGCCCGCGCGTCGAAGAACGGCGCGAAATCGGCGAAAGTGCCGGCGCGGGCGATGGCGCGCCGGTAGGCGCGCCGGCCAAGCATCAGGCACGCACGAGAGGCCTCCCGCGCGCGCGGGAGGCCTCTTCACATGGGCAGTCGATACTGGCCGCGAAAGCGGCGTCGGCTGATCTTCCGAAAGAAGTCGGCGCCTCGCGGGTGCTTGCTTGCGAAGACCAGGTGGTAGATCACACCTTCATGTTTGTTCAGGATACGCACATCATCGTCGACGTGGCTATATCCGATAGCTCTCAGGCCATCTTCGTACGCGTCTAACAACTGGCGGTAAGTGACACGTCCGCCCGATTCACGAATGTCGACGAGGCTCCGCCAATCGACCGACCCGAAGAAGCGGTCCAGGCGTCGTTCCATCGACGCAGTGCCTATGAATCGGCGAAGGTGCCCTGTCATGACCGTGATGATTAGATCTATTGGCCGCCCCCGAGTCAGATTGGCAATTGAATCGAATTCGATCTGGAATCCGGTTGGATCGATTACGGCGAGACTGAGTGTCCTGGGGCGGTCTAGTTCAACCGCCTCTATCGCATCGAGCGCAGCGTCGTTGCAGTCCAGATGGCGGATGATTGCCCGCTCATCTGAGCCGAATCGGGCGCGCAGTGCGTCGAAGGCGGATTGGTCGAGGTCGTTCAGGTAGCAGCGGGCGAAACCATAGCGAGATTGTAGAGCCAATGTTGGGCTCCCGGGGATCTCAGTCGATGTTCCCTCGATGATGGACAAGCCCGGACCCGAAAACAGGTCGATATAAACCAATCGTGCCCAAAGATCCTTCATGCCCGTGGTGAAGATGTCAATGTAACCGTCAACGTAGTGAAGCTTCTCTTCGGCCCAGCGCTCGACGACACGCGCGGGAAGGCCGTCCGAAGCAATCCGGTAGTCGGTCATGGTGCGAACGAGAGCGACGGCGGCATCGCATCCCAGGTGCGGCCGTCGAGCACCCGCCCGGCCCGGCCCTTACCGACGCGCACGCCGCGCTCGTCGTGTGCGCCCCACTGTTTGAAGAAGAACGGCACACCGGCCGCCTCGCACTGCAGGCGCACATCGCGCGCCCAATCGGCACGCATCGGCCGCGCGCGCGGCCCCGACTCCCCGCCGACGATGACCCAGTCGATCTCCCGCAGGTCGAGCCGCAGCGGCCCAAGCAGCGGCTCGCACGACAGGAACTTCGTCCGGGCTCCGGTCGCGCGGAGCGCGTCAATGCGCGTCGTCCAACGCTGGTTCTCGACACTAACGCCCATCCAGACGTTCTCCGGCCAAGGCAACTGGGCGGACAGGGCCACCGCTCGCTCCGGGCGCTTCGTCAGCACCTGGAATGTGTGCCAGGGTGCCCGCTCCATGACCATGAACACGTCGCGTACGAAGCGCGCCGGTACGTCCTCGTGGAAGAGGTCGCTCATCGAGTTCACGAAAATCAGCCGCGGCTTGCGCCATGTCAGCGGCAATTCGAGCCGCTCGGGCCACAGCTTCAGGTCGAATCCCTGCTCATATGGGTGCCCGCGCACGCCGCGGAAGCGCTCGGCGAGCGTCTTCGCGTAGCACTTCGCACAGCCGGGAGACACCTGCGTGCACCCGGTCACCGGGTTCCACGTCGCCTGAGTCCACTCGATCGCCGAGCTTACTGACACGAGCGACTCCTCCGTTAGCACACATATTCTATTTCTGGCACGACTCTGTCAAGTGCCTCGGGCCGAGGTTACCCTGACACCGGCCATGAAGATCTGCTTCCTCATGTATCAGGGCAACATGTACTCCGGCGGGCAGGGCGTCTACCTGCACTACCTCACCCGCGAGCTCGCCCGCATGGGCCACGATGTCCATGTCATCGCCGGCCCGCCGTACCCGACGCTCGACGAGCGGGTAACGGTGCACCGGATCACCGACTACTCCTACTGGACCTACCACCACTACAAGAAGGACTTCGTCTTCAATCGCCCGCCGGCCAGCTACTTCCACCCCGTCAACTTCTACGACTTCATCTCCACGCGCATCGCCCTGTCGTCCCTCCTCGCGAACTTCAGCGTCCGCGCTTACCTGCGCCTGCGCGAGCTGTCCCGCGAGCACCGCTTTGATGTCATCCACGACAACCAGACGCTCTCCTACGGCGTCTGGGCCGCGCACGCCACCGGCTGGCCCGTCGTCGCCACCATCCACCACCCGCTCTCGTACGACCTCCGCAACCAGCTCCGCCAGGCGCGCAGCGTGTACGAGCGCGCACGCCGCATCCTCTGGTCGCCGTGGCGCATGCAGGAGGTGACGGCGAAGCACGTCGACCGCGTCATCGTCGTGTCGGAGACGTCGCGCGTCGATGTCGAGCAGGCGTTCGCGTTGCCGCCGGAGAAGGTGCGCGTCGTCCACAACGGCATCGACACTGACACCTTCCGGCCCCTGCCCGGCGTCGAGCGCCGGCCCGAGAAGCTGCTCTACGTCGGCAACAGCGAGGACCGCAACAAGGGCGCGCGCTACTTCCTCGAGGCGCTCGACATCCTGCAGGACGAGCTCGACTTCGATGTGACGTTCGTCGACAACGCGCGCCACAACCTCAAGCTCGCGCCGCGCCTCGTCGACCAGTTCGGCCTGCACTCGCGCGTCCACTTCACCGGCCGCGTGCCGACCTCCGAGCTGGTGCGCCACTACAACGAGGCGCGCCTCTTCGTCACGTCGTCCGTGCACGAGGGATTCGGCCTCCCGCTCGCCGAGGCGATGGCCTGCGGCACACCCACCGTCTCGACCGACATCGGCGCCTTCCGCGAGGTGGCGGTGCACGGCGACAGCACCTGGATGGTGCCGCCGGGCGATAGCCGCGCGCTTGCGGAGGCGATCCGGATGCTATGGAATGACGCGGGCCTGCGGCACCGCCTCGGCGAGGCCGCCCGCAAGCGGATCGTCGAGCGCTTCAACTGGCGCAAGGCGGCGGAGGAGACGCTCGCCGTGTACGAAGAGGTCGCCCCCGCCCGCGCCCGCCGCGGCTTCCGCTGGGTCGGCACGCCCGTCGATGTCGTCGCCGCGCAGTTCTCGGGGAGTGAGACATAAGTGTTGACACGAAGGAGGCGCTGCCCCGTCCGCACTCGCACCGCGCGCTCTCGAACAGCGCGCGGACTGAAGTCCGCGCTACCTCCGCGGACGAATGCCGGCCGACGACTGACGACTGACGACTGACGACTGACGACTGACAACGACAACTCACCCATGCCCGACAACATCGTCACCATCGACTTCCGCCGCCACTTCCGCATCGCGCCCGGCGAGCGCGTGCTCGACCTTGGCTGCGGCACCGGCCGCCACACCATCGAGGCGGCGCGCTTCCCCGGCCGCGCCGTCGGCGTCGACATCTCGGCCGACGACCTGCGCGCGGCGAAGTTCATGTATGACGACCTCAAACGCAAGGGCGAGCTCGCGGGCCGCGCCGACTTCATCCTCGGTGACGCCACCCGCCTCCCCTTCAAGGACGCCGCCTTCGACCGCGCGCTCTGCACCGAGACCTTCGAACACATCCCGGACGACCGTGCGGGCATCCGCGAGTTCCTGCGCGTCACGAAGCCGGGCGCGCCGGTCGCCGTGAGCATCCCGGCGTACTGGCCCGAGCGCGCGTTCTGGGCGCTCAGCTGGGACTACTGGCACTCGCCCGGGGGCCACGTGCGCTGGTATCGGCCCGGCGAGATGCGCGCGCTGCTCGAAGCGCACGGCGTCGATGTCGCCTTCGAGCGCCGCCGCCACGCCTCGCAGAGCGCCTACTGGTTCCTGCGCTGCATCCACGGCCTCCCGAACGAGTCGTTCCCGCCGGTGCGCTTCACGTGGAAGCTGATCAACTGGCACCACACCAGGCGCATCAAGCTCCTCGAACGCATCGAGGCCGTCGCCAACCTCGTCATCGGCAAGGACCTCATCTTCTACGGCCGCAAGCGAGTCGCCGTGCCGCCATCGACGCCAGCGCAGCGCGAGCCGGCGCACGTGGGCTGATCGCGTCAGTGGTAGCGGGCTACCCGCCGGTTCGGTGCTTCGATATCGGCGGGGCCTCGTCGTGGGGGCTACGCCACCTGCTCGCGTGGACGCGGCCGCGTCACATACGAGACCAGCCCCGCCAGGCCCGTCCGCTCGTCGTACTCGACGGAGTCGAACTCCGGCACCAGTTCGCAGTCGTACGACTGCGCGACGAGCGGCAGGCTCCGCTCGAGCTTGCCGATGAGCGCAAACAGCCGCAGGCGTTCGCACGCCGGCAGGACGCCGATCACCCGCTCGTCGCTGACCGGGAGCCAGGCGCCCCCGCGCGCCGCTGCCACGAACGAAGCGCCCACCGCGGCGTGGAAGTCGCGGAGCGATGCGTCGTCGCGCTGATGGCGGATGACGCCCGCGCCGGGCAGGTCCATGACGACGACTACGGGCGTCTCGCCCCGGCCGAGGATCTCGTCGCACGCTGCGCGCAGGGGGTCGCGGATGTCCTCCATCAGCGAAAGTATCGGCCGCCGCGCGGGTCGCCAGCAGGCCAGACGGCCCGGCCGAGAGCCAGCGGCGGCGCGGCCGGGCGCGGCGGTCGGAGGCCTCCACCGGCCGTCGGCCGACGGTGGCCATCGTCCGGGCGGGTTGGGCGTCCGTGCTGCGGGGTCGGGGTCGCGCTGGGGGTCCACGCCCCCTCGGCCTAGCGGCCCTCGCGCGTCCCCGCCGACTCTCGCTCCTCGCGCGGCTCGCCGGCGCCGTAGCCGGCCGCGTCGGTCCGCATCGCCTGCACGATGCCCATGCGCTTCACGACGCTCTTCCCCATGCGCGGGAACAGCTCGTTCAGCGCCAGCAGCGGCCGGATCGGCCCCGGCGTCACCAGCACCTCCGGGTGCCCTTCGATCGCCTTCAGCACCGCGTCGGCGACCTTCTGCGGCGAGACCTCCCGCATCCAGCGCGGCGCCTTGCCACCGCGGTCCGCCCACATCCCCGCCGATGCCACGAAGCCGGGGTTCACGGTGCTCATCGTCACGCCCGTGCCATCGAGCTCGAGGTTCATCGACGCGGTGAACCCCTGCAGCCCGTGCTTCGTCGCCGAGTAGATCGCGTTGAACGGCGCCGGCCCCTTGCCCGCCATCGACGAGATGTGCACGATCGCACCGCGCCTGCGCGCCACCATGTCCGTCACGGCGATCTTCGAGAGCCAGATCGGCGCGTTCAGGTTCGTGCGGATGATCGCGTCGATCTCGTCGAAGGTGTACGACGCGAGCGTGCCGATCTGCTCGATGCCCGCGTTGTTGATGACGATGTCGACCGGCCCCAGCTCGCGAACCGCCGTGTCGTACAGCCGCTGCAGGTCGAAGCGGTCGCTCACGTCGGTCGGCACGCACACCACCTTCACGCCGAACGTCTCGCAGGCGCGGCGCGTCTCCTCAAGCTTGTCCGCGGACCGCGCCGCGAGCGCGAGGTTCACGCCGCGTGACGCGAGCGTGCGCGCGATGTACGTGCCGATCCCCCGCGAGGCACCGGTGAGGATCGCGTTTGCGCCCCGGATGTCCTTCATCGCCTTGCCTCCCGCCTGTTCGTTGAAGCGTGTGCGGACGGGCCACCGCCCGTCGAGAAGATCATAGCACCGGACACGCGTCCTGAATACTGGTACGCCAGGGGACGGTTGCCGCCGGCCTCTCCAAGGGCGGTCCGCCCCAGACGCCCGGGGCCGCGCGGGTTAGCCGCGCCCCGCCCGCATCCGCTCGCGGTCGCGCTCCTTGTCCACGAACAGCTGCACCTCTTGCGGGTGCGGGATCCCTACGAGCCGGAAGTTGCCACGCTCCGACGCCGTCTCGCAGACGATGTCCCCGTAGTTCAGCAGCGTCCGCAGCACACCGTTCCGCTCGACGCTCATGTCCTGCACGTTCACCAGGTCGGTCGTCGCGATGCGCAGATTGAACGGCGTCGTCTTCAGGCTGTCGATGATCCGTTGGTTCGTGACCACCCAGATGTCGTTGTGATACTGGTAGTAGTTCAGCAGGATGCGGAACAGCCAGAACGCCAGCCACACCACGGCGATGGCCCAGTAGACGACGTTCAGGTCCGCCACCCGCGACCACACCCACCCGAGCGCGACGACCGGCACGACCGCCAGCAGCGCGTACAACACCGTCCGCGGCCACAGATGCACCCAGTGCTTGCGTGCCACCAGCAGCACGCGCTCGTTCTCTTGCAACGGGAAGGGCAGCGAGGGCGCGCGCTCCTGCGCGCCCGCATCCGTGCTCATGACGTCCTCCCTCGGGCCACGCACGCGCGCGGCGCGTCGTCGGACATAGCGTACACGAGCGTCCGCACCCCTCGACGCGCCCGCGCCCGATGCATGGGGACGGTTACGACGGCTCCTCGCCGGCTTCCCACAAGCCGGATTTGCCGCCCGTCTTTCGCACTAGCCGCACACGCTCGATGCGCATCCCGCGGTCGACCGCCTTGCACATGTCGTACACGGTCAGCGCGGCGACGGCGACGGCCGACAGGGCCTCCATCTCCACGCCCGTCTTGCCCTCCGCCTTCGCCGTTGCCGTGATGCCCAGCAGTCCCTCCGCCTC
>Ga0073934_10002157_pt1 | contig 42521 bp, 41 predicted proteins | sample LarsenN4metaG_FD_76834 | JGI IMG/M metagenome (GOLD analysis project Ga0073934, IMG submission 76834) | Hot spring sediment bacterial and archeal communities from British Columbia, Canada, to study Microbial Dark Matter (Phase II) - Larsen... ...
AGGTACGCCGCCCGGACCCCGGCTCGCGGCGCACGGGCATCGAGCCGATGTCGGTTCGCCATCCGCGCGACGTGCGCACCATCCCGAAGACGCGCGACAAGGTGCTGCCGCCCTCGCGCGACTTTCATTGAGGCCGTGCGTCGTCGGAGGTCAGCCGGCGGCGAAGCCGGCGCCCACGGCCGAGGGCGCGCAGCGGATGAGCCGGGAATCGAGCACGGCCGCCTGACGATGCTTCACGGCCTCGCGATACACGGGGTCGCGGATCATCTCGACGAAGGCGGCGACCGAGGGATACTCGGCGATGAAGCAGGCGTCCCATCGCTCCGACGACGGACCGATGAGCATGAGTTCGAAGCTGCCGCGCCAGACGATCCGGCCGCCGAGCCGCACGAAGACCGGGTGGCTCTCGCGACCGTAGGCGGCGTAGGCCTCGGCGCCCGAGACGTCGCGGTCGTCGGGGTAGGCAGCGCGCTCGCGAAAGCGCACGAGATTGAGCATGTGGATGGGGCCCGGCCGGTCGGCGGCGCGAAAGGCGGCGAAGGTGTCCTTGGTCGGGTCGATGTGGCCGGTCATGCGTGGGCGTCCGTTGCCGAGGGGTCGGCGCAGCATAGAGGCATCCGGCCGGCCGCGCGAACGGCCCGGAGGCGGAGGCCGCGCGACCGGTCAGGCAGCGCGCCGGGGCTCACCTTTCCGGCCGACCGCCGTCGCTCTTGTCTGCGCCTGGACCGGCAGACACCCAGGTGTCAGGCGTCTTTCGCGCGCGGCCAGTCTTAACGAACCGTTTCCGCCGGCGTGTCACACTGGCGCCAGATGGTGCGGAGTGTGCCATGCGAATTCTCGTCCAGTTTGCCGGACTGATGGCCATCGGCCTCGCCGTCGCTGTGCTCGGTCTCGGCTTTGCGACAGGCTTCGACGCTGCGAGCGGCAAGGCGATGGCGAGCGGCGCCACCGGGCTCGACCTCAAGGCCTACACGGCCGGGCTCGCGGTCGGCATCGTCGTGACCTACGTCGTCCGCTTCGGGCTCGCGGGCCTCGTTCGCCGGTTCGCCTATTGGGCGATCGCCGTGACGCCGGGCCTCAAGCTGACGGCACTCGCCGTGATCTTCGGCGCCATCCTCGTCTTCTACTGAGGCTCACAATCGCGAGCGCTCGCTGGCGTCGTCGCCAGGTCTTTCAGCGACACCCAAGGTAAGCGCACCAGTTCTGCCATCCTTGCCTGCCTCCACTCCTTCTCCCCGCGTGCGGGGAGAAGGGCGGGATGAGGGGCAGGGGCTCGTTCGACGAAGCTCCCGGGGCTTTCGCGGCGAAAAATCCAGACGGATGCTGTGCGGAAGCTGCCCCTCTCCCCGCGCCCTCTCCCCATTGCGCTCCGCTTCATGGGGAGAGGGGGACCAGCGGCTCAGGCGGCCAGCCCCCGCTTCTTGAGGAGGCCTTCGACCGTCGGCAGGCGGCCGCGGAAGGCCTGATAGGCGGCGTCCGGTGCTCGCAGATTGCCGGCGGCGTAGACGTAGCGGGCGAGGCGGTCCGCCGTCTCGGCGTTGAAGACGTCGCCCGTCTCTTCGAACGCCTGGAAGGCGTCGGCGTCGAGAACCTCCGACCACAGATAGCTATAGTAGCCGGCCGTGTAGCCGCCCGCGAAGATGTGTGAGAAGTGGGGCGTGCGGTGGCGCATGACGATCTCGGACGGCATGCCGAGCTCGCCGAGCGTCTTCGCTTCGAAGGCGATCGGATCGAGGCCGGTCGCGTCGGGCAGCGAGTGGAAGGCGATATCGACGAGGGCCGACGCGCAGTATTCGACCGTCTGGAAGCCCTGATTGAAGGTGCGTGCCGCCTGGATGCGCCGGATCAAGTCTTCCGGCATCGGATGGCCGGTCTCGGCGTGACGAGCAAAGCGACCGAGAATTTCGGGCGTCAGCATCCAATGCTCGTAGAGCTGCGAGGGCAGCTCGACGAAGTCGCGCGAGACGGACGTGCCGGAGATCGACGGGTAAGCGACATCCGATAGTAGGCCGTGCAACGCGTGGCCGAATTCGTGGAACAGGGTTCGGGCATCGTCGATCGAGAGCAGTGCCGGCTTACCCGCTTCGGGTTTCGCGAAGTTCATGACGTTGACGATGATCGGGCGAACTTCGCCGTCGAGCTTGTGCTGGCCACGGTAGCGCGACATCCACGCGCCCGAGCGCTTCGACGGACGGGCGAAATAGTCTCCGAGGAAAACGCCGACATGGCGGCCGTCGTGGCCCGTGACTTCCCAGGCGCGCACCTCCGGGTGATAAACGGGAACGTCCGTACGCGGCTTGAACGTGAGGCCGAACAGGCGGCCCGCGGTGAAGAATGCCGCTTCGATCATCTTGTCGAGCGGCAGGTAGGGCTTGATCTCCGCTTCGTCGAGCGCGAACTCGGCGCGCCGCACCTTCTCGGCGTAGTAGCGCCAATCCCACGGCGCGATCGTGAGGTTCTGGCCTTCGGCGGCCGCCATCGCCTGCAGCTTCGCGGCCTCGTCCTTGGCCTTGGCCACGGCGGGCCGCCAGGTCCGCATCAGGAGATCGCGCACGGCATCAGGCGTTTTCGCCATCGTGTCGTCGAGGGCGTAGGCGGCGTAGGTCTCGTAGCCGAGCAGCTTGGCGAGTTCGTTCGTCAAGGCGAGCTGCTCGGCCACGTTGGCGCGGTTGTCGGTCGTACCACCCGTTTCGCCGCGGGCGATCCATGCCTTGAAGGCCGCTTCGCGCAGATCGCGGCGCGCGGAGAAGGTCAGGAACGGTTCGATCAGCGAACGCGACAGCGTGACGACGTGGCCTTCGAGGCCCCGCTCGGCCGCAGCACCGGCCGCAGCCGCCCGCACGAAGTCCGGCAGGCCGGCGAGATCGGCCTCGCCCGCGAGCGGCATCAGCCAGGCCTTTTCATCCGCGAGCACGTTCTGGCTGAAGGCGGTGCGGAGCGACGCGAGGCGCTGGGAAATCTCTCCCTTGCGCTTCTTGCCGGCGGCGTCGAGACGGGCGCCGGCGCGCACGAACCCGAGGTGCGCCCGCTCGAGGACACGGCGCTGCTCGTCGTCGAGGCTGAGGGTGTCGCGCGCCGCGTAGAGCGCGTCGATGCGGCGGAACAGGGCCTCGTTGCTGGTGATCGCGTTCCAATGGGCGGCGAGGCGAGGGGCGATGGTGCGCTCCACTGCCTGGATCTCGTCGTTCGTATCGGCGCCTGCGAGGTTCCAGAACACCGAGGAAACACGGTCGAGCAACCGGCCGGATGTTTCGAGCGCGACGATCGTATTCTCGAATGTCGGCTGATCAGCGTTGCCGGCAATCTCGGCGATTTCACGGGTATGGCTTTCGAGGGCGGCTTCGAAGGCCGGCTCGAAATGGGTGGGGCGCACCGCGGCGAATGGCGGCGCTTCGAACGGCGTCGACCAGGTGTCGAGCAGCGGATTGGTCAAGGTCCCCTCCAGGGTTGGCGATCCCCCTCGATATAGGCCGGTTGCATGGCCTGCGGAAGGCCCCCGGGATGCACGCGCCGATTCGCATCCGCGGAAACCGCGACTCGGAAAATGGGAGATTCTTCGAGTTTGTTCTTCAGTTTACGCATCTTCAAGGTGCGACACTTAGCGTCCGAGTTGAAATCACGTTCAGCAGTGCAACTCCCGAAGCTCCGCTCACAAACAGCGAGACCTGACGATGTTTTCTTTCTTCCGGACGATCCGCGGCAAGGCAACCGTTCTGTCGGCGACCGCCGTGGCTCTCATGATGGCGAGCGGCGTGGTGTCGATCGCTCTGGAGCAGAGACTGCTCAAGGATTTGGCAGATACCCAGACGATCAGCACGGCGCTCCGTAATCACACCGTCGGCGACATGGTGCACGACGGGCTCCGCAGCTCGGTCTTTTCGGCGCTTTTGTCGGCCGAGCTCGGGACCGATCCGGCCGCGGTACGCACGGAAGTCGAAGATTACGTGCGTACGTTCAGCAAGGTTTATCGCGACAATACCAAGCTGCCGCTGGCGCAGGAGCTGCGCGATGTGCTCGCCGCCGTCGATCGGCCGCTGACTGATTATATCGCGATGACCCGGCAGATCGTCGAGAATGCGCTGACGGATCGCGAGCATGCGATCAAGAAACTCCCCGAGTTCGAGCAGGCCTTCGAGGCGCTTGAGAAGGCGAACGAAGAGGTCGGTGACCGGTTGGAGGCGAAGACGGAAGAGATCAAGCGCGATGCGGAGGAATTCGCCCAGACGATGCGACTGGTGAGCCGCACGCTGCTTGTCGCTGCGTTCGTTGCGATCGCCACGCTCGCCGGGTTCGTCCTCTGGGGCATGCTGAAGCCGATCCGGGCTGTGCAGAAGTCGATGGAGGATCTCGCTGCCGGGCGTCTGGCGCTGACCATCGACGGTGTGGAGCGCCACGACGAGATCGGTGCCATGGGCCGCTCCATCAACGTGTTCCGGGCCGGGCTGATCGAAGGTGAGAAGCTTCGCACGGCCGCTGAGCAGCAGAAGCGGGCCGCCGAGGCGGAGCGCCGGCGCGAGCTCGACGAACTCGCCGGTAAGTTCAAGACGACCGTCGGTCGGATCATTGACGACGTCGCTGCATCGGCCGACAAGCTCTCGAAGTCGGCCACTTTCCTCGATCAGACGGCGACGCGGTCCGAGGGCGTGTCGGTCGCGGTCGCGCAGGCGTCACAGGCGGCCATGTCGAGCGTCCAGTCCGTCGCCGCCGCTACGGCAGAACTCGGCGCGTCGGTCGGTGAGATCGGCCGGCAGGTGACCGAGGGCTCGGCGATCAGCACGCGGGCCGTCGACAAGAGCGAAGCGGCGGACCGCATGATGAAGCAGCTCGCGTCGGCGGCGTCCGAAATCGGCGACGTGCTCGGGTTCATCAATGCGATCGCGCGGCAGACGAACCTGCTCGCCCTCAACGCGACGATCGAGGCCGCGCGGGCCGGCGAGGCGGGTAAAGGATTTGCGGTGGTCGCCCAGGAAGTGAAGTCGCTCGCCGAGCAGACGTCGAAGGCGACGGGGGAGATTTCCGAGCAGATCGCCGGCATCCAGGACGCGGCGCGGCGCTCGGCGGAATCCATCCACGAGATCACGGGCATCATCTCGCAGGTGTCGCAGATCGCGGCGGCCATTTCGTCGGCGGTGACCCAGCAGGGTCACGCCACGGACGAGATCAATCGCAGCGTCGATGCGGCGGCTCAGAGCGCCGGCACGGTGTTCTCGGATGTCGCCCGCGTGCAAGACAGCGCGGTCGACACGGGACGTGCGTCGAAAGAAGTCCTGCAGGCGGCCCAAAACCTCGCAAGACAGAGCGCGACGCTGGGGGCGGAACTCGAAAGCTTCCTAGCCGAGGTCCGGGCGGCCTGACGGGTGGGCACCGCCGGATGGCGCCCGGATAACACGTAAGGCCCTTCCCTCGCGGGCGGTCTCGCTCTAGAGCCTTCGTCACGCGAGGGACGATGGCGGTACGCGGGCGAGAGATCAAAAGCGAGCCGGGACGGCCGGTGGCACGAGGCGTGCCGACGACCGAAGGTCCGCGGGCTCGCGAGGGTCGGCGTGTCTCGGCCGGCCTCGCCTCGCGCCTCCTGTTCGTAGCGCAGGCCTTTCTCTTGCTCGTTGTGGCGTTGACGCCCGCAGCCCTCGCGCAGCGCTGGGAGATCGCGCCCGAAGCGGCCTCCGGCTGGCTCGGCAAGCGCGAGCCTGCCGTCGCACAACGTTTCATGGTCTCGGCCGCCAATCCGGCCGCCGTCGAGGCGGGGCTCGAAATGCTCCGCGCGGGCGGTACGGCCGTCGACGCGGCGATCGCCGTACAACTCGTGCTCGGGCTCGTCGAGCCGCAGTCCTCGGGGCTGGGCGGTGGCGCGTTCCTGCTGCACTGGGACGAGCGGGCACGGTCGCTGACCACCTGGGACGGACGCGAGACGGCGCCGGCTGCGGCGAAACCCGACCGGTTCCTGGTCGAAGGCCGGCCGATCCCGTTCGTGGAGGCGGTGCGCTCGGGGGCGAGTGTCGGCGTGCCCGGCCTCGTGCGGCTTCTCGACGACGTTCATCGCGCACACGGACGACTGCCGTGGGATCGGCTGTTCGCACCGGCGATCCGGCTCGCGGAAGAGGGCTTCCTTGTGTCGGCGCGACTGCACGTGCTGCTGACGCTCGAAGGCGCGCAAGCGTTTTCGCCCGCGGCGCGCGCCTACTTCTTCGACGAGGTCGGCAGCCCGCGGCCGACGGGGGCGCGCCTTACGAATCCGGAGTATGCGGCGACGCTGCGGCGCATCGCGGCGGCAGGGGCGGACGGATTTTACGCCGGCGAGACGGCCGAGGCGATCGTCGCTGCCGTCGCCGGTGCCGAGCGGCCGGGAGACCTGACGCGCGCCGATCTCACCGGCTATCGGACGGTGTCGCGGCCGCCGCTCTGTTCGCAATACCGTACGCGGCGTATCTGTGGGATGGCGCCGCCGTCGTCGGGCGGGCTGGCCGTGGCGCAGACGCTCGCGCTGCTCGAACCCTTCGATCTCGGCCAGGGCCGCGACTTAGCGATGCGGCCGGCGGCGATGCATCTCATCGCCGAGGCGCAGAAGCTCGCCTACGCGGACCGCGACCGTTACGTGGCGGATCCGGGCTTCGTGCCGCTGCCGGACGGTCTGCTCGACCCGGCCTACATCGCGAGCCGGAGATCGCTCGTCTCGCGGACGGCTCCGATGGCCCGCCCGGCGGCGGGCGTGCCCGATCGGCGTGCGGCACTCGATTTCGGCGACGATGAAACGATCGAGAACGTCGGCACCAGCCACGTCTCGATCATCGATGCGGACGGCAATGCGGTTTCGCTGACGACGACGATCGAGGGCGCGTTTGGATCGCGTCTGTTCGCGGCCGGGTTCCTGCTCAACAATCAGTTGACCGATTTCTCGTTCCGGCCTGCGGACCGTGAGGGACGGCCGATCGCCAACCGCATCGAAGCAGGTAAGCGCCCACGCAGTACGATGGCGCCGACGATCGTGCTCGATGCCGCGGGCCGCGTCGAGGCGGTGCTCGGCTCGCCGGGCGGGGGGCGCATCATCCTCTACGTCACGAAGGCGCTGATCGGGCTGATCGACTGGCAGCTCGACCCGCAGGCGGCGGCGGCATTGCTGAACTTCGGCTCGCGCGGCGGCGCTTTCGAGATCGAACTCGACCCGTCGTTCTCGATCGACGCGCTGATCCGTCCCTGGGTGTCACGGCCGACGATGTGGTACGCGCTCGCCATGCGGGCGATGGGGCACGAGGTGACGGCGGACTTCCTGACCTCGGGCCTCCATATCATTCAGCGAAAGGACGGTCGGCTCCTCGGCGGGGCCGATCCGCGGCGCGAAGGCGTAGCGGCCGGAGAGTGACGGGATGACTGCGAGGGCCATTACGATCGTCGGGGCCGGGGTGTTCGGCGTGTGGCAAGCCTATCGGCTCGCCCGCGCGGGGCACCGGGTGCGCCTCGTCGAAGCGTCGGGCGCGCCCTTCGCCGATGCCGCGAGCCGGTATGCGGGCGCCATGCTCGCGCCGTGGTGCGAGGGCGAGGCGGCGGAACCCGTCGTGCGCGATCTCGGCGTCGCGGCCTTGCCGCTCTGGCGAGCCGCCTACCCGGGCATCGTGTGGCAAGGGACGCTGGTTGTGGCGCCCGCGCGCGATCGCTCCGAGCTCGTGCGGTTCGGGCGGCTGACGGAGAACCATCGTGCCCTGTCGGCCGAGGAGATCGCCGCGCTCGAACCCGACCTCGGGCGGCGGTTCGCATCGGGCCTGTTCTACGCCGACGAGGGGCACATGGACCCCATCGCGGCGCTGGGTCATCTGCTCGACGGCGCGCGGGCAGCCGGTGCAGAGATCGCGTTCGGACAGACGCTCGATCCGGCCGAGGCGCCGGGCGACGTCGTCATCGACTGCCGGGGGCTGGCGGCGCGCTCGGTGCTGCCGCGACTTCGCGGCGTGCGGGGCGAGCGGATCGTCGTCCGTGCCGACGACGTCGATCTTGCGCGCTGCGTCCGCCTTTTGCATCCGCGCCACCCGCTCTACGTCGTGCCGTGGCCGGGGCGGCGCTATCTGATCGGCGCGACTGTGGTCGAGAGCGAGGATACGAGCCGGATGTCGGTACGCTCGGCGCTCGAATTGCTCGGGGCGGCCTATGCGGTGCATCCGGGCTTCGCGGAAGCGGAGATCGTGGATCTCGGCGCGGGCGTGCGGCCGGCCTTTCCGGACAACGTGCCGGCGGCAATCGTCCAGGGCCGGACGATCCGCGTGAACGGCGCCTATCGCCATGGCTTCCTTCTCGGCCCGGTGCTCGCCGAGGCCGTCGCCGGGTGGATCGGGCGGCGGGCAGAGCACCCGCTTCTGCAGGTCACGGCGGACTGACGGATCAGGATGTCTCGGCGTCTTTCGCGGCTGCTGCGGCGGCCCGCCTCAGTCGCGCTTCGCGCCAGGCGATGAAGAACGTGCTCGCGAACACCATCTCGGCACCGACGTAGGTCAGTGCGTCCGGCATCTCGGCGAAGATGATCATGCCGAGCGCAGTTGCCCAGATGAGCTTCAGGAAATCGAACGGCATCACGACTGTCGTGTCGGCGAGCAGCAGCGCTTCCGTCACCGCGATCTGGCCGAGCGTGCCGAGCACGCCGATGAGGACGAGCCAGATCCAGAGGTCGGCGGACGGCGTCTGCCAGACGAACAGCGCCGGGATCAGCGTCAACGGCGTCATGAGCAGGGTGACGTAGGCGGTGATGGTGATGCTCGATTCCGTGCGGCCGAGCAGCTTGATCTCGATCATCGCCAGCGACCAGAGCATCGAGGACGCGAGCACCAAGAGGTCGCCCGTCGCCACCTCGCTGAGGCCCGGACGCAGGATGATGAGCGTGCCGATGAACCCGACGGCAATGGCGGTCCAGCGCCGCCAGCGGAAAACCTCGCCGAGGAACAGCACGCTGAGCAGCGCGGTGAACAGCGGTGCCGTAAAGGCTAGCGCCGTGGCGCGGGCGATCGGTGTCGTCGCGAGCCCGTTGAAGAAGCACAGCATCGAGCCGACGTTGATCAACGCCCGCGACACGTGACGCCCGAATCGGTTGGTACGGAAGATCGACGGCCCCATCCGCAGGAGGAGGGGCAGGATCACGAGCATCCCGAAGAGATTGCGAAAGAAGGCGACCTCGACGGGCGGCAGGCGCTGCGTGGCGTAGCGGATGAGCGCGTGCATGGACGCGAACAGCACGGTCGATGCGAGCATCAACAGGCAGCCGCGCATGACCGGTGACAGCGCATCGAAGGGCGCACGCATAGTGCCGATGATTCGAGAGATCGGGCCGGGCAAGGGCGGGGGTCCGTCTGTGATCCTGGCTTCGGGACGGGCGCTGGTCGTGTTCCCGCTTCGTCGGGCAGCAGCGTAACCGATCCGGTCGCCGTCAGCGATGGCGATATTGGAATGACCGGCGTTCGGTGGCCCCCGGCTTGACAACGGGTTCGGTGGTGTTCCGACTGAGTGCGGGACCAGTCGGGGGGGAAGGGCGTGCGATATCTGGCAACGGCGGTGGCTGGGGTTGTCGGCGGAGTGATCGGGTGGGTCGGCATTGCGGCGGCAGTGATGGGGATCACCGCGGCGCTCGGGATGCATGACCGCGACGGCGGTCTGGCGATGTCGGCCTTCTTCTTTTTCGGACCGTTCGGCGGGCTCGCGGGGCTCGTCATCGCGGTGAAGCTGATGCTGCGCCGGCGCAGGGAGCCGGGGGCGGCGCCGCTCGGCCGACATGCACTGGTGGCGCTCGGTGTCGTCGCAATGATCGCCGGGGCCGTAATGGCGGGTTTCTGGTTCAATCGGCCGTACGTGACGACGAGCGGCCTGCCGCCGGAACTCCGCTTCGAACTTCGGCTGCCGCGGGACGCTGCGCCACCGGCGCTCGTCAGCCGCAGCGATGCGCTGGCGCGGCGCAGCCCCATCGAACTCGTGACCTCTCAGAATACGATGGCCGCCGAGATCGAACGTGTGCGGATGGAGGACGGATACCCTGTTGTCGTCGGCCGCGTCGAGATGCACTACCGGACGCGCGACCGATCGATCGTCCTCAAGTCGCCGGCGGGCGATGTCGCGTTCGATCTTAAGCTGGCCGCGAGCCCGGACGCGACGGCCGACTTCGGTGCGTGGGCGGCTCCGTCGAAGCGCTCGACGTCCAGCGCGGTGCAGGGCTATGCGCTGCGCTATCGGGTCGAGACGGACGGGCGCTGATTACGATGCGCGCCCGCCGGCACGGCCGGCTTCGGCGAGCTTGACCATTACCCACAAGGCCTCGTTGGCGGGCGTGTCGATGCCGAGCGCGCGGCCTTTGCGGACGACAGTGCCATTGAGGTGATCGATTTCGGTCGGCTTGTCGCGCATCAGGTCCTGGGCGGTCGACGACATCTGCGACGGCATGGCTGGGCCGATGGCGAGCGTTCGATCGCGGATGTCGGCCGGCACGCGCACGCCGGCAGCCGCAGCGACGGCGGTGCACTCGTCGATCACTCGGATCATCAGCTCGCGGGCGCCGGGAACGGCGAGCATCGGGCCATAAGCGATACCGCCCACGGCGGACAGGGCATTGTACGCGCAGTTGACGATGAGCTTGCTCCACAGCGCGACGGCGATGTCGTCCGATACGGTCGTCGGGATGCCTGCCTCGGTGAAGGCGCAGGCGAGGCCGGCGCTCGCCGGCGAGGGGCCGATGAGTAGTTCGCCGCGGCCATGGTGGCGGACATGGCCGGGCCCCGCCATCTCGGCGCCGACATAGACGACGGCGGAAAGCACTGGGCGGCCGAGGACGGCGGAGAGCCGCTCGGCGTTGTCGACGCCGTTCTGTAGGCAGATTATCTTTGTGTCGAGCGCGAGGCGGCCCGCGAGTGCGCGGCCGACCTCCTCGGTGTCGGCGGATTTCACCGAGACGAGAACGAGGTCCGGATTGATGACGCCGGACGCGTCGGTCGCGGCGGCGACGGGGATGTGCTGGGAGCCGGCTTTGGTCTCGAGCAGCAGGCCGTTGCGGCGCATCGCGTCGACGTGGCTCGGGCGGCCGACGAATGTCAGCTGATGGCCGGCGCGGGCGAGGAGGGCGCCGTAGTAGCAGCCGACGGCGCCGGCGCCCATGACGACGATCTGCATGGTTTTGCTCCCAGGACTGAGCGGCTTCTTGTCTATGCCAGTCTAAGGCCTGGCGCCGTCGCGGGAAAGCGAGGCGGGAGCGTCAGCCGCCGTATTTGGTGACGAAGGCTTCGGCGGACAGGGCGCGGAAGTCCGGCAGCGCGCGGTGGAGGGCGTCGTGGCTCCAGTCCCACCAGGCCATCGCCATCAGGTGGGCGGCGAGGCGATCGTCGAAGCGGGCGCGGATCACGCGGGCGGGGTTGCCGGCGACGATCGCGTAGGGCGGCACGTCCCTTGTGACGACGGCGCCGGCCGCGACCACGGCACCTGTGCCGACGTTGCGCCCCGGCAAAACGATCGCGCCGTGGCCGATCCAGACATCGTGGCCGATGGTGATGCGGAACGAGCGGCGCCAGTCGAAGAAGGCCGCCTCGTCGGCCTCGCCTTCGAAGTAGGCCGAGGCGCGATAGGTGAAATGCGCCTGGGTCGCGCGGGTCATCGGGTGATTGCCGGGATTGATACGGACGTGCGCCGCGATCGAGCAGAACTTTCCGATGTCGGTATAGATGATGTCGCTGTCGTTGACGACGTAGGAGTAGTCGTCGAGCGTGCTCTCGGCGACGGACGTGCGGGCGCCGACTTCCGTGTAGCGGCCGAGACGGCTCTCGCGAACGGATGCGGTCGGGTGAATGAGGGGCTCGAGGCCGAGGCGCTTGGTCATCCGCGATCTCCGGGTTGAGGAGCCGGCGCACTCCCACGCTCCCATGACAACTCCGTGACAGCAGCCAACGCCCGATGGGCTGGGTTTTCAACAGCGCAGGCTGACCGTCATACGGCTGTTAGGTATGGCCGCTAATCAGCGCCGCAGTCGAGGTCGAGAGCGGAGACGGCGCGTCCATGCTGCAGATCGAGTCCCTCACGCGGCAATTCGGCGAGAAACGCGCCGTCGACGACGTCTCGCTCACCATCGATCGCGGCGCCTTCATCGGTGTCATCGGACGGTCGGGCGCGGGCAAGTCCACACTCCTCCGGATGATCAATCGGCTGACGCCGGTGAGTTCCGGCCGCATCGTCTGCGACGGTGTCGACGTGACGGCGCTGAGCGGGCAAAAACTGCGGGACTGGCGTCAGCAGTCGGCGATGATCTTCCAGCAATTCAATCTGGTCGGTCGCCTGGACGTGCTGACCAATGTGATGATCGGACGCCTCAATCACGTGGATACGACGCGTTCGCTGTTGAAGCTGTGGCGTACCGAGGATCGCGCCATCGCTCTCGCTGCGCTCGAACAGTTCGACATCGCCGGTCTCGCGGCACAGCGGGCCGATACGCTCTCCGGCGGCCAGCAGCAGCGGGTCGCGATCGCGCGGGCGCTGGTGCAGGAACCAAAACTTCTGCTGGCGGACGAGCCGATCGCGTCGCTCGACCCGCGCAATACCAAGATCGTGATGGATGCGCTGCTGCGCATCAACAAGCACTTCGGCATCACCGTCATCTGCAACCTGCACTCGCTCGATACGGCGCGCGCCTATTGCGATCGGCTCGTCGGCATGGCGCAGGGCCGGGTGGTGTTCGACGGCGTGCCGAGTGCGCTCACCAACGATACGGCGCGCGAGCTCTACGGGCTCGAAGCCGGAGAAGTGATGGACACCGCCGGCACGGCGATGCCGGTGCAGACCGAAGTTCGCCCGGCATTCGCCGTGGCGTGACCGGGCGGGCGACACCCGCCCGCACATGCATTCTTCGAAGCCCCCCAAATGGAGTCGTTTCCATGATCACGCGTCGTACGGCCCTCGCGCTGGCCGCCGGCACCCTGGCGTTCGCCTCGGCCGGTGCTGCCGCCGCCCAGGACTGGAAGGCCAAGTATCCGGAGCTGGTTTTTGCTATCGTTCCTGCAGAGAACGCTCAGGGTGTGACCGAACGCTACGCGCCATTTGTTGCCTATCTGTCGAGGGAGCTTGGCACCAAGGTGACGCTTCGCATCGCTCAGGATTACGCGGCGGTGATCGAAGGCCAGAAGGCTGGCCAGATCCACATCGCATCGCACGGACCGTCGTCGTTTGCGCGCGCGTTGATGACAGGCGCAAAGATCGAAGCCTTTGCGCAAGACGTAAACATGGACGGATCGAAAGGCTACTACTCTGTCCTTTACGTGAAAGCGGACAACCCTGCCAAATCGATCGATGATCTCAAGGGGAAGAATCTCTGCCTCGTCGATCCGAACTCCGCTTCTGGTAATAACGTGCCGCGTTACGCGATGAATAAACTCAATATCGTTCCCGAAAACTTCTTTTCCAAGGTCGTTTATGCGGGAAGCCACGAAAATGCAGTCGTCGCTGTACAGCAGGGAACTTGCGACGCCGCTTTCAACTGGTGGAATGATGACAAGGAATCAAACCTGATGCGCATGGAGCGCAAAGGGATGGCGAAGTATTCCGATTTCAAGATTGTCTTCAAATCCGATCAGATCGTAAACTCACCGATGGCTATGTTGTCCGACATGCCTCCCGATCTGAAGGTAGCGATCCGGACGGCCATTCTTTCAATCGGACAAAAAGATCCGGAGGCTTTGAATAAGGTTCTTGAAGGGAAGTCGAAGCCCTGGGAAGCTGTCGACAACAAGGCTTACGAAGTGATGATCGAGATCAACAAGTTCGTGGACTCGCTTCGCAAGAAGTCGTGAGACATCTTTTCGAATAAATGGTCAGCCGGATGCGCTGCGGCGTGTCCGGCTGCTTCCATTGGAGGTCTGTTTGGCGACGGTTCCGATATTGCCCGACCATCAGATGGCGGCGCTGTCGCGTGCCTACTCCGCGGCGACGGCGGCACGGCGCCGGATGGCGATCGTCGGCGGGGTCATCTTTCTCGGTTGCATCGCGCTGTCTGCCAACGTTGCCGATGTTGACCTCAGCCGCCTGATAGACAACATCGGCCGGTTCACGAGCTACATCGTCCGCATCTTCCTGCTCGACAACGGACAGCCGGTCTGGACCGACGTGGCGGAATGGTATTGGGGCTTCTGGAAGTGGGCGGTGAAGATCGGCGAGACGCTCTTCATCGCCTATCTCGGCACGCTTCTCGGCTGCATCGGCGGTTTCTTCCTCTGCTTCCTGGCCGCAGCCAATCTTGTCGAGAACCGGTGGGTCGTCTTCATGGCCCGACGCTTCCTGGAGTTCTGCCGCACGGTCCCGGAACTCGTGTTCGCGCTGACTTTCGTGGTCGCGTTCGGGCTCGGGCCGCTGCCGGGTGTTCTGGCGCTCGCCATTCATACGCTCGGTGCTCTCGGCAAGCAGTTTGCGGAGGTCGTCGAGAACATCGACATGAAGCCGGTCGAGGGTGTGACGGCGGCTGGGGCCACGTGGACCGAGGCCGTGCGCTTCGCGGTTGTGCCGCAGGTGCTGTCGAATTTCGCGAGCTACACGCTGCTGCGCTTCGAAATCAACGTGCGTGGCGCTGCGATCATGGGGTTCGTGGGCGCGGGCGGTATCGGTCAGGACCTGCTCGAAGCCATCCGTAAATTCTATTATTCCGACGTCAGCGCGATGCTGCTGATGATCATCGTGACGGTGATGGTGATCGATCTCGTGACCGAGCAGATCCGCCACCGCCTCATTGGGCGGGAGCAGGCGCGATGAGCGATCGATCGACCTCTCTGAAAGAAACGGCGCTCGGGGATCTGAAAGGTCTGCGCACGCGTCACCCGCGTTTCATGCGGGCCGACTGGGGGGCGCGCGCGCTGACGATCCTCACGGTCGGATTGTTGGCGGCTGCGGCCGTCGGCAGCGTGATGGCGCTCGACGTTTCATGGGGCCGGGTCTTCGGCGGGTTCGGCAAGCTCGGCGAGATCGTCGGCCTGATGCTGCCGCCCGACTACGGGACGCTCGCGCGGCTGACGATGTGGGGTCACGCGCTCGCCGAGACCGTGGCGATCGCCTTTCTCGGGACGCTGGCTGCAGCGGCGCTCGCATTGCCGTTCGGCTTTCTCGCAGCGCGTAACGTGGTGCCGTCGTGGATCTTCCGTTTCTCGATTCGGCGCGGGCTCGACTCGGTCCGCGGCGTCGACACGCTGATCTGGGCGCTGATCTGGATCAACGTCGTCGGGCTCGGACCGTTCGCCGGCGTGCTCGCCATCATGACGTCGGACTTCGGCACGTTCGGCAAGATGTTCTCGGAAGCCATCGAAGCTGCCGACACCAAGGACGGCGAGGGTGTCACGTCGACGGGCGGCGGTCCCCTTCACCGCGTGCGCTTCGGCCTGCTGCCGCAAGTGCTGCCGGTACTCCTGAGCCAGGTGCTTTACCTTTTCGAGAGCAATACGCGCTCGGCGACCATCATCGGGATCGTCGGAGCCGGGGGCATCGGTCTGCATCTCTCGGAGCAGATCCGCACCCTCGAATGGCAACACGTGTCGTTCCTGATATTGATGATCCTGGTCACGGTTGCCATCGTCGACGCCATCTCGTCGCGGCTGCGGTTCGCCATCATCGGCGGGCGCGCGGCGCCGACCCTCTGAAGGAGCGGAACTTTGCTTGAACAGACTGCTGCAGCCCCGGCTGACGATACGGCTCGGCGACGCGCTGTAATGCGGGTGCTCGCCGAAGCCGACGCGCGCGAGGTGAATGCTGCGCTCGAGCGGCTGAAGCCGCTGCCGGTCCACGCGGAAGTGCGCAAGCCCGAGGTCGGCCTCGTGATGCTCCGGGGCCGCATCGGTGGAGACGGCGCGCCGTTCAATGTCGGGGAAGCAACGGTGACGCGAGCGGCGGTGCGGCTCGAGAGCGGCGAGATCGGCTTCTCCTACGTGCTCGGCCGGGCGGTCGAGAAGGCGCGGGCGGCCGCGCTCATCGACGCCATTTGGCAGAGTACGGAGGGCCGTGCCCGGGTCGAAGCGGATGTCGTCGCGCCGCTGGCGGCGTCCCAGGCCGAACGTGCGGCGGAGCAGGCTGGGCGCACCGCTGCGACCCGGGTCGATTTCTTCACGGTCGCGCGCGGAGAAGACGCATGACCGCCGCAATGCTGGCTGCAGGGTTCGCCGATCCCGTCCATGATGCGCAGCAGGTCTTCCGCGCTGTGATGATGGGGCTCGCGGAGCCGGGCCGTCTCCAGACCATCGACCGTTTGCCAGAGGCCCCGCGTCCGCTTTCGGGCGCCGCCGCCGCGGCCGCGCTGGCGCTCGCCGACCACGAGACGGCGCTTTGGCTCGATGGGCCACTTGCAGCGAGCGCCGACGTCGCGGCCTATCTCAGGTTTCATACGGGAGCCAAATTGGTCACCGATCCGGCGGAGGCAGCGTTCGCGCTCATCGCCGAGCCGGCCAGGCTGCTGCCGCTCGAGCGCTTCGCCCAGGGCTCGGCCGAGTACCCCGATCGTTCGACGACGCTGATTCTTCAGCTGACCGCATTCGGTACAGGTCCGAGCTTCACCCTCAGCGGGCCGGGCATTGCCGGCACGACACGGTTCGCGGCGGAGCCGCTGCCGGCCGACTTCGCACTCAGGCTCGCGCGCAACCGGGTGCTGTTTCCGTGCGGCGTCGACCTCGTGCTGACGGCGGGCTCCGAGGTCGTCGGTCTGCCGCGCACGACGCGCCTTTCGCAGTGAGGATGCCATGTACGTCGCGGTGAAGGGTGGCGAGCAGGCGATCGAGAATGCGCACCGGCTGCTTGCGGCCGAGCGGCGCGGCGATCCGGCCGTCACGGAACTCGGGTGCGATCAGATCGAGCAGCAGCTCTCGCTGGCGGTCGACCGGGTGATGGGCGAGGGATCGCTCTACGATCGAGGCCTCGCGGCGCTCGCCATCAAGCAAGCGCGTGGCGATATGATCGAGGCGGTGTTTCTACTCCGCGCCTATCGCACGACGCTGCCGCGGTATGGCTACAGCGAGCCGGTCGATACGGCGGCCATGGCGGTGCGGCGGCGGATTTCCGCGACCTACAAGGATCTGCCGGGCGGGCAGGTTCTCGGCCCGACGTTCGATTACACGCACCGGCTGATCGACTTCGCGCTGGCGGCAGGGACGCCGGTCTCGGCGCCCGCCAGCGCACCGGCCGAACCGACGACGGCGATGCCGCGGGTTACCGATCTCCTGGCCGACGAAGGACTCATCGAGCGCAATCCCGCGCCGGCGGCCGATACGCCCGTCGGTGACCTGACGCGCGATCCGCTGACGTTTCCGGCCGAGCGCGATCTCCGCCTGCAGTCTTTGGCGCGCGCCGATGAAGGCTTCATGCTGGGGCTCGGCTATTCGACGCAGCGGGGCTACGGGCGCACGCATCCGTTCGCAGGCGAGATCCGCTACGGCGAGGTCGAGGTGGAGTTTTTTGCGGAGGACGTCGGCTTCGCCGTGCCGCTCGGCCGCGTCAGTGTCACCGAGTGTCAGATGGTGAACCAGTTCAAGGGATCGGCCGAGGTGGCGCCGCAGTTCACGCGCGGCTACGGGCTGACGTTCGGACAGACGGAGCGGCGCGCGATGGCGATGGCGCTCGTCGACCGGTCGCTGCGGGCGCGCGAACTCGGCGAAGAGGTGACGGCGCCGGCGCAGGACGAGGAGTTCGTTCTGATGCATGCCGACAACGTCGAGGCGACGGGCTTTGTCGAGCACCTGAAGCTTCCGCACTACGTCGACTTCCAGTCCGAACTGCAACTCGTCCGCTTGCTGAGGGCCGAGCATGCGGCCGCGGCGAATGCGAAGGACGACACCATCCAGCAGGCCGCCGAATGACCACGCACGACGGATACAACTTCGCCTATCTCGATGAGCAGTCGAAGCGGATGCTGCGGCGCGCGATCCTGAAGGCGATCGCCATTCCGGGTTACCAGGTCCCGTTCGCGTCGCGCGAGATGCCGATGCCACGCGGCTGGGGCACGGGCGGTATCCAGGTGACTGCCGCGCTCCTCGGGCGCGACGACAGCTTGAAGGTGATCGACCAGGGCGCGGACGACACGACCAACGCGGTGTCGATCCGCAAGTTCTTTGCGCGTACGGCGGGTGTGGCGACGACGACGGCAACGCGCGAGGCGACGATCATCCAGACGCGGCATCGCATCCCTGAGACGCCGCTGGTCGCGGGCCAGATCATCGTTTTCCAGGTCCCGATCCCCGAGCCTCTGCGCTTCCTCGAACCGCGCGAGACCGAGACGCGCGCGATGCATGCGCTCGAGGAGTATGGCGTGATGCACGTCAAGCTCTACGAGGACATCGCGCGCCACGGCCACATCGCCACCACCTATGCCTATCCGGTGAAGGTCGATGGCCGCTACATCATGGATCCGTCTCCGACGCCGAAGTTCGACAATCCGAAGATGCACCGGTCGCCGGCGCTGCAGTTGTTCGGCGCCGGGCGCGAGAAGCGCATCTACGCGATCCCGCCGCATACGGAGGTGGTCTCGCTCGACTTCGAGGATCACCCGTTCGAGGTCAACCGCTTCGACGAGCCGTGCGGGCTCTGCGGTGCGACCGAGGTCTACCTGGATGAAGTCATCCTCGACGATGCCGGCGGGCGGATGTTCGTCTGTTCGGACACAGACCATTGCGAGAGCCGGCGCGCCCAGGGCTTCTCGGGCACCATGGCGGCTTCCGGCGCTGCGAAGGAGCACGCATGACGACGGAGACGGACGAGCCGCTGCTGACCGCGCGCGGGCTCACGAAGCGCTACGGGGCGCGCGTCGCTTGCGTCGATGTCGGCTTCGACCTCTACGAGGGCGAAGTGCTGTCGATCGTCGGAGAATCCGGCTCGGGCAAGTCGACGCTGCTCGGGCTGTTGTCGGCGCGACTGATGCCCGACGGTGGCTCTGTCGGCTATCGCGGCCGGGATGGCGTAATGCGCGATATCCGTGCGCTGAGCGAGGCGGAGCGGCGCCTGCTCATGCGGACGGACTGGGGCTTCGTCCATCAGGATGCCGCGCTCGGATTGCGCCTCGGCGTGTCGGCCGGCGGCAATATCGGCGAACGACTGATGGCCGTCGGTGAGCGTCATTACGGCCACATCCGCGGGACTGCCGAATCCTGGCTCGGCCGCGTCGAGATCGCAGCCGATCGCATCGACGATGCGGCGCGCACCTTCTCGGGCGGCATGCGGCAGCGGCTGCAGATCGCCCGCAATCTCGTCTCGCAGCCACGCCTCGTGTTCATGGACGAGCCGACCGGCGGGCTCGATGTCTCCGTGCAGGCGCGCGTGCTCGATCTCATTCGCGGGCTCGTCGCCGAGTTCGGGCTGTCCGTGATCATCGTCACGCACGACCTCGCGGTGGCGCGTCTCTTGTCGCACCGGGTGATGGTGATGAGCCAGGGCCGGGTGATCGAGAGCGGCCTCACCGATCAGGTCTTCGACGATCCGCGCGAGCCCTATACGCAGCTTCTCGTCTCGTCCGTTCTGCAGGTCTGACCATGGCAGCCGTACTGAAACTCGAGGGCGTCGCTAAGGCCTTCACCATGCATCTGCAAGGGGGCGTGCGGCTTCCCGTCGTTCGTGGCGTCACGTTCGAGGTGCGCGCCGGCGAATGTGTCGCGCTGGGCGGACCGTCCGGCGCCGGAAAATCGTCGATCCTCAAGATGATCTACGCCAACTACCGCTGCGACTCCGGTCGCGTCCTCGTGCGCGACGGCGAGGCAGAGGTCGACGTCGCGAGCGCCGAACCACGCCGCGTCGTGCGGCTCCGACGCTCGACGATCGGCTATGTGAGCCAATTCCTGCGCGTCATCCCGCGGGTTGCCGCACTCGACATCGTGACGGCGGCGGCGCGCGATGCGGGCCATGACGCCGCCGAGGCGGACGCGACGGCGCGCACTTTGTTGACCAAGCTCAATCTGCCCGAGCGGCTGTGGTCGCTACCGCCGTCGACCTTCTCGGGCGGCGAGCAGCAACGGGTGAACATCGCGCGAGGATTTGCGGGTCGCCACCTGGTGCTCCTGCTCGACGAACCGACGGCCTCGCTCGATGCGGCCAATCGCGACGTCGTGGTCGGACTGATCGGGGAAAAGAAGGCGGCCGGTGTTGCCGTGCTCGGCATCTTCCACGATCAGGATGTGCGGGAGCGCGTGGCCGATCGCGTGGTCGACGTCACGCGCTTCGCCGGATCGGTCTGACGGAGAATACGACATGGAAACCGAACGCCTGATCCTGAAGAACGCGCGCGTCGTGTTGTACGACCGTGTGCTCGATCCGGGCTGGGTCGCCGTCGAAGGCGGTCGCATCGCCGAGGTCGGTTCCGGTGACCGGCGCGGCGAGGGGCTAGACATGCGGGGCGATCTCGTCATTCCCGGTCTCGTCGAGCTGCATACGGATCACCTGGAACCGCACGTGATGCCGAGACCGAAGGTCGACTGGCACCCGCTTTCGGCAGTGCTCGCCTACGACGCGCAGATCGCGGCGTCCGGCATCACGACCGTGTTCGATTCGCTCCGGCTCGGGGCCGACGAGCGCAAGCCGGTGACGGGCTCCGTCAATCTCGACCTCGGTCGGACGATTCGCGCGGCGCAGGATCGCGGACTTTTGCGCGCCGAACATCTGACGCACCTGCGCTGCGAGATCTGTTCGCCCGACGTCATCGACGATCTCGAGAACTTCCTCGCCGCGCTGCCGGTGCATCTCATCTCGCTGATGGATCACACGCCCGGGCAGCGGCAGTTTCGCGACGTCGAGAAGCTTGCCATTTACTACCGGGGCAAGGGTGGCATGTCGGAAGCCGAACTCGCCGACTTCATGGCGACGCGGCTCGCCATGTTCGACAGATATGCCGTGCCGAACCGGCGGGCGCTCGTCGAGATCGCCAAGCGCCACGGCGTGCGCCTCGCCAGTCACGACGATACGACGATCGAGCACGTCGAAGAGTCGATCGCGGACGGTGTCGCCATCGCCGAGTTTCCGACGACGGAGGACGCAGCAGCTGCGTCCCACGCGGCCGGCATCGCGGTGATGATGGGCGCGCCGAACCTCGTGCGGGGCGGATCGCATTCGGGCAACGTCTCGGCAGCGGCGCTCGCCGAAGCGGGCACGCTCGATATCTTCTCGTCCGACTACGTGCCGGCCAGCCTGCTTCAGGCCGCGTTCCAGTTGCCGGAGCGCGTGGCGGGCATCACGGTCCCGCAGGCGATCGCGACGGTGACGGCCGCTCCCGCCCGCGCCATGGGGCTCGACGATCGCGGGCAAATCGCGGTCGGACGCCGCGCCGATCTCGTGCAGGTCCATCTCGCCGACGGCGTTCCTGTGGTGCGACAGGTGTGGCGGGAGGGTCGCCGTGTCGCCTGAGCCTGCGAAACGGTCGGGCGCCTTCGTGTTCGTGGTCGGCCCGAGCGGTGCCGGCAAAGACACGTTGCTGACAGGCGCGCAGAAACGGCTCGCCGACGACACGCGCTTCCTCTTCGTGCGCCGGACGGTGACGCGGCCGGTCGGACCCTGGGAGCACCACGACAGCCTGGCGCCCGATGCCTTCGAAGCGGCCGTGGCGCGCGGTGATTTCATGCTGACGTGGGTGGCGCACGGTCTGTCCTACGGCGTGCCGGCCTTCGCGCGGACGCGTGTTGCGGCTGGCGACGTCGTCGTCTGTAACGGCTCGCGGGCGGCGGAGCCCGCGGCGCGGACGGCCTTTCCCGACATGACGCTCGTGCTCATCACTGCGCCGCGAGCGGTGCGGCTCGCCCGGCTGACCGCGCGCGGTCGTGAGGGCGACGTGTCGGGGCGGCTCGATCGGCTGGCGGATGAAGATTTTTCGCTCAGGGCCGATCTCGTCATCGACAATTCCGGCGATCCGGCCGTCGGGGTCGATGCGCTCTGCGGGCTGCTGCGGTGCCTCGCCTGATCGCATCCGAAGGCTGCGTGCAAATCGCGGCCCGACGCGCTTTAGTAGGGCGGTCTTCGAAGGGAGGTCGTCCATGACGGTGCGTGTCGCCATTGCCGGGCTCGGCGCCATCGGTCTTGCCGTCGCGCGGGCCATCGATCGCGGCCGGCTCGCGGGGATCGGGCTCGCCGCCGTCGCGTCGCGCGATGCGGACAAGACGCGCCGGCTCGTCGCAGATTTCAGGGCGCCACCGGCCGTCGTGCCGCTCGGCGAACTCGCCCGGCACGCTGACGTCGTCGTCGAGTGCATCCCGGCGGCGCACTTCCGCGCGCTCGCCGAACCGGTGCTGCGGGCCGGCAAGACGTTGATGCCGCTCTCGGTCGGGGCGCTGCTCGACCACGACGACCTGATCGCGGTCGCCGAAGCCCATGGCGGGCGCATCGTCGTGCCGTCGGGGGCGATCCTCGGGCTCGACGCCATTCGCGCGACCGCCGAGGGGCGGATCGACAGCGTGCAGATCGTCACCCGCAAGCCGCCGGCAGGGCTCGCTGGCGCGCCGATGCTGGCAGCGCGCGGCGTCTGTCTCGACGGGATCACAGAACCGGTGCTGTTGTTTTCTGGCACTGCGCGCGAGGCGGCGAAGGGCTTTCCGGCCAACCTCAACGTGGCGGTCGCGGTGTCGCTCGCGGGCATCGGACCGGACAAAACGCGGATCGACGTGTGGGCGGATCCCGGCGTGACGCGCAACACGCATACCATCGTCGTGAAGTCCGACAGCTCGGACCTGACCATGACGATCGAGAACCGGCCCTCCGTCGAGAACCCCCGGACGGGAACGATCACGGCGCTCAGCGTGATCGCGGCGCTCCGGCGTCTGACGGCTCCGCTGGTGGTCGGCACCTGATCGATCCCGTGCATGCGGGGAACGAAAAAGCAGCACACGTGGTTGCTCTGCGTCGATAACGACAGGGGCATCAAATGAACAAGCAGATCAATCGTTTGGCCTTCGCGGCCTCGGTGGCGACGGTGTTGTCGATCGTGGTCGCGACGGGGCCGGGGCAGAGCGCCGTCGAACGGGTGCGTGGGGCGACGGCGGGCTCGGCCACCAGTGGTGGCGGCGCCGGAACGGGGGCTGCATCGGGTGGCGCCGGCACGGCCGGGAAGGCGGCGAAGGGACCGTCGAACGTGAAGCGGTCCGGCTCGTGCGGCGAGTTCAAGTACTTCGACGCGAAGTCCCGCCAGTGTCTCGACTCGCGTGACAAGAAGAAGTGAGCTTACAGACGACCGACCGCGCCGCCGGGATGTCCGGCGGCGCGATTTGCGTGATTAGCGAGGGGCTGTCGCCGGGGCCGAGCCCGGTTGAACCGGCGCCGTTCCGGACGGCGCGGGCGCCACGCCGACGGAGCCGCCGATGGGGCTCTGATTGGTGGTCGGGCCCGTCGTGCTCGTGCCCGTCGTGCCTTGCCCGGCGCCGGTGACGGCGCGCGGCTCGTCACCCGGTCCGCGGGCGGGATCGCGGATGACGAGCATCAGCGCGATGGCTCCGAAGATGAGCGCGCCGGCGATCAGTGTCATCCGATTGATGGTGGCGTCGGCATCGCTCGACGTGCCGGTTCGCGAGCCGGACGACGTGGTCGACGACGAGGTCGAGCGGGCCGATGTGGATGTCGTGCCGGTCGGGGAGTCGCCGACGACGCGGCTCGAGCGCGGGCCAAGGCCGGTGTAGTCCGGCTGTGTACGGTTCGTATTGTCGTTCTGCATGTGAGCATCTCCGTCCTGCGGATGGCTCGGTAACGCAGAAGGTGGCCAAACGTGCCGTGCCCACGTCGCAATCGCGACGCGCAGAGACACGAAGCGGAGCGAGGCTTGCTTTTCGGGCAGCGGACTACGGCCTAGCGGTGAACGGGCCAGCGGGTGCTGTGTTCTCTCTCCCTCTCCGCTGAAGCGGAGCGGAATGGGGAGAGGGGTGCGGGGCAGATTCCGCGATTGTGCCTGCGGAATCTTCGAACGAGCCCCTGCCCCTCATCCCGCCCTTCTCCCCGCGCGCGGGGAGAAGGAGTAGGGCGGGGAGGATGACAGTCGGCGATAAGGCATTAAGCGGCGAGACCGGCCTTTTCGGCGATGCGCTTTTCGACGAGGGCTTTGGTGGCGACGAAGTCGGGCTTGCCGGAGCCGAGCAGCGGGACCTTGTCGACGATCATCACTTCGGCGGGAAGCATCAGCTCGCTGCGACCCTGGGCCTTGATGGCCTTGAGGATGGCATCGCGGTTGGCGGTCGTGTCGGTGGTGACGAGCACGAGGCGTTCGCCCTTGCGGGCATCCGGCACGGCGACGACAACGGAGATGGCGCCGGTCCAGATATCGGCCGCCATCGCTTCGATCGCTGCGAGAGAGACCATTTCGCCGCCGACCTTGGCGAAGCGCTTGGCGCGACCCTTGATCGAGACGAAGCCCTGCGAGTCGATGGCGACGATGTCGCCGGTGTCGTGCCAGCCGTCGACGGGCGGCTGCAGAACGCCGGGCTTCTCGATCTTGTAATAGCCGAGCATCACGTTCGGACCCCGGACGAACAGGCGGCCGCCTTCTTCGATGCCGGTGACCGGCTCGAGCTTCGCTTCGATGAGCGGGGCGAGGCGGCCGACGGTGCCGACCTTGTTTGCGAGCGGCGTATTGAGCGCGAGAACGGGAGCGGTCTCGGTGACGCCGTATCCTTCGAGAATGCGGACGCCGAACTTCTCCATGTAGACGTCGCGGGTTCGTTGCTTGACCGGCTCCGCCCCGGCGATGACGAGACGAATGGAGCGCATGTCGTAGGGGTGCGAGGAGCGCGCGTAGCCGGCGAGGAAGGTATCGGTGCCGAACAGGATCGTGGCGTTGGTGCCGTACACGAGTTCCGGAACGATCCGGTAATGCAGCGGCGAGGGATAGAGGAAGACCGGGATGCCGCCGACGAGGGGCATCATCAGGCCGCCGGTCAGGCCGAAGGCGTGGAACACGGGCAGCGGGTTGAAGACCTTGTCCTCACCGTTCGCGGCGACGCGCGCGAGGCACTGGGCGGCGTTGGCGAGAATGTTGCGATGTGAGAGGACGACGCCTTTCGGGGCGCCTTCCGAGCCCGATGTGAAGAGCACGACGGCCGGTTCGTCTGCCGTGCGCTCCGCTTGCGGACGGCTGCCAAGGACGATGCCGGCGAGCTTGTCGGCGAAGGTGATGGTGGTGCGGACGTCCTCGAGGCGGACGATCGTGAGCCCGTCGGCCTGAAGTGCGGCGATCACCGGCTCTAGGTGGGCTTTCTCGATGAAGGCGGACGAGGTGAGCACGACGCGGACGCCGGCCGCCTTGCAGGCCGAGACGATGTTGCCCGGCCCCGCGGTGAAGTTCAGCATGGCCGGCACTCGGCCGATCGTCTGCAAGGCGAAGAAGGTGACGGCGACGCCGGCCGTGTTCGGCAAGAGGACGCCGACGGTTGCGCCCTCGGCGGCGAGCGGGGCGATCTTGCGGCCGAGCACCTGGGCACCGAGGATCAGCTTGCGGTAGCTGAGCTTCGCCATCAGCGGATCTTGGATGATCGGCTTGCCGGTATCGCGGCTCTCGCGCGCTGCGACGAGCGCCTGGAAGAGCGTGCGGTCGAGCTTCGCGGTCTCGACCGCGCAATCGATCATGATGTCCTGCAGAAGCGCGCCCGCCGCCTGCCGGCGCACCTTGCCGCGCAGCGCCGGATCGACGTTGAGCTTGCGCGGCGGCAGGATCGTCACCTCGACCTTCGGGAACAGCGCTTTGCGGATCTGGCCGCGCGAGAGATAGCTCCAGCCGCTGCGCTCGAAGCCGTCGATGCGGACGGGCACGACGACGGCATCGGCCTTGTCGGCGATCATCGCGGTGCCGTCGTAGACCTTCATCAGGCCGCCGGTGACGGTGATGCGGCCTTCTGGGAAGATGACGAGCGTCTCGCCACCCTTGACGCTTTCGATCAGCGCGCGAGCGGCGAGCGGCCGCGTCGGGTCGATGGTGTGGGCGTTGATCAGTTTCAGGAACGGTTTCACCCACCAGGCCTGGGCGATGCCGGTATCGATGGCGAAGGCGGCGTGGCTCGGCATCAGCGCGTGCATCACCGGACCGTCCATGAAGCTCACGTGGTTCGGCGTGATGATCGCGCGCTCGCCGGGTTTCGGCAGGTGCTCGAGGCCGCGCACTTCGAGCCGATAGAAGAGGCGGAACACGAAGGCAGCGAGATCCTGGACGCCGTCGCGCCCCCAGGCGCGCAGCACGAGGACGGCGACGGCGACGTTCGCAACGGCGAGCAGCGCGAAGCAGGCGGCGGCGCCGATGCCGGCGACGCTCGCCAGCATGACGAGGAGGGCAGCGGCCGTCATGAAGGCGGCGTTGAGGACGTTAACCGCGGCGACGACGCGGGCCCGTCGGTCGGCCGGGGCCCAGCCCTGGACGGCGGCGAACGACGGTACGATGAACAGTCCGCCTGCGGCCGAAAGGCCGACGAGGCCGATGGCGAGGCGGATGCCGTCGGCGGTGACGGCGAGGTCGGCGATGCCGAGGGTGGTCGTCGGGGCGGCGTGACGCGAGATCACCCAGGCGATCTCGGCGGCGAAGAGCGCCATCAGCAGTCCGCCGATCGGGACGAGCGCGAGGTTGGGGCGCAGCCGGCTCATGCGGGCAGCGAGCGCGGAGCCGAGTGCGATGCCGACGGTGAACAGGACGAGGCCGGCGGTGGCGACCGACGAGGTGCCGCCGAGATGGGTTTTGACGAGGGGCGGCAACAGCGTCAGCGCGACGAAGCCGGCGAACCAGAACCACGACGTGATGAGGCCGCCGATCCAGAGGCGCCGGTCGGCGGCGAGATCGGCGAGAAGGGCGCGCGTCGAGCCGATCGGATCGAAGCTGAGGACGAGGTCTGGAGCGGCGCGCCCCGTCGGCGGGATCAGCTTGGCGCTGACGTAGCCGGCGATGCCCATGGCGACGATAACGAGGGCAACGAGGGACTCCGGTACGCGCTCGTCGGCGGCGAGGCCGCCGGCGATGGTGCCGCCGAGAATGGCGAGGAAGGTCGCGCCCTCGATGAGCGCGTTGGCCGCCGGCAGCTCCCTCTGGGCGAGATGGTCCGGCAGGATGCCGTACTTGATCGGGCCGAACAGGGCGGCGATGACGCCGAAGAGCGCGAGCGCCAGGAACATCAGCGGCACAGAGCCGAGCGCGAAGCCGAGCGCGGCGAGGAGCGAAACCGGAATTTCACAGAGCTTCAAAGTCCGGGCGACGTCCGCCTTGTCGTACTTGTCCGCCATTTCGCCGGCGATGGCCGACAGGAGGAGGTAGGGGATGATCAGGGCGGCGCCGGCGAGTGCGGCGTACAACTCTCCCTGCTCGGCTCCGATCTTGAAGATCACCACCATGACGAGGGCGTTCTTCAGGAAGTTGTCGTTGAGTGCCGAGACGAATTGGCACCAGAACAACGGTGCAAACCGGCGCGACGACATCAAATGGTTCGACATGGGGCGCGAGCCTGATCGTGGAAATATTTGGTCAGGTTCTCGATTATCGTGGCGCGGTTAAGGAAATGGTGCGGCCTGTTCGGGGTTGATACACGCCGGGCCTGCGGTTATCCGCTGGGGCGAGGGCGCGGCCAGCCGCGGGGCCTTGCATTCCGAGGCGGCGTGCGCCTTGTATACCAGCGACTTAGACCATGGGGCGGCCCGATGACCGAAGCGGTGACGCGCATCGGCGTATTCGTGAACGGCGAGGCCACCAGCACCGCCGCGCGGACCGTCGCCGAGCTGCTGGTCGAGGCGGGCTATGGCGGCGCCAAGGTGGCGACCGCGGTGAACGGCGAATTTCTGCCGGAACGGCGGCGAGCGACCACAACGCTCACGACCGGCGACCACATCGAAGTGGTGGCACCCAGGCAGGGCGGATGACAACGCGGGCGCACACAGACGACGGGACGGGCATGCTGCAGATCTACGGCAAGCAACTGACCTCGCGGCTGTTTCTCGGCACGGCGCAGTATCCTTCGCCGCAGGTGCTCGCAGACGCCGTGCGCACGGCGCGGGTGTCGCTGGTGACGGTCTCGCTGCGGCGGGAGTCGGCGCGGGGGCGAGCAGGCCAGCGCTTCTTCGACCTCATCGCGGAACTCGGGGTCGATGTGCTGCCGAACACGGCCGGCTGCCGGACGGTGAAGGAAGCGGTGACGACCGCGGAAATGGCCCGCGAACTGTTCGGGACGAGCTGGATCAAGCTCGAGGTGATCGCCAACGACGACACGTTGCAGCCCGACGTGTTCGGGCTTGTCGAAGCAGCCGGAATGCTCACGCGCGACGGCTTTCAGGTCTTTCCGTATACGACGGAAGACCTCGGAGTGGCGGAGCGTCTGCTCGCGGCCGGCTGCGAGGTGCTGATGCCGTGGGGCGCGCCGATCGGGACGGGCCGTGGCCTCGCCAACCCATACGCGCTCCGCACCATGCGGAGCTATTTCCCGGATACGCCGCTCGTCGTCGATGCCGGGATCGGCGCGCCGTCGCATGCGGTCGAGGCGATGGAACTCGGCTACGATGCCGTGCTGTTGAATACGGCGGTGGCGAAAGCCGCCGATCCGGTGCGCATGGCCGAGGCATTCGCCGGAGCCGTGGCGGCCGGGCGCGCCGGCTACGAGGCGGGCCTGATGGAGACGCGCGACATGGCTTCGCCGTCGACGCCGGTCGCCGGCACACCGTTCTTCGAATTGAGAGAGCGGACATGACGGCAGAGGCGAGCGGGCTCGACGTCTTCTATCCGATCGTGCCGGATGCCGCCTGGGTCCGCCGGATCGTGCCGCTCGGCGTGCGCGTCGTGCAGCTCCGACTCAAGGATGCCGACGCTCAGCGGGTGCGCCGTGAGATCATCGAAAGCCTCGACGCCTGCGTGCCGGCCGGCTGTCAGCTGATCGTCAACGACTACTGGCGGGAAGCGATCGCGACCGGGGCGGACTATGTTCACCTCGGCCAGGAGGACTTGGCGGCAGCGGACGTGCCGACCCTCAAGGCGGCGGGCGTTCGCATAGGCATTTCGACCCACGACGAGCAGGAACTGGAGACCGCTCTGGCCGTCGAGCCGGACTACGTCGCGCTCGGGCCGATCTGGGAAACGAAGCTCAAGGCGATGAAGTGGGCGCCGCAGGGCATCGACCGGATCAAAGCCTGGAAGGCACGCATCGGGGCGCTACCTTTGGTTGCCATCGGCGGCATCACACCCGAGCGGGCGCCCGCGGTCATCGCCGCCGGTGCCGCTTCTGCCGCCGTCATCACCGATTTCATCACGCACGCCGATCCCGATGCGCGCATCCGCAGCTGGGTCGCGTGGGCCCGCTCCGTCAGGCCGGAAAATCAGCGGACGTGAATGGATTGTGACAAACGGCTTCGCTAGCCTCGCCGCGTTTTCCTCGTCAGGCGTGCAGGACCCGGCCGACCATGTCTTTTCGTTTGGAGTTGGACGAACCAATCGGTCGAGGCCTCAGACGCATCGCGCGCGAGCAGCTCGGCCGGGCGGAAAAGCGTCTCGCTGAAAGCCACGATCCGACGACGGTTCATGAGGTCAGAAAGAGCCTCAAGCGGGTGCGCGCGCTGTTGCGGCTCGTCCGACCGGGCATCGGGGACCACGCTTTCAAGACCGAGAACGCACGGTATCGCGATATCGGCCGGCTCTTGTCCGGCGCGCGTGATCGGCACGTCATGCTCGAAACGCTCGCTGCGCTCGAAGCTCGCTCCGCCGTGACGGGGCAGCTGGCAGGCGAGGTGCGCGCGATCTTGAGCGAGCCGGTTACCGATGGGGCGGTCAACGGCGCCGCCGTCGGCGATCCGTTCGGCGAAGTCGGTAAGCGGCTGACCCAAGGGCGCCGTGCGCTCGATCGGGTACTCGTCCAGATCGATGGCTTCGAGCCGATCGAGGTCGGGATCGCGCGCAACATGAAGGCGGCGCGGCGCAACTTCGCCGCTGCTTTCGCCGAGCAGACGGACGAGGCTTTCCACGAGTGGCGGAAGACCGTGCAGCATCACTGGCGACAGATGCTGCTGCTGTCGCGCGCCTGGCCGGCCTACATGACGGCGCGTGCTCACCTCGCCCGCGACCTCTCGCAGATAGTGGGCGAAGACCACGATCATGGCGTGCTGGCGCAATTCGTGACGGCCGAAACTCGGATCGATCGGCGGGCGGCCCGCGAGGTGGCGGCCGCATGTGCCGCACGCCAGCGCGCGATACGGGCGCATGCGCGTCCGCTCGGGGCGCGTCTTCTCGCCGAGGGGCCGAACGGGCTCGCGCGTCGTGTCGCGCTGTACTGGGAGGGGGCCCGCCTCGCCGCCGCCACGGCCCTTTCCGACGACGACACGAAAGACGCGCCCGCGGGCAAGACGTCCGGGAAATCGGCCGCGGTGCGGCGCGCCAAGCCGGCGGTGGACAAGGCGGACGCCTGAGCCTTTCGTCGAAGGCAGCCCGCGCGGGCATCCGATCGTTGCCGCGGCGCGTATCACCACGGGTGTGCGGTTGCGCAAAGTCTTGCGCGCGCCAGCCAAATCAATGAGATACAACCCGTGGTCCCCGGCCGGGACCCGGGACGACAGCTCCAGGCGCAACGGCCCGCGGGGCGGGAATGGGATACCGATGAACGAGATGGCCAAGCCGACCGACTTTACGCCTGCCGCAGCCGTGCTGCCCGAGGGGCATCCGCCGGTCCGCGTCGGCCGGCTCGGTGTGCTGCTCTTGAACCTCGGAACGCCGGACGCGACCGACTACTGGTCGATGCGCCGCTATTTGAAGGAATTCCTCTCGGACACGCGCGTCATCGAAGAGCCGCGCTGGAAGTGGTGGCCGATCCTCAACCTCATCATTCTGACCGTGCGTCCGGGCCGCAAAGGCAAGGACTACGACACGATCTGGAACAAGGAGCTTAACGAGGGGCCGCTCAAGACGATCACGCGCAATCAGGCGGATGCGCTCGGCGAGCGCCTGTCGCAGGACGGCCGCGTCGTCGTCGACTGGGCGATGCGCTACGCCAACCCGACGACGGAGAGCCGTCTGCAGTGGCTGCAGGCGCAGGGATGCGACCGCATTCTGCTCGTCCCTCTGTATCCGCATTATGCCGCGGCGACGACGGCGACGGCCTGCGATCAGGCGTTCCGGGCGCTGATGAAAATGCGCTGGCAGCCGGCGATCCGCGTTGCGCCGAGCTACCACGACGATCCCGTCTACATCGATCGGCTCGCTGCCTCGATGCGCCGCCATCTCGCCACGCTCGACTTCGAGCCGGAGGCGATGGTCGCCACCTTCCATGGCATGCCCGAGAAGTATCTGCTGAAGGGCGATCCCTATCACTGCCAGTGCCAGAAGACGTCACGGCTGCTGCGGGACAAGCTCGGCTGGCCGAAGGAGCGCTGGCATACGACGTTCCAGTCGCGCTTCGGAAACGACGTCTGGCTGCAGCCCTATACGGACGAGACGGTCGAGCGGCTGGCGAAGTTCGGCGTCAAGCGTCTGGCCATGGTGGCGCCGGGCTTCTCGGCCGACTGTCTCGAGACGCTGGAAGAACTCGATGGCGAGAACCGCGAGATCTTCGAACATAATGGCGGCGAGAAGTTCGCTTACCTGCCTGCGCTCAACGAAAGCGCCGAGGGCATCGACGTTATCGAGCACATCGTGCGACGTGAGCTGATGGGTTGGATGTGACCTCCCCGCATAGAGACGCCTACGGATCGACCAGATAATCTGCGGTTCTGTCGAAGTGCGGCGAGATGGCGCAGCGTAAATAAAACTTTAAAGGCAGAATGCGCCAGCAAAGAAGAACACCGCCTTTGTTGTTCTTCGTGATGCCGCGAATTCTTGCCGTGTTCTTTGAGCGCGAAGAATTGAAATTTCCTGCCAATGGTCCGGTCCGATAGTCCGGGCCCATCGTCCCCTTTCTCGCCATATCGCCGCTGTGCTCCAAGCCCCGAGACAACAGTCAAGGGTTTGTAAACCATGCGTTGGAGTTTGCGTCTTGCCGCGGCCATGATGGCTCTGGCCGTCGGTGCGGTATCTGCTCACGCCCAATCGGCGGGGACTACCCACGTCGGAGCCAAGAAAGTCTCCGTCGCGAAAATCAGCACCAAAGTGACCCAAACGACCTCGACCCGGGTCACTCAGACGGCCACGAAGCGGAAAGTCGCCTCGCGGACGACCAAGGCACGGACGCAGTCGGCCCGGCGCGGTTCGTCGACCCGGATGGTCCGTCCGACCATGCAATCGGACGGGACGGCGGTTGCCGCTTGGAGCTCGGGGGCTTCGATGGGTTCCGTCGGTCCGCGGCCGCGTCGCTGGTGCGGCTGGTGGATGCGCACGCAGCGCGGCGGCGGGCCTGAGCTCAACGTCGCTTGGAACTGGAGCAAGTGGGGTCGTCCGACTACGGCGCAAGTCGGTGCCGTCGTCGTATGGCGGCACCACGTCGGCGAGATCGTCGGTCAGAACGATCGGGGCCAGTGGCTCGTCCGCTCCGGGAACGACGGCGGTGCCGTCCGCACCCGGCCGTGGAACCTGCGCGGCGCCGTGTTCCGCATCTGAGATCGATACTGTATGGACGACCGCACACGCGGTCGTCCAGCTACCCGCGTTCGTGGAAGAAGTCGTAGATCGTCTGGGCCATCGAGGCGCTGATGCCGGGGACGGCTTTCAGGTCTTCCATGCCGGCGCGTGATACGGCTTTCGCCGAACCGAAGTGCTGCAGCAGAGCGCGCTTACGGGTCGGTCCAATTCCCGGAATTTCGTCGAGCGGATTGACGCCGATCGCTTTCGATCGTTTGGCGCGATGGGAACCGATGGCGAAACGGTGCGCTTCGTCGCGCAGGCGCTGCACGAAATAGAGTACCGGATCGCGCGGCTCGAGCATGAAACTCTTCTCGTTCGGCCGGTGAAAATGCTCGCGGCCGGCGTCGCGATCGGGTCCTTTGGCGACACCGATGAGGGTGACGTCGCGGACGCCGAGATCGGCGAGGACTTCGCAGGCGACGGCAAGCTGCCCCGCGCCGCCATCGATCAAAACGACATCCGGCTTTTTCGGGAAGGCGTCGTCGGCGGCGTCTTCCTCTTCTTCCTCGGGATCGATGACCGGCTCGGCCGGATCGGCGGCGGCGAGACCGGCGTCCTGTTCGACGTCGGGCGTCGCCTCGACGATCGGTTCGGCTTCGAGCGTTGGTGCCGTGTCGTCGGTCGCGACCTCTTCGGACTGGGTTTCGTCGGACGTCGTCTCGTCGGCCATGAGGCGCTTGAAGCGGCGCGTCAGCATCTCGCGCATCATGGCGTAGTCGTCGCCCGGGCGCGTGTCCTCGGCGCGCATGTTGAACTTGCGATACTCCGTTTTGACGAAGCCCTGCGGCCCGGCGACGATCATCGCGCCGACAGCGTTGCTGCCCTGGATGTGGCTATTGTCATAGACCTCGATGCGGGTCGGCACTCGGTCGAGCGAGAAGCGATCGCGCAAACCTTCGAGCAGGATGCGCTGGGTGCCGCTTTCGGCGAGGCGGCGGGCGAGGGCTTCGCGCGCGTTCTGGACGGCGTGGTCGACGAGGTCGCTCTTGGTGCCGCGCTGGGGCACCCGTATCTCGACGCGGCGTTCGGCCTTGAGGGTCAGTGCTTCCGCGAGCAGCTCGCGCGAGGGAATGTCGTGGCTGACGAGAACGAGGCGCGGGACCGGCTTGTCGTCGTAGAACTGCGCGATGAAGCTGTCGAGCACGTCCTCGACGGCGAGTGATTTGTCCGCCTTCGGATAGTAGGCGCGGTTGCCCCAGTTCTGCCCGGTGCGGAAGAAGAACACCTGGATGCAGGTCTGGCCGGCCTCCTGGTGGGCGGCGAAGACGTCCGCCTCCTCGATGCCATCGGGGTTGATGGCCTGGTCGGCGGTGACGTGGGCGAGCGCCCACAGACGATTGCGGTACTTGGCGGCCTGCTCGAACTCGAGCTTCTCGGCGGCCTCCTCCATGAGGGTCTGGTACATGCGGCGCACGTTCTGGCTCTCGCCGCGCAGGAACGCGATCGCCTCGTCGACGAGCTTCTCGTAGTCGTCGGGTGTGATCTCGCCGGTGCAGGGGCCCGCACAGCGTTTGATCTGGAACAGCAGGCAGGGCCGCGTACGGCTCTCGAAGACGCTGTCGGAGCAGGAGCGCAAAAGGAACGCGCGCTGCAGCATGTTGATCGTTCGGTTGACGGCGCCGGCGCTCGCGAACGGGCCGAAATAGGCGCCTTTGACGGTGCGGGCGCCACGGTGCTTCAGGATCTGCGCGGCGGCATGATCGCGGCGGATGAGAATGTAGGGAAACGACTTGTCGTCCCGCATCAGCACGTTGAAGCGGGGGCGGAAGCGCTTGATGAGGTTCGCTTCGAGGAGCAGCGCCTCGGCCTCGGTGCGGACGAGGACGAATTCCATGGTCGCGGTCGAGGCGATCATGCGGGCGATGCGGTTGGTGTGGCCGCCGAGGCGGGCGTAGTTCGAGACGCGAGATTTGAGATTGCGTGCCTTGCCGACGTAAATCACGTCGCCCGCTGTATCGAGCATGCGGTAGACGCCCGGCGAGAGGGGCAGCGTTTCGACGTAGCGCTGGATGACCTCGGGCCCGGTCGGTCGTGCGGCACCGTCGGCCGCGGCGCCGATCGTGGTGCCGGCCATCGCACCTGTCGTTGCACCTGTCTCGGCCGGTTCGGCGGGACCCGCCGGTTCCTCTCGCGTGTTCTTGATCGGCATGGGGCTTATGTGCTCTGCGGAGAGGCGGGGTCAAGCCCGCTGCCCCGCAGTACCACGGACACGCACAAGGGAGACGACATGCTCGCCGTGATCTTCGAAGTGTGGCCAAAGGACGAAGGCCGCGACGACTATTTCGCGACGGCCGCCGACCTGAAGCCGCTGCTCCAGGACGTCGACGGCTTCATTTCGGTCGAGCGGTTCCAGAGCCTGATGGACCCCAAGAAAGTGCTGTCCGTCTCGTTCTGGCGGGACGAGGAGGCGCTGGCGGCCTGGCGGCGCGTGGCCGAACACCGGATCGCCCAGGCGGATGGTCGCGACCGGCTGTTCAAGGATTACCGGCTGCGGGTCGCCTCCGTCGTTCGCGACTACGGGATGACGCAGCGTGACGAGGCGCCGGCCGACAGCCGGGCGGCGCACGACAAGGTCGCGCCATTCGCCGCCCTGACGCTCGGTGAAGACTGATCAGCCGCCGAGGATCGAGTAGCCACCGTCGACCGGGATGGCGGTGCCGGTGACGAAGTCCGAGGCTGGGCTCGACAGGAAGACCGCGATCCCCGCGAAGTCGTCGGGCGCACCCCAGCGGCCGGCCGGGGTGCGGGCGACTACGCGGTCGTGCAGGCCCGAGACGTCCTTGCGAGCCTGCTTCGTGAGGTCGGTGTCGATGAAGCCGGGCAGGATGCAGTTGACCTGGATGTTGTCGGCGGCCCAGGCCGTCGACAGCGAGCGCACGAGTTGCATTACGCCACCCTTGGTCGCCCCGTAGGCGGCTGCGAACGGAAGGCCGAGGATCGAGGTCATCGACCCCGTCATGATGATTTTGCCGCCGCCCTGGGCCTTCATCGGACCGTGCACGTGCTTGGCACAGAAGAACGGCCCGTTGAGGTTGATGTCGAGAATGTCCTGCCACTCTTGCTTGGTGTAGTCCTGCGGCGGCTTGCGCTTGTTGATGCCGGCGTTGGCGACCAGGATGTCGACGCGCTGGAAGCGGTCGAGTGTCGCCTGCACCATCGCCTTCACGGACGCCTCGTCCTGGACCTCGACCTCGACGCTGGCGGCACGGGCTCCGAGCCGCTGGAGTTCTTCGACGGCGGCGGCGTTTTTCTTGGCGTTGCGGCCGGCGACGACGACGGCGGCTCCGGCGGCCGCCAGGCCCTTCGCCATGCCGAGGCCGATCCCGCCATTGCCGCCGGTGACGATGGCGACCTTGCCGGTGAGATCGAAGTGGCTCATGTGCGTTTCTCCCGTGAGATGGCCGGCCGATGGGGTCCGTGCGGACTAGCCGGCCCGTTCTTGTTCCGCTATGTCCCCTCGCGTGCGAGGGGGTGGGGGTCACCGTGGCGAAGTCGAGAAATGGGTCGCAATCCTACGACTGCCTGAAGTGTCCAGGCTATTGCTGCAGCTATCCGGTCATCGTCGTCAACCAGCGTGATCTGAAGCGCCTCGCCCGCCGGTACGGCCTGTCGGTCGAGGAAGCGCGTCGGCGCTTCACGCGGTCGGCACACGGCTACGAGCAGGTGATGCGGCGCAAGGCCGACCAGCACTTCGGCCGCATCTGCCGGTTTTTCGATACGGATAACCGCCGCTGCACGGTCTACGAGGACCGCCCCGAGATCTGCCGCAAGTTTCCGAACGAGCCGCACTGCGGCTACTACGACTTCCTGAGCTTCGAGCGCCGCCACCAGGACGACGAGAGCTTCATCGCCACGACCGACAACGGGTTGTGGGACTGACGGGTCGGACCGCAGCTCGTCCGAAAGGCGATTGACACCCGCCAGCGGCTGGTTTCCTTCGACGGCAAGCGGGCCGCCTGCGCCCGATCCCAATGCTCGAGGAGGAACCGATGACAGCCAAGTTCGACACCCTCGCCGTGCACGCCGGGGCCACGCCCGACCCGTCGACGGGGGCGCGCGTCACGCCGATCTATCAGACGACGTCGTTCGTCTTCAACGATGCGGAGCATGCGGCCGCACTGTTCGGGCTCGAGGCGTTCGGCAACATCTACACCCGCATCATGAACCCGACGCAGGCGGTGCTCGAAGCGCGCGTGGCGGCGCTCGAGGGCGGCACGGCTGCGCTGGCGGTCGCCTCGGGGCACGCCGCGCAGTTCCTCGTCTTTCACACGCTGCTCGAGCCAGGTGACGAGTTCGTCGCCGGGCGGCAGCTCTACGGCGGTTCGATCAACCAGTTCAATCACAGCTTCAAGAAGTTCAATTGGAACGTCGTCTGGGCGGATTCGACGGACCCGGAGAGCTTCGCCTGTGCGGTAACGCCGAAGACCAAGGCGATCTTCTGCGAGAGCATCGCCAATCCGGGCGGCATCATCGTCGACCTGCCGGCGATCTCGGCGATCGCCAAGAAGGCCGGCGTGCCGCTGATCGTCGACAACACGATGGCCTCGCCCTACCTCTGCCAGCCGAAGGAGCACGGCGCCGACATCGTCGTGCACAGCCTGACCAAGTTCATGGGCGGGCACGGCAACTCGATCGGCGGCGTGCTCGTCGACTGCGGGACGTTCGATTGGCTCGGCGCCAAGCACCGCTACAAGACGCTGGTGGAGCCGAACGCCAGCTACAACGGCATGCGGCTCGCGGAGACGTTCGGCAACTTCGCCTTCGCGATCGCGGCGCGCGTGATGGGGCTGCGTGATATCGGGCCGGCCATCGCGCCGATGAACGCGTTCCTGATCCTCAACGGCATCGAAACGCTCCCGCTTCGGATGGCGCGGCACTGTGAGAACGCGCAGGCGGTCGCGGAATATCTCGCGAAGCATCCGAAGGTGGCGTGGGTCAACTACGCCGGTCTTCCGGACAACAAGTATCATGCACTGCAGAAGAAAATCAGTCCGAAGGGAGCCGGCGCGGTCTTCACCTTCGGTCTCAAGGGCGGGTACGACGCGGGCGTGAAGCTGGTCGCCGGTCTCAAGCTCTTCAGCCATCTGGCAAACATCGGCGATACGAGGAGCCTCGTCATTCATCCGGCGTCGACCACGCATCGCCAGTTGACGGATGAACAGCGGATGTCGGCGGGCGCGGGGCCGGACGTGGTGCGGCTCTCGGTCGGCATCGAAGACAAGGCCGACATCATCGCCGATCTCGATCAGGCGCTCGCGTCGCTTTGATCCGAGCTGGGGCCGGCGGTCGGTGAGGCCGCCGGTTCGCTATCGGTCTTCGTCCCTTTCGGCGTCGTCCGCCGGGGCGACGCTTTCCCGCTCGTCGAACACGAAGCAGGCGCCGCGCCAGAGCTGTTCCCCCGCGGGGATCTTGGCGAGGTAATTCAGGATGCCGCCTTCGAGGTGATAGACCTCGGGAAAGCCCCGCGAGAGTAGGTAGGCCGACGCCTTCTCGCAGCGGATGCCGCCTGTGCAGAACATGGCGATGCGCTTGTGCGTCGCCGGATCGAGATGGCGGTCGGCGTAGTCGGCGAATTCCCGGAAGTTGCGGGTCTGAGGATCGACGGCGCGATCGAACGTGCCGATGGCGACCTCGTAAGCGTTACGGGTGTCGAGCACGAAGACCTCGGGGTCGGAGATCAGCGCGTTCCAATCCTCCGGCCGCACGTACATGCCGACGCGGCGTGCCGGGTCGGCTTCGGGATGGCCGAACGTCAGGATCTCCGGCTTCACCTTGACCTTCAGCCTGCGGAAAGGGTGGGCGGGGGCCGTCGCGTCCTTGGTGACGAGATCGGCGAAGCGCGAGTCGGCGCGGAGCCCGGCCAGGAACGCAGCCATCGCGTCGGGCGCTGCTGAAATCGTCCCGTTGATGCCCTCGTGCGCGAGCAGGATCGTGCCGCGGGCGTCGGCGGCTTCGAGCTTGGTCCGCAGGTCGGCCGCAAGCGCGGCCGGGTCGTCGACGGCGACGAACTTGTAGAAAGCCGAGACGGTGACGGTCACGTCAGGAGCGGACTTTCACATAGGAGCCCGGCGCGTCCTCGATGACGCCGAGACGTGCGCCCGGCGTGCGCGCCGGCACGTAGGCGCCCGACTGGCCGGACAGCCACTCGATCCAGTGCGGCCACCAAGAGCCCGGCGTTTCCTTCGCTCGTGCGATCCAGTCGTCGAGCGTCGCCGGTTTGAGGTCGCGGTTGGTCCAGTACTGGTATTTCACCTTCTCCGGCGGGTTGATCACGCCGGCGATATGGCCCGACCCCGCGAGCACGTACTCGACCGGGCCGCCGAACTTCTTGGCGCCGATGTACACCGACTTGGCGGGCGCGATGTGGTCTTCCTTGGCGGCGAGCTCGAAGATCGGAATGGTGATCTTGCCGAGGTCCATCTTCAGGCCGCTGATCACCAGCTCGCCCTGGGCCAGCTTGTTGTCCTTGTAGAACTCGCCCAGATAGAACGAGTGGTTCGCCGCCGTCATGCGCGTCGAATCCTGGTTCCAGTAGAGCAGGTCGAACGGCATCGGCTTCTTGCCGAGCAGGTAGTTGTTGACGATGTAGGGCCAGATGAGGTCGCGCGGCCGCAGCATGTTGAAGACGGTCGCCATGCGCGAGCCGTCGAGGAAGCCGCGCTCGCGCATCATCTCCTGAAGGGCGAGGAGCTGCGCATCGTCGACGAACAGCGAAAGATCCCCGGCGCGCGTAAAATCGGTCTGTGTCGTGAGGAACGTGGCGCTCGCGAAGCGGCTCTCGCCGATGGCGGCCTCGTAAGCGAGCGTGGTCGCGAGCATCGTTCCGCCGACGCAATAGCCGAGCGCGTTGACCTGGCGCTGGCCGGTCTCGCGCCGGACGGCATCGGCGGCGGCGAGCACGCCTTCGTACATGTAGTCTTCGAAGGTCTTGTGCGACAGGCTCGCGTCCGGGTTCACCCAGGAAATGACGAAGACGGTGAAGCCCTTGCTGACGAGGTAGCGGATCAGCGACTTCTGCGTCGTCAGATCCATGATGTAGAACTTGTTGATCCACGGCGGCACGATCAGCAGGGGCCGCTCGTGCACGGTCTCGGTCGTGGGCGTGTACTGAATGAGCTGGTGGATCTCGTTCTGGGCGATCACCTTGCCGGGCGTGACGGCGAGGTTGCGGCCGACCTCGAAGGCTGAGAGGTCGGTCTGGCTGATCTTCAGGAGGTCGTCGGAGCGCTCGAGGTCGTCGGCGAGGTGGTGCATGCCCTCGACGAGATTGCGGGCGTTGCTCTTCAGCGTCTCACGGACGACTTCCGGGTTGGTGAAGGGGAAGTTCGTCGGCGAGAGCGCGCTCGACACCTGACGGAGGTAGAAGTCGGCGCGGGCGCGCGTGCGATCGTCGAGGCCTTGCGTGTCCGCGAGGGTCTGCTCGGCCCACCGCATGGTCAGCAGGTAGGTCTGCTTCCAGAAATCGAAGTAGGGGTTCGATTGCCATTCCGGGTCCTTGAAGCGGTTGTCGCCAGGCTCCGGCTGGACGACGGCCGGGGCTTCCTCCCCCATCATCCGCTTCAGGGTATTGTTCCAGATCTCCATGTAGCCCTGGGCGAGCCGTGTCTGGGCCTCGGCGAGGCGCGCCGGATCGTTCAGCATCCAGTGCTGAGCGACTTCGGTGAACGCCTGCGTCGCCTGCGTGACTTCGCTGGCGGCCGAGTAGGGCCCCCCTTGCGATTCCGACCGGTCGAGCAGGCCGGACATCACCTTGCCGCCCTCCTCGACGAGGCGGAACATGTTCTGCGCCATCTCTTCGGGGTTCTCGACCTTGAAGAGCGGCTCCTGCGGGGAGGTGGCCTTGTCGACGGGCTTTTGCATCGGCGGGGGCTCGGTTCGGCTGCCGCGACGGCGCCGGGTTGAACGGGACGGCCGTATCAGGTTGCTCATGGAATGGGCAACGAGACAACCACGACATCCGGCTACGGCGTCGAATATCGGATCGCGGGCTTGCCATTTCAAAGGGGGCGGCGGGCTTCGTCAGGCTGTGCGGGTTGTCAGTGATCGGCGGGGGCTGTCCGTGGCGTAATCCGCACACGTGGGTCACTGTCCGTTCGGCCTAGGTGCCATCGCGGCGCCGCAGATGTATGACGTAAGTCAGGGCGGATCACGACCGCCAACGACCGAGGTGGTCAATCGTGGATGAACTCTCGACCGGCCGGATGCGTTGCCGCCAGTGGCGGGTCACCGCTCTTTTCGGCTTGGCTCTGGCGGCAGCGCTCGGCGGCTGTGCTGGCTCGCCGACACCCTTGCCGGATCTCGCCGCCGCGACGGCAAAGGTGTTGAGCCCCGCCGAGCAGAAGCAGGCCGTCGCCGACATCGAGCAGCGCAAAAACGCGGCCGCCGAAGCCAGTAAGCAGATTTCGGGTGAACGCGTCACCCGATAGGCTTGGCCGGACCGTCCGTGCTAAACTGATCTCATGAACGAGCACTTCCGCCGAAGGACAGAGCCGGACGCACCTGTGACGACTCAGGCTGCGGAGGGGCTGCCGCGCCGGTGCTGGACCGTCGAAGATATCGAGGCGATCGTCGAAGCCGGCATCATCTCGCCGGACGAGCGCTTCGAGCTGATCGGCGGCGAGGCCGTCCCGATGTCGCACAAAGGGTATCGCCACGAGCGGGTGAAGAATGCGCTCGCACGGCATTTCATGGTGGCGGTGAAGCCGCCGCTGGATGTGGCGATCGAGACGACGATGCGGCTCGGGGACCAGTCGCTGTTCGAACCCGACATCGCGATAGTCGAGGTCCCGAGCGGGGCGTCGGCCTACCAAATCGACCAAGCGCGTCTCGTGATCGAGGTTGCCGACACGAGCCTCGCGTACGACACCGAGCGGAAAGCCGCGGTCTACGCCGCGTTCGGGCTCAAGGAGCTGTGGGTCGTGAACGCTGTAAGCCTTGTCACGACGGTGTTCCGGGGCCCCGGCGACGCCGGTTACGCCAGCATGACGGAGGTCGGCCCGGACACCGAGCTCAGGCCGCTGTTCGATCCGGGCCTCGCCTGCCGGCTCGGGGACCTGCGGCTCGCCTGAGGCTTGCCCGCTCGCGGGGCGCCCTTTACGTCGGCCGCCTGCCTCAGTTAATGCTGGATTCGAGGGCATGATGCCCCGAACAATCGAGGAACCCCACCGTGATCGAGGATTTTCACCGCATCCGGCGCTTGCCGCCCTACGTCTTCGCCGAGGTCAACCGGCTGAAGGCGCAGGCCCGAGCCCGTGGCGCGGACATCATCGATCTCGGGATGGGCAATCCCGACATGCAGACGCCGCAGCACATCGTCGACAAGCTGGTCGAGACGGTGTCGAAGCCGCGCACCCATCGCTATTCCGCGTCGAAGGGTATCCCGGGGCTGCGGCGTGCCCAGGCGGCCTATTACGAGCGCCGCTTCGGCGTAAAGCTCGACCCCGATACACAGGTCGTCGCCACCCTCGGCTCCAAGGAAGGCTTCGCCAACATGGCGCAGGCGATCACCGCGCCCGGTGACGTCATCCTGGTGCCGAACCCGACCTATCCGATCCACGAGTTCGGCTTCATCATCTCGGGAGCTGCCATCCGGCACCTGCCGGCAGCCAACAACGAAGAGTTCCTGCGCAGCGTCGAGCGGGCCGTGCGCCACTCGATTCCGAAGCCGCTTGCGGTGGTGCTGAGCTATCCGTCGAACCCGACGGCGATGATCGCCGACCTCGACTTCTATCGTGACGCCGTGCAGCTCGCGAAGAAGCTCGACCTCATCATCCTCTCCGACATCGCCTATGCGGAGATCTACTTCGACGACAACCCGCCGCCGTCGGTGCTGCAGGTGCCGGGTGCGATGGACGTGACGGTCGAGTTCACGTCGCTGTCGAAGACCTACAACATGCCGGGCTGGCGGATGGGCTTCGCGGTCGGCAACGAGCGGCTGATCGCAGCGCTGGCGCGGGTGAAGTCGTACCTCGACTACGGCGCCTTCACGCCGATCCAGGTGGCGGCGGCCGCGGCGCTCAATGGGCCGCAGGATTGCGTCGCCGAGATC